>Ga0210394_10000044_pt1 | contig 299843 bp, 258 predicted proteins | sample IncBWC12MmetaG_FD_160121 | JGI IMG/M metagenome (GOLD analysis project Ga0210394, IMG submission 160121) | Forest soil microbial communities from Barre Woods Harvard Forest LTER site, Petersham, Massachusetts, United States - Inc-BW-C-12-M | ecosystem: Environmental > Terrestrial > Soil >...
CTCGAGAGTGCGGATGGAAGCATGGCGACAGCGGCCACTCGGCGGGAGAACAAAACCTTGTTCAATGAAGCCAATGAAGAATCGACTTGACTCCGACCGGCCTTCTCATGGAAGGCCATAGCGCTCATTGAGAATTGCCGCGTCCTAATAGTGACTGTTGCGACACTACCGATTCGGCTGAGAGCCTTGCTTCGGTCACTCTAGCCCGGCTATTCTTCTCACCTATGTCTACGCTAGTGGAGTGTGTGCCGAATTTTTCGGAGGGGTGTGACCCTAAGAAGGTTGACGCCATTGTTGCGGCGATGCGGATGGATGGAGTGTATCTGCTGGATCGCGAGATGGACGCGGACCACAACCGCAGCGTAATTACGCTCGTGGGTGAGCGGGAGGCGATTCAGGAGGCGGCGATTCGCGGGGTGGGGAAGGCCGCGGAGCTGATCGATCTGAATGCGCATAAGGGAGCGCATCCGCGGATGGGCGCGGCGGATGTGGTGCCGTTCATTCCCATCGATGGCGTGACCATTGAAGATTGCGTGGCCATGGCGAAGCATGTAGGCGAGGAGATTTGGAAGCGGTATCAGATTCCGGTTTATTTGTACGAGGCGGCGGCGGCGACGCCGGAGCGGCAGAATCTGGAGAACATCCGGCGCGGGCAGTTTGAAGGGATCCGGGCGGAGATTGCGACGAATGCGGCGCGGAAGCCGGATTTCGGCGAAGCGAGAGTGCATCCGACGGCGGGCGCGACGGTGGTGGGCGCGCGCAAGTTTCTGATTGCTTACAACGTGTTTTTGAATACGCCCGATGTGGAGATTGCGAAGAAGATTGCGAAGGCTGTGCGGTTTTCGAGTGGCGGAATGCGGTTCGTCAAGGGTGCGGGATTTCTGGTGCGAGGGCTGGCGCAGGTTTCGATGAATCTGACGGATTTTGAGCAGACTCCGGTGCATCGTGTGTTTGAAGCGGTGAAGCGCGAGGCATCGCGGTATGGAGTGATGCCGGTATCGAGCGAGATTGTCGGGCTGATTCCGAAGAAGGCGCTGGAGCAGGCGGCAGAGTGGTTTTTGCAGGTGGAGAATTTTGATTCGTCGTTGATTCTTGAAAATCGGCTGACGGCTGTGATGAGTGGAAAGATGGCGGTGGGCGGATTGCGGGCGGGCGTGGAGCCCTTCATCGAGCAACTGGCTGCGCCGACGGCGACGCCCGGCGGCGGCAGCGCGGCGGCAGCGGCCGGGGCGATGGCTGCGGGCCTCGCGGGGATGGTGGCGTCGATGTCGCGCGGGAAGAAAGCGTATTTGCAATACGAATCGCAGTTGAGCGCGGCGATCGCGCGGCTGGATACTTTGCGCGAAGCGTTGAAGGCGGCGGTGGATGCGGACGCGGAGTCATATGACGCGGTTATGAAAGCGTACAAGCTGGCGAAGGGCGATCCGGGCGGCGCGGACGCGCTAATTGATGCGGCGCTGAAAGTGGCGACCGAGGTTCCTCTTAGCGTGACGGAGAAGGCGCGTGAAGTTGGTCGCATTACGGAGAGCTTGTTCGCGATCAGCAATCCGAATATGAAGTCGGATTTGACGACGGCGGTGGCGTTGTCGCAGGCAGCGGTTACGGGCGGGCTGGCGAATGTGGAGATTAATTTGGGGTCGTTGAAAGATGAGGTGTTTAAGGCAGAAGTAAGGAGAAGAGTTGAGGCAGTGAGGTAAGGCTATAATCTATCCGTTGGAGGTCAGGATGTCTGAGGAACTCCCACAAGAAACGCGCCAGACGGCCGTACCGCGGAATGGCCGATGGATGACAATCTTGATCGTCTCCGTCGGCCTATCGGTGCTCGGTGTTTTCTCATTTTTGAGATTGTCGAGAGCTCCTTCCCTCAGGTTGAGAACGTGTTTTCAGGACGTAAGTGGCCTCCGTCCCGATGCAAAGGTACGCTTGGCCGGTGTGGATATCGGGACGGTGCGAGAGGTCAAAGCTCAACCGGACAACAAAGCGTGCCCAGGCGGTGTCGAGATGGAGATCCAGACACCTTACGAATTGAAGATAGCCCAAGACAGTGTGGCATCGACAGCGACTGCAGGACTTCTCGGGGAAACTTACTTGGCGATTGATGCCTCGCAAGCTTCCGGCCCGCCCGCGCGTAATGGTGACCAACTTCCTAGCAAAGAGAGTGTGAAGGTTACAGCCGAGACTGTGGTTCGAGCCGTGAAGGCCGTCGGAATTCTCAAAGAGTTTTCCGACGAGGAAAAAGACGGCACATCTGCGCCAACCAAGACTCCGCCGATTGAAAAAACGAAGTGAAACCGCTTCTTCGCTTCTAATCTCCCGCGATGGTGGCTGTGGCTGGGTGCACTCTGTTGCGAGAGTCCCACCAGGCTTCGACTCCCTGTTTGGCCAGCTTGAAGATTGTCCGGCGATTTTCTGAGATTACTTTCCACCAGGCGAAGCGGCCGAGCATGGGGAAGTAGATTCCGCGGAAGCACATGCGGGCGATGAAGATGTTGACGCGATAGCCGAGCGGTTGGTCGTCGAGCGAATCGACGGCCTGGGCGATGGCTTCTGGACCGTAGGCCTCGGACCAGCCATATTTCACTTCCGCGTGGGCTTCTTCGATGCTCATCTTGAGTGGAGTGTGCGCCATGGCGAAGGGAATGAATTCCTGCCAATGCTTGGGGCGAGTTAGCCGGCCGGCGGCCGCGAGACGCTTCAGAAGCGGAGTGCCGGGGAGCGGAGTGAGCAAGCCAAAAATGGGCAGACCCGGCGGCCAGGTCCGGATCTGCTCGAGGGTACGTTCGGCCGAGCCGACGGTGTCGTTATCCATGCCAAAGATAAAGGATGTGATGGCGTAGACATTGCGCTGGGCCAGGCGTTGCAGAACTGCAGCGTATTCCTCGGGTTTGTTGAAGCCTTTGTTGACGTCTTTCAGATTTGCTGGGTCGATCGATTCCATTCCGATGAAAACCCATTTACCGCCGGAAGCGGCGATGAGGTCGACGAGTTCCTGATCGCGCAGGAGATTCGCGCTGATCTGGGCCACCCAATTGACCTGGGCTCCGGCGGCGATGATGTCGCGGAGTAGAGATTTTGTGCGCTTGATGTTGATGGCGAAATTGTCGTCGATGAAGAAGACGGCGATTTGACCTTTCTCTTTGGTGGCACGCGCCTTTAGCAGTAGAAGCTCGTTGACCACGCTTTCATTGGTGCGAAAGCGGATGGAATCGCCGAAGAATCCGGTGACAGTGCAGAATTCGCATCCGTAAGGACAGCCGCGTCCGGATTCGACGGGAATGATGCGGAATGTTCCCCAACCGGTGCCGTGCTTTTGCAGCCATTTCTTGGCCCAGGCGGGAACCAGATTAAATTGATGAAGATCGATGGTGTCCCAAGGGATGATGGGATATTGCTTGAGCGAAGGCTTTAGTTCTTTTCCAGTGGCATCGACCGGAGAATAAACCTCTTGTAGTTGTCCGCGAGCGGCGTCATCGACAATGTGTGGCCAGGTATCATCGGCCTCGCCGAGAGCGACGGCGTCACAATGGCGCGAACCGCCATCGCGGCCCAGAGCTTCATCGGCCATCTCCGTGACATGCGGGCCGCCCATAACTACGGGCACCCCGACGGCACGGACAGCGTCCGCCATGCGATAAGCTTTGGCAATCATGCGGGTCATGGCGCCGATGCCGACCAGATCAATTTTGTTTTCGAGGACGTAGCGGGCGATGCCGGCTTCATCCATCGGTTGAGCGTTGCCATCGATCAGTACGACTTCATGTTCGGAAGGGGTTAGGGATTGAAGAAGGAACATCCAAAGGTGAGGCATGAAATTGCGCGTAACCCCATTGTCGGGGTTGTACAGTAGGATCTTCAATATTCCCTGATTTCTTAAGCGCCCAAGACGTGAAGGATGGTGGGTGCGGTAGCGTACAGAGTATTGGAAGCATCTTACACGAATTGGGTTAGCTGGAAGGTTAAAATTACTAATGAACGGCGGCAGGCGGTTCCGAATTGGTCACAGGGCTAGCACGTTCGGAATTGGCGTGAGACAAGGCATGAGGCTTAGAATATGAACACTGCGGTTAACGGGAAGGCTCGGCTCTGCATCTAAGCTTGCAAGACACCGGCACCTTTACGTTCATTGTTGTGTTGAAGAGAACCTGGTTCAAGAATCTGGACCAAGAGAACCGCTGCGAAACGATCTATGAGGACCCACTTTGTTATGAAAACCGTTAAGGCTTGTCTAGTGTCTGTCGCGGGATGCGTAATCCTTGGGGCGCTGTGCGTGAGCGCCAATGCCATGCCGCTCAATTCGTCGGCGCGCGCGGTGGTTCCGGCGGACCTGCAGCAATTGATTTCGGTGGATTACCGGGCGTTGAAAGATTCTTCTACAGCGATGAAGTTGAAGGAGCAGGTGCTGCCGGAAAACCTGAAACAGTTTGAGAGTGCGTTGAAGAGCATTGGGATTGATCCTGACAAGGATGTGGATTCGTTATCGTTCGCGTCTTTTCGGACGCCCAAACAGGGAGTGAAAGCGGTCGGTGTGGCGGCAGGTTCGTTTTCGATGAAGGCGGTGCTGAAGAAGATGACGGCGCAGAAGATCAAGCCGCGGAAGTATCGCACGTCGAATCTTTATGACATGGACGGCGGCATGGTGATGAGTTTTCTGGACGAGAGCACGCTGCTGTTTGGCGACCTAACCGCGGTAAAGTTCGCGCTGGACACGCGCGACGGAGAGATCCTGAACGTAGATACGAACGCGACGATGGCGGACATGATGTCGGAGGTGGATTCCTCTCCAGTGTGGAGCATTCTGGATCAACTGGGAACGCAAAACGTAATGCGTGCGGCCCTGGGCGACGCCGCTAAGATTGCCGACTACGATACCATCAAGAAGCGCCTGCTGGGATCGCGTTATACCATGAACTTTACCAGTGGCGTGAACTTCGACCTTACTGTAGTTTCTTCCGATTCGGTGAGTGCCGCTACGCTGTCATCGCTGGTGAAGGCGGGGCTTCTGTATAAGAAGATGAGCGCAAGCGCCGCGGAAAAAGTGGCGATGGATAATACCAGCGTGGACTCGGACGGCTCGAATGTGCAGTTCCACTTCAAGTCGAACGATCAGCAGTTTCAGTCGCTGATGCACTCGGAGTTGTTTGCGGCAGTTTCGCACTAAAGGCAAGCAAAACCTACCACCAAGGCACCGGAGAAAACCGTGTCTTGGTGCTTTTGTTTTTTTGGGGGGGGGAATATCTTCGTTTGTCGACTACAAACCGAGACGACACGGCATTCATTGAAACGCCTTGCCAGGGTCATGATTGCACGGGCAGGTAAGGGGTCCTTCGACTACGTATGATTGCCCTTCGGGAAATCGTACTTCGCTCAGGATGACAGATATATCATAAAATTATGAAAATAATAGATATAAACCTTTGATATTATCTGTACGAGTCCTGCACAGATACGTAGAGTCAATGACTTGCCAGAAAGATCTGCACGGAATCTGCACAGGCCGAGTCAAACGATGGAGGCGAATATGGCATTCGTCACCGACAAATCGGAAATCAAGCCGGGCCTGATTCTCTTCCGGCGCGGCGACGTGGAGCATCGGATGTGGTACTGCCGCATGAAGATGCCCAAGGCCGACCGTTACAAGACGGTTTCGCTCAAGACAACCGACATCGATGTGGCGCGGGAACGCGCCTTCGATCAAGACGCGGACATCCGATTCCGCTTAAAACATGACGTTCCTGTGTTCAACCATCCCTTCCGCGAGGTGGGGAGAGAGTATCTGCTGACCCAGGAGGCGCGGGCGAAGCGCGGAGAAATCAGCGCCGCGCGGCCCAAGAAGGTCCGCGCCGTCATCGAAGGCGCTCTAGACAGATATGTAGGATCAACGCAGATCCACCTTGTCGGTGACGAGCTTTGGGGCGGCTACCCGGCATGGCGGCGAGAGAACGGCGAGGGTCGTCACAAGCGCAACGGCGTTCGGGAAGTCAGCGACGACATGGCGCAAGCCTTCGCCGATAAGGAAGCCGAGCGCCGCACCAAGGTTCAGCAGACCCTCGGCATCAGGGTTTTGAGACCGATTGACGTCAAACCTTCCGAAGGACGGGTAGTCCCTTATATCAGTGATTCCACCATCCGCTTTGAGATGTCCATTTTCGGTGCGGTGATGAGTTACGCTATCAAGAAACGCTACGTTCCCGCCAGCCAGCGTTTTGACGAGCGTCCGAAGCTCAAGTCCATGCGGCGCGACGAGTTCACGCTGGAGGAATACCGCAAACTCCACACGGTCGGAAGGAAGTGGATTGCTGAGGCTGAGAAACCTTCCAGCGTCTGGTATCGCACCATCACCTACAACATGATCCTGATTGCGTGTAATACAGGCATGAGGCCAGTGGAGATGAAGAATCTGCGCTGGCGCGACATCATGCCCGCGAAAGACCGTGATGGGCGTGAGATCGTTGTGCTGTTCGTGCAAGGCAAGAGCAAGTCGCGCAAGCTGGTGGCTCCTAGGAGCGTCGGAGATTATCTGGAGCGCATCCGCGTTATTTCCAAAGCCACGGAACCGAACGACAGAGTATTTACCAACGTCTCGGGCAAGCCTGCAAAAACCCTTTACAGCTCGCTGATTGCCGACCTTCTGAACGAGGCGAATTTGCGCGAAGGCACGCAGGGCGTTCCTCGTTCGACGTACTGCTTCCGGCATACCTATGCCACGCTCCGATTGCAGGAAGGAGTGGACGTGTATTTCCTCGCCGAGCAGATGGGAACTTCCGTCCACATGATTGAAAGCCACTACGGACACGTGAACACCATCAAGCACGCCGACCGCGTGTTGCAGGGCATGGCGGGATGGGAACTGCCGCAACCGGAACCGGACGACACTAAGGCCAAGGCTTCAAAAGCGGCAGCGACCCGCGATCAGTCCAAAAGAGGTCAGCGCAACAAGCCGCGCTGACCTGAACCTCCCCAAGCCGTCTTTTTGCCGGAGCCGCTGGCGGAGGCTGGCGCAGGGGAGGTAATCGTCCCAATGTCCGGTCCGGATTCTCCTCACTGAGATTGTTCTGATTTGCCGCTGCCCCGCTGGGGCGTTTTTAGCGGCAAATCTCCCTTGCACGTGCCCGCCGCTGGCGGCTGTACTTCGTGCAGCTCCAACCTCTTAGTGTCGGGGAAGGGGCCTGGTAAGGAAATGCTATGCTGCAGCTCCCTCCAATAAGAGCCAGACATAGCTCCAAGTCATCCAGTTTCAAGCAGTATGGAAGCCGCGCGCGAGCGGAACCGGTAGTCCTCTCTGAAGTTCGACTGGTTACGCTAATATTCTCAGCGCGTTTGCCCTCCCCGCTCTGTCGAGTCTTGTCTTGACCCGGGAAAAAAATGGAGGAGAAACTGGACTTTCATTAACCTTGCATCCTTTGCATGCGTTTGAAAAAACTGGAGAACTTTCCGTCTGCCCCCGGTTTTTTCGCGACGTTTGTTTTAAGCTAAGGATGTGAAGAACGAAATCGTTTCGACGGACCCCGACGAAATCGGCGACTTTTGGGCGAAGGAGATTTATCCCTATCTTAAGCCGATAGTCGAGGCCGATTATCGGCAGCGGCCGTCCCCAATCGGGAGTGCCGTGCTGATTGGGTTCCGATCCAAGCAATATTTGGTGACAGCCGGCCACGTAATCGCGCCACACCTCGGAGAAACGGGTGCCCCTAAAGGGGCACCCTACTGCTATCTTCCCGAGCAGATCGAGATCCGCGGACCGATTGACATCGTTGACGACCCTTTCGACCTCGCTCTTATAGAGGTGCCGGCTGCTCCCCGTCCTTGTCTTAGGCTCCCGCAACACCTTGCCCTGGACCTGCGCGATGGCGAGCTTTGCCTTTTTGTCGGCCTCCAGGCGCGGGAAAAGTCTTGGGACATAAACCCAGCACAAGCGACGATGCGGCCACGTCCGCTCTCTTACCTTGGCACCATCCGCAGGTCATCTCCTACGAGGTTCAGCATCGGCTTCAACGATAAGAACCTCCGCCGCAGCGGCCGGAAATACGGCGCTATTGGGAAACTCAACGGCATCAGCGGTGCTGCGGTATACGTCCTGCGAAATGACGCCCCTAGGCTGGCCGGAATAGTCATCGAGTATCACCCGAGGCGATCAGAACTCATTGCTACGAGTGCGGCTGCACTCTGGGAGATGATGAGGCAGAAATCATTACAGGAGACGACTTTACGAACGCGCTTCAGTTAGACGGTCGAGGACGGCTGAACGGACGTTGCGCAAAAGCGCTCGCTCCGGCTGAGCCAGCCGACTGGAAACAGAGGTGTTTTTCCGGCAATCCCGCCCTACGGGAAAACCTCATTCGCGTGGCAATCCCGAGCCAAAACGGGTGCAATCCAGCCGGGAAGATGTAGAGACTAGACGGGCAGCACCTAAGCCAAAGATCACCGAGGGACGGTAAAGGGATAGTCCAGACCGCAAACCGCTTCGGTCGGCGAAAGCTGTAGTCGGTAAGAAAATCCGCAGGGCTCAAAAGGCCTGTGTGAGGGTTCGACTCCCTCCGCCCGCACGACGTTTTTTTCTCAACACAACGGGTCCATTGGTGCAACTTGGATCGCGGGAATCCGTGCAGCTAAGTCCGCAACATTCTTCAACCGCCTTGTCTGTCTACCACTTTTGTCGGGTCACGCTGTCGCCGAAGCCACTGAAACCCTTATGGCTAAGCATCACGGTTAGCCCAATGCTTATTTTGTTGTCAATTTTTCGGAAGCCTGGAGGGAGTTCTCCATACTCGTGCTTGATTGTAAGTGCCAGCGGCTTCTGTAGAGTTATGTCCAATTCGTCCGTTAAGTGGTGACGCGCTTGAGTTGAATACACAGGTAGACTTATCGTTTTACCTGTTGCACTGATGTAATGCAGATTGGTAAAAACCTCATTTGTAGACGGCAGACGCACGTTGTAGTTGGCTGTGATCCCGATTTGTGATAAGAACTTCCAAGGCGTTTTAAGCGTGCCGTTGAATCCGGATCCCATAAGTCCCCGGAATACAAGTCCGCTGCCTCCCGAAGCGATTGCGTTGCTAAAATTTGAGCCGACCTCGACTCCTAAGTAGGGGAGTAGAGAGGTGTTGAGCCCTCCTTTATGTCGCAACCGAACAGGGAAATCTAGAACCGGACTGGAGACAATCGTCTTGGTCGTAGTCTGTCGGTCAAATTCGTACTCCCCAACGTTCGTCCGTAGTAGTACGTACTGGATTCTCTTCCAAGGGCTTGCCTTGATGTACCAATCTAATAGGCCGGACACGATGTAGCTATCGGGGTCTGCACTCGGGCGGTTATCAGTAGCCACGTTGAAAGACCCGCCCAAACGCAATCTGCTGCGGTAAACCGGGAAGGTAAGCACGCCCTCGGCGTCTATTGTGTACTGTGCCTGCGAATTAAAGGCCGGACTGTAGAGCCCTGTTGCGTAAATTGCGGAACCCGCCTTGTCGGCGGCCGGACAGAGTAAAAATGAGCAAGCTTTTTTCGGCGGTGTGTATGGGTATGCCTTGCCGTCGAAGACAGCGCTCGTCCCAGGCGGGATCTTAAGCGACACCACCAGCGAACCAAGGTTCGAAAGCGCGCCGGCCGGGAGGTACAGAGAGAATGCATCTGTGTCTTCTTTTGTCAGGAGCTCGTGACCCGGCGCGGGTGGTTGAGTGGTCGACGCACCATTGACGGTCCACGAAACTCCGGAACTTTGAAAGAGGACCGCCGTTCCATCGTCGTGCACCACGAACACATCCCACTCCACCGTTTCAGGTTTGAAGTCTTTTGGAACATTACTCAGTACGATTTCGATCTGCTCATTATGATCTGCGCCCGCCCCAAGCGCCGCATCGACGATAGAGACCTTCTTTGTTTTTGGTGTCCCCTGGGCAGGTGCGGCGATAGCTAGCGAGAGCGAAACTGTTCCGACGAGCAGCGAAACAAAGAAGTGGCGCATAACGCGTCCTTTCGAGTTAGCGGGACATGTCAGCATATCCAACTGAACCTAATCGCAGGTACATTGCGCGACTGCGGCTACCACATCCAGAAGCTTCGTATCATTCGACAAGGGAATGTCGGGACAGTTGCAGCCCGAGGTTTGATTTCCGATGCAGATGCCAAAGCCTCCGGGGTCCGGCAAGTCGCCAATGGTTGACCCCAAATCTGCCCCCATTGCGCATGTTTTAACTATCTGTGTGGCCCGCTCCAACCCAATTGGGGTGCCACTCGGCGCAGTCTCGGCCAGGAAAGCCCTACGCGCCACCGGCGGCGTGCTGATCTTTTTCGGTGTGGCCTTCTTTGCTGCCGGTCTGGTTTTGATTTGTTTGCCGAGTGATCTCTTAGCCGCAGCTTTCTTCTTCGCTGCTGGCTGCGCTCGCGCAGCTTTCTTCGCGGCTTTCTTCTGTTGTTTCTTTTTTGCCATTGGTAATCTCCGTTAGTCGATTTTCGCTCTATCTCAGTAGGCCCACCATGGTGTGGTGGGCTGATCGGCTACAGTTTGGGTATCGATGCTCGTAAACACCTTACGTCCATAGAAAAACGGCAGCCCCCAGTCGAACATGCATGATCCTTTGCTGTTCTGACAGGGTGTATCTTCATCGCCGCCGGCGGCGATGTTTCCAAACGCCGCGTCCCCAGGATTGTCGGTGATGTCGTTCTCAAAATTGTCTACTTGAAAATTGACTGTCCCTGTCCCGACATTATTCGCCCCTTCATTCTGAGCCGAGAGAAGCACGGGGCTTGCAGGACAGTAAGAGGACCCGTCCGAGCACAGTGTAATGCCGGCAAAGTTGGGAAAAAATAGCTGGTTCGAGCCGCTGTCCAGAAAGCTGTTGGTGAGTTGTTGATTTGCAAACACTGTCGTGAAAGACGAATTGCTAACGCCGTAGACCGTCGCGGTGCCAACGTTGTTATTCAGTTGTGTGTTGATCCCGAATGTGAGCGTGCCGCTTACGCTGGCCATGGCAGTCCCGACCGCAGGGAATTCCAAAATGCTCCCGTTGTTATCCTGCCCGAAAGCGGTAATGGGATTCACTACCTGCTGGGCTTTCGGCACTAGTGTGGTACCGCACCCTTGTCCATCAAAGCAGACGTAATAGGGAGGGTGCGGACTGGCGCCGGAACTGGGGTCGCAAGAGTTAGCCCCTGAAAAAGTGCAGTCCGTCGGTTCTGTATCGATGCCGATGATGCCATTGAATGCTGGATGATCGGCCCCATCAAGAGAGCCATTGGAGCATGACGTAGGAATTGAAAAGGTCGTGGGATCGGCCACCACTTGAATCGATATCCCTCGAGCGCTCTCGCCGGCAAGGTACACGTCAGCCTGAACCACCTCACCCCAGAAGAATTGACCGCCCCCGAAAGTAATACAATCGTTGACGGTTCCGCCGCTTTGAGTAATCGCCGGAAGAGAGATTTGGAGCGCCGAGCCGAAAATCCGAAGTCCGGGAGAGCCAGTGTCCACCAAAATCCCATCGATCGATTGACAGATTGAAGTCCCTGGTTCACAGACTAAAACCGTCGTGAAGGGGCCATTGATATAGTTCTCGCCTGTGACAGGTCCGCCATTGACTGAAACTGACTGGACATTCTGCTGGCCAGGCGCCAGCACACTAATGACGAGAGGCGCAGTTTCTGCGGAGTTCGCAACGGACGTCGCAGTCACCGTCACAGTAAAATTGCTCGTCACCGTGTCGGGGGCTTGATAAATAACGGACATCGAAGTCTGGTTGGATAATGAACCAGTGCTAGGGTTCAAGCTCCAGGTCACGCCTTTCTTGCTCGCGTCGTTGGCAACGACAGCCGTTATATCAAGAGTCTGGCCTAGAGTCAGTACTTGGGGAACTGCGGGAGTCAGTGAGGCCGGCGGCGGAGCAGGCGTGCTCCCGCAACCTGCCAGATACACCAATCCGGCCAGAGTTAGTACAGAGCAGACGGCGCGCAACTGACACCCCTCCTTCTTCAGTGAAGCTCTGCGACCTCAACCCCTTGTGGCACAGCGTGTGGGAGGTAAGCTCTGCCATAGAACGCTCCCAGATGGCCGCTATTCTCAAGCACAAAGTCCTTCAAACGCACGAATACCGGCCTACGACTGAACGACGGCGATTTCTGACTGTGAAGCGCGTCCGTGTACTCTTGGAAGGACGCCCCCAGAAACTGCTGAAACTCGGGAACAAGAGGTCCCTGCCACGCAACAGCAAAAACCACTCCTAAGGGCGAAACGTATTCGCGCACAATTGTCCCAGTCGGAATTCTGACCTCATAGACCCAATACCGATCGCTGCTGATGGCTTGGACGTTGCCGCCAACATGTTCCACATCGCGGTAGATGGAAGCCACGTCACTTCCTAACGACGCAGACGCTATTGGCGGCAGCAGTAGTCCGCACATCAACAAACTCGCAACGAGGAGTAACTGTCCCTTCTGCAATCAAAGCCTCTCAAAAAATCAATGTCCCAAGATTTTCGTTATTTGTCTTGGCTGTCGGCTGCCCCCTTGGACGCCAAACGGCCAATTAAGCGCACTACAAAGCTCGCGTGCCACACAAAAGGCTGCGACGCCGCGCCCCACTGCGCATACCCACAAGTGTCTGCAAACCAATGGACACACTAACTCGTTTTCAGGGAAAGTCGGCGAGTAGAAGCCCCCTCGGACGAGAAGCATCACTGCTTCATCCTTCGCTTCGCCGAATGAGAAGTAAGCTACAATCCGCTGCGAATTATGTCAAGGTGCTAGATCTTAAGAAATGCATCTTTTACGAAATCCGAACAGCGAACCCCGTCCGCTATTTGTTACGAAATCTGTATGCCGCTGCTTGACGGATCTCATTGGCAGATAACTCGCGAGTCAAGTCTGTGGGACGGCAAACAGAATGCTCCAGACTGCAACCCCCTCACGAGCCAGCATCCAATATCGCAATGAGGCTGGGTTCACAGCTGTTCGTGTCGAAAAAGTGTGCCTGATTAGGTGTCCCGTTCCTACTGAAGTTCAGCCTTTATAGCCGGTGGCAGCGAATTGAGGATCGCCGCCATTTGGGTGCCAAGGTTTATGATGGCCGAAGTGCGGCCTTGGAAAGTGAGTACTTTCGTGCCGATCGACCCTCGATGTATCCCGATGACTTCCCACTTATCGTTCAGGACCGGCGAGCCAGAAGAGCCCCCTAGCGTTGCTGTAAAGTACCGTAGCTCCGGACTGGCTGCGGCCGTAGCCAAATTGTTTCGGATGGCGATCTTTTTCGGCAGACCGTTGGGATGCTGGATGATATTCAAGGGAACCACCTCGTCTCGTCTTAGATTGAACGGCGACCAATTGACACCTAGCGCCGGCCTCCCTTCTGTTGGAGCGATTCGAGCGATAGCATAATCAAGGTTTCGGTCTGACGTAACGACTTCTGCGATATTTATGGGCTCGCTTCCCGCTTCCGACGAATCGATGTCAAACTGAGCAGTAGTGTGTAGCGCCTGCTGTCGAAAGTCAGCCTCGCTGGCGTCGGGCTCACCATCATCGCGCGCATTGAACACGTGGTGGTTTGTCATCAAAAGGGATCCCGTCAAAAGCCAACCTGTTCCCCAGTAGCGCTTTCCTTGTTCAACCGAACCGTCACAGCGCGGTACACGCAGCCGCGCTACGGATCGAGCTGCAATAAGTCCCGCCTGTAGGTACCCGACTGGCAACATGTCGTCCTGAAAAAGGATGGCTTCATTCCTGACTGACTCGATTAAGGAGGCAGGAATACCGGGTTGCGTCGGGCGCCCTTCTAGACGAGCTGTTAGCTTTTCAAAAAAGTCTTGCTCGGCTCGGCCCGCAACAAGAGGCCGGGAGTTTTGTAACCAAAGGAGCAGAGGATGTATTCCTTCCCTTGTCGCAGAGGCGTTTAGAAACTGAACGTCGGCCCGCAACTGTAGTTCATCGGTGCTCATCCTAGGGGCTTTACCTCGCAAATCGTTCATCCGAAAAAAAAGGAGCCGTCTCCGATCTGGCTCCCATAATTCTGCGCTCACAGCATTTTCGATCAGTGTGGCCAGTTCACTATATGGAAGTAACTCGCTCATCTCGCCCTCTGAGACAGGTTCGGATTCAAGGCGGCTTCCAGCAGATTGGCCAAGACCGAGGCGACGACGGTGCGTTGCGGCTGCTCCAAGTGCGAATTCAATAGAAGTCCCCGAAAATAATCATTTAGCCGGCTTGGAGGTACTCTCTTCAGAGCATCCGCGATCTCGGCTGGCCATTCTCGTATGTAAGGGACTTCTTGCAATTTGAAAACTCGCAAGCCCTTCACGAGCAGTGGGATGGAGTACGGACCACAAGCTTCAAAAAGCCCTTGCAACTGCAGGCGTATGGATCCGAAGTCGGTATCACCCGTAAATTTGAGAATTTCATTCAATTCCGAGATAGGCGGTACTCCACCCAATCCCTCGCGTCTCAGCCGCACCCTCCCGGCAAAGGTCTGCAGAGCAAGAACGGCTATGCCCATACGCATGGCGAGGCCTTGGGCCTCTGCCATAGCCAGATCTGCATTAGCGAAGTCCTTCTCGTGTGCGAGGGCTTCACCCTGCAGGCGCCACAGCTCAACCAGTCGATCTATCCGATTTGCTGACTGGGCCGACCGAATGCCTTCGTCCAATCTCAACCTCGCCGCGAGATGATTGCCCTGTGCCATATAGGCAACCGCTTCGATCGCATAGAGGGCGCTGCCTGGCATACGGCCTTCCCTTTCCATCAGTAGTTTCACTACTTGTCCGTAGTCAGCATATTGCAGCGCTTGGCGCGCTTTTTCTTCTGCAAAACGTTCCCATTGTTCTTGACTGGCGAAGGACCGGAGCTCTTGTGGGGGCTCGTGTTTGGTAAGGGAATACACCATCAGTTGGGACAACGGCGGCAGCTCATCCACGCAACTGAGCATCGACTCAGCAGCTTCATCGATCCAAATTTTCTCGATTTCCCGCTGATCCATGCCCAACTGTAAGGCGTGATAAACGCTCTCAATCTGGGCGACTGTTCCCGGAAAACTTCGATAGAACTCATAGGCGCGCGTATGGATGTGCCTGACCTGCATAGGCCGTTCGGCTTCTATCATCTTCAGCATTACCCGGCGAATATCTTGTTGGTGTCGTACCGCTCCGTCAGGTTCTTGGATGACAAGGTCGACTTGCCGCTTGAGTGCCGCAAAAAGATTTCTCGCCCGTTCCTCGTCAATCTCGCCCAGCCCACAAGGCTCGGCTAGGACGCGGCGGATTACATCCTCCGTTATTCGTCGAACTACCAACCCGGGATGGGCGAGCTTTTGCAGGTCCTCGTCTGGAATGCGCTCCAGAATCCGCCGATAGAGCTGGCCTTGAACCACGTGCTCTGCGGCAGCGAAGATTAGATAGGAGGAGGTTTTGAGACCCTCAATGCCCGACTTCCCCGACTTGTCGAGCTTTGCTACTTGTGCGGCTAGCTTCAAGTTCAGCGGATTTCCTCCAACCTGGTGGTACAGTGCCCGTGCCACACCAAGATTGGACACGTCGCGAGCCATAAGGAACGAAATCGCTGAGCCTTCGTCAAATTCGTTCAGCTGAAGGGAGATCGGGGAGGCTAAATATGTTCCTAGTTCAGGAACAGGAGCCCGTCCCGACACTACGACCCGAACTCTTGGAAATTCCTCCTGCAGTGCCCGCAGAAACTGCCAGAGCACACGAGCCATTTCGATCCCCCGCTTTTGAACCTCCTCGAAAGTGTCAATGACGATCAACAGGGGCAACATTTCTGAAATGCGCATCATGCGCTCAAGGCCAGAGCGTTCCATCGCAGCGCGTACTCGATCTGAAAACAATCGGGCCAGTTCTCGGGCATGGTTTTCGCGTAGTTCCTCACTGAGCTTTACATCGTGTAGCACTAGAGTTCGGTTCTCCAGCTGAGATTGATAACTAGCCGCCTCTGCAATCCGGGAGGTTTCGTTCGAATGAGTCAGTAAATCGGTCCACTCGCTGCCAGCATATTGAGCTCGAAGTTGTTCGACGGCTTCCTCGATGAGAGTCGACAACACCGCAACGTTAAGACGTGGATTGTCGAAGTCCAGATACACCCAGGGAAACGGAACGGGGCTATTCACATGTTGGCGAATAAATTCAGCCAAAAGGGTCGATTTTCCGATACCGCCGATCCCATTTAACATCAATGGGCTTTGAGTAGCCTTGAAGCTACGCAGATATCTGGCCACGGCCTCCAAGCGGTTTTCGGGATCGAGTACGCCAACGAAAGAACGCAACTGAGCGAGCTCGGTTGTTCGACCTTGAAAACCATGAGTTAGGCGCTCCATTGGATGGAGCAATCTACGAATCGACAATTTTCGATCGATTGCCAGGGGAGACGGTCCGCTGACTGCATAGGGTTCAAGCCAACGTGTGACCTGCAATGCAGCTTCTAAGCGCTGAACGTCATCGGCCTCTGCAGCTGAATAATCAGCTTCGAGAAACTCGTCGAATACCTGCTGCAGGACCGTTAAGGGTTCCACCGTGTTCAGCTTGCGGACGTAACGCATAGACTCCAGTGTTCCCAAGGAGCGAAGTCCCTCTAGACGCGAAGAAGGTTTAAGCGTGAACCACTGTGGCTCATTGGGGATCCTTGGCAAAGTGACCAAGTCCTTGCTCAGAGCTGCTTGGAGTTGGTCTGGGGTGATCCTGACGGGCAGGCTCAGACGATTAAGACGAAACTGAGCGAGAACAGAGCAAATACCCAACACTTCTTGTCGGAACTGGAGGTCAACAGCCTCTTCCCGATCTTCATCGAGAAGTTTCTCCAACCATTTTGAAGCCGATTCGGCCGTCCAAGTTTTGGAGTCATCCGCCATTGCGTATACCTTTAGCTGCTGCTCGGAGCCGCTTGTTAACTGTCACGATCCACGACTCCTCGGAAGGGATGTTAGCCAGTACAGCTTGGGTTTTCGCCAACAATTCACCTCCTGTTGGCGTTCTGCCGAGTTCCTTATACAGACGAGCCAGGCAATCGTGAATTGCCAACTGAGCGATTGGATCAGGCAATCGCGTGTCAGGTCGATCGAAGGCGACCTGCTCCTCTTCGACTCGCGATAGAGGCTTGTCAAAGTCAACCAAGATCAAGCGTAGGCACTCTCGATAGTTACTGTTCGCGATTTTGTCGGCAAGACCCTGGATCAGATTTCGTGCGGAATTATTTTGGGGCAATTTTCCAAAACCATCTAAAAACAACCACCATCTCTTCTGAGATGCACGCGCGGATCCCAAAATCCAGGTCTGCAACAACTGAATGTCATGGACGGTATGATCGGTGAGTGGACTGTCGCTCGCCGTGCTCGGGAAGCCCATTTCCCCGACGATGATTTGGGAGAGTGCCAATGCATTCATTGTGATCTCCGCGCCACTCTCGACCTCTACCTTAATGACGCGGAAGGACCAGCCGGACGACATGCTTACGTGCTCCAGTAGTCGACTGCTGTATGTCTTACCCGTACTGGAGTCGCCCTCGATCCGCAGCACTGCACGTCCGCTGGTGCGTGAGATATCCCGAAACGTATCCCGCAGCGGAGTACGGTCCACAAAGGGCAGGCCGTTCTGGACCCAATGGGTATACCAGATGTCATCGAGAACATTGATCCCATCGCTTAGTCGGGTAATCAGCTGATCAACATTCGGAACGCTGGCGATACCCCCGACTCCTGAAATTGCCTTTACTTGCATAAGGAGGCGAACAAGCCAGCAGGGATCATCCGTCCACTCCCGAATCATGCAGGTATGAATCGCCGCCGCCGCAACGAGTTCATCACTTGCTGCAGGACCAACCATGCGATTTAACTCAACAAGAAATGTCGGGCCGCTATATACGGTTTGGAACCATGCCTTACCGTTTGACGCCAAGATTTGCGTCAACACCATGTGTAACTGGGCGAATTCGTCTTCGCGGAGCATAGCTTTTCTGTAGGTCAGTTCCTTGGGTCACCCGATGTATCGAAGACCACTCACAGGCTTAAAATGCTTTCCATCTTTGCAAGACCTCGGACTCTCTGCTTTCTGCAACCGCTTCGGTTCGAAGCTTGCCCTCCTTGGGGGGTGGTGGAGGGGTATAGGCCTTAATATTTCTCCAGCAGAAAGTCATGAGCGACAGTCCCACAAAAATCAAGACCGCAACGAACACAACGATACTTGGCAGAGCCATATAGCTCCGGATCACGAACTCTCGGAACAGAAAACCTATCGTCAGGAGTTGACCGATCACCGCCCACATTGTGACTGCTGCGGCACCAAGGAAGAACAACACGATGCCTTTGTAGCTTACGTTGCCGTTGGCATCTGGAGAACTTGGACTGCACGTCAAGTTGTAAACGGCAGGCGCCAGGATGATTAGAACCGAAAACAACAGGTTGATAGTCATGTAGGTCTGCTTTGTTAAGAAATGAGGGTAATCCGGCAACAAACTAGCGGCAAAAATTATGGCGAGAATCCCCCCTCCAACCGTTACGTGAGTCGCCCAGCTGGACGTAAAATCCCATTGTGCTCCACCCATCGGCAGCCTTAGAGCGTGCCAAAAGATGACGATGGCGAGGCAACAAAAAAGGAATGCCACGAGAGCTGACGCACACACAATCCAAGTGCTGTAAGTTTCATTCGAAGGAGCGCTCAGCACCAAAGACCGGGTAATCTGTTTTGCTTTCACAACGCAAGGAACCGGTGTGGCCGGGTTGCTGCCGGGTTGTTTAGAAGTTTCTTGAGATTCACCGTCTGCTGCCACCGTCACCGTGCCAGATAACGGCAGGCGATCAGGCGGCGCAACAAACGAGACGTCAACTCCAAACACGCTACCGGGCTCCACCTGTTTGTTGAAGCATCGTTCATTAGTACGGACATTTGTCGCAAACGATAGGACAGTAGTTCTCGCGGCGTCGCGAATCTCAAAGTCTGCAGTGGTTGGTAGATCTTGATAGTCGGAAAAATCGGAATCGAAACACCAATGCGCCAGCGACGTAGAGCCGTCGTTTCTGATTAAAATCGGCACATGCGCACGCGCCACATCAGACTCCTTAACGGGGCGGATCGCCGGAGTCGAGCGGGGGCTGTCTACAAAGGCGACCGCCGCCGTTCCTTCAGGTTGTTTGCAGTTCGCGACTTGAGTGCCAGCGTTCTCCGCAGCGGTTGAAACACCGAACCAGCACACAACCAGTGTTACAAAAATTAGCAACTGAGTTCTGGGCATTTGTGATCTCACTAAACTAGCTGTGCGTACACCAGCCAAGGTGATTGCGCTGGCACCTGTGCAGGAGACGAAGGAAAACGTCCTCGCTTGGTAACACCGACCCAATCGCTTGGTAGCTCATACCACGAGAAGATCGCGCCAAAAGCTATTAGTTATTTTTCCGGGAGAAACAGCGAGGAGGCGACCCCCTCAAACCGAAGGGCGGGACCCTTCAGACCGCCAGCTCGCGAACGGCCTCAATTTACGCTGCTGATGCCCCCTTGTCAACGGTCGATATTGTCTGTCGTAGTCCTCCAAATTTCTCTAACTAGTCCACACTTGAAAGTATTATGCAGCCAGCCGACGCCCTCAGCCCCGAGGAGATCGAACCGCTTGCCTCAGCTTGGAGTGCTTGCATGGGGCGCAAGTCCCTCGTGATTGGGAGCGATAATTCAAACTGGTCAACGATTTTTACGACTTTGTCAAAAAGAGCTTGGCGGGGCGGCTGGGAAATCGTTGCTCGGATCCTGTCTACCGCGATCACGAGCGGCCGGCAAGAAATCCAGCAAAGGTACTTAATATAATGGGTAGGTGCTCACATCACAGCGGCCTCATCAGACCGCTTTCGCCATAGGGATGCTCAGCCCCGTTCGTCGTCCAAGTCTCGGATGCGGCGTGTTGGAACCAGGACCACGGCACCCAGGCTGGGAGCCACACGGAGGATAATCGATGATCGATCTCAAAGGATTCTTTGACGAAACCGGACATCCGCGAGACCCTAGGCTCTCGGCATAGGCCGCTTTGTCATGATTACTCAAGAAGTACGCTCCGACACTCCGGAGCCAACTGCCTTAGTTCTCGCGATCCATGGAGTCGGGACCTCCAGTCCCATCCACATTGCAAATTCTGTCGCGGCTAACCTCAGTGCAGGCAGTATTAGAAACACCGTACACGCGATCGATTGGAACCAAATAACGAAAGGTTCCGTAACCAAAAGAGGCAACCTTCAGGTCGGTGCGATTGCTACCCTCGCAACCGTGCTTGTGAATGTTAGCCTTACCTACCCTAAGTCACTCGAAGGACATCCGGAACAGCCAATTCTTTCAGTCGTATTCAGACTTCAGCAGCTATTTTTCATTTGCTCGGATGCATCGATTGCTATAGCTTTCTGGCTTCTGATTGTGCTGCCACCTACCGGATCATTGGGGGCTTTAGCCAGTTCAGTGTTTGTTCCCGATTCTGGGGTCATTTACCGGCGCATCGAGCATTTCTGCGTAGCATTGAGCGTTCCCACCCTGAAGTTTGCGTTTTATTCCCTTGTCCTCTTTTTGTGCACTTCCTTCTTGCAGGCTGTTCTAACAGGCAAGATGAGCGCGCTTTTCATCGGAGTGCGCCGGTCTGTGACTCTGGTCTTACGCCCGGTGCTCTTCTTGCTCGTATTCCCGTTGCTTTTTCCTTGGCGCAGTCTTGCACAGCGTGCATGGCGAGTTCGTCTAGCCGCCGGTGGACTTTTCTTAACAATTCTCGCCCTCTACATCTCTGCCGCCCACCTACTATTTGTCTCCAGATATGCTCCGATTCTCGTCACATTGTTAGGTCACGCTGTGAGATATTCAGCGTACTGCTGCGTAGGCTTACTTCTCGCCGCAACACTGGTTTTCGCATTGGGGCCTGGACTGAAGATCCTACTCGACATTTTTCGATACGCTGGCGATACGGAATATCGAAATAATATTCAGAAGCTAATAACTTCCGAGATCAAAGCGCTCCGTCCACCTGCGAGCCCGAATTGCGACTTCTTCATTCTCGCGCACAGTCTGGGCTCCGTCATCGCTATCGACGCGCTGTTGAATTCCACTGCATTTGAGCGGAAAGACCGAATCACATTGATCACCATGGGATCGCCTTTGCGACGATTCTTTTTTAGATTTTTCCCGAATCTTTTTTTTCCGGATACGGCGGCGGAGTGCGCTAAGCAGATGTCTTCGCGCCACGGCGCATTTCGCTGGATTAATTGCTACAGGCCTTTTGATCAAATAGGAACAAAGCTCAAACTGCCTGTGGCCGCATGGATAGCTGAAGTGTGTACCTCTCAGTTCACGAAAGTCCTAACTGCACATCCGGGATATTGGGACGATCCAGTCGTTCGAGACTGCATTGTTGACCAGTGTCACCGAGTCGCATTCGCTGGCTCCGAAGGGACTCGCTATCAGCCTGCATCCTTCTCAGATGAGGTTATCCCGCGACGAACGGTCATGAAGGCCCTGTGGCACGTCTTGATCGCCACAATGATTATGGCCCCGATATTTGGTTTCGTGGCAGGAGCGGAACAATATCTTCAAGATGCAAAGGTCAGGGATGCCAAACGCGCAAGGGTCCAACAGGAGGGTATCGAGACGGGAGCTCAGGTTAAATACGAGAGAGAGGAGTCCGCTCGCGATGAGACTGGCCCCATATCGTATAACAGTGTTCTGACGATATCTTACTTCGACTCAGGCGGCTCCCCCAAGCAGAAAGTCCTGACAGAGGATGAGTTCTTCACTTTTCCCTATGGTCCATCTTACAGCATTGCAAATGTTAGTGCGCTCGTCCACTTCGTGATCAGCCAGCAGAAATCGAACGGCGGACGACCTGTGGCAATAACGATGAAATATCTTCGGGACGAACCCGATTTTATTTACATCGCGCAATTTCCTCCAAGCTCTAGCCGCATTGCGCTTTTGGTGCCGATGATTGTCTATTTGGGTGCGGTCATTTACTTTGGAAAGTGGATTTGGCGGATAACCTATTATGTAGGGGGAGCGCTTTCAGAGTTGTTCATTGGACAACCTGTCCTTGCAAATGGATTGTTTACGAGTGAGGTCGCGTCACGCAATGCCTCGTAGAACTGCGCCCTCCGATGCACCGTTGCGGGGCAGACTCCCAGTCAAAGAGCATTCGCAGGGCCGCGAGATACTGCTTTACCGTCGGCTTGGAATGCGTGCACTGCAACGCCTCAACACCAGCCGCAACCTGAATCGGTGACTTTGACGAGATCGACCAGCCCGCGCCCTTCGCACCAGTTCGAAAAGCTGCATACCGCCTTGTAATAGTCCCGCCGTGTGTTTCGATTGCGAATATTCGCTGCGAAGAACTCCCAGAAGCACTCGGACGATTTGGCGCCCGCGAGGAACAGCACTGGAAGCCGGGGGTTCAGCACGGCCAAATTGGCCTGCCCTTCAAGAAGAACAAGCCCGTCAGCCGTGCCGGACATACTCCACACTCACTTTTAATCCGTGTTGCATCAGATACTTGATGTACGCACGCGGCATCGGAGCGTCGAGGAGCGGCCGTCCGAATTTTCCTCTGTGATGAAAACCAGGCAGGAAATCTTCTTTTTGCGTTTTTCATTCCAGATGATGATCTTCATGATGTCTTTATAGAATTCCGCCCAGGCAATCTTGCCGGAAACCTTGAACTCATAGGCGCAATCCGTCAGCGTAGCGCCAGGTCCACCGCAGCCGCAGTAGCGGAGGCACCGCCCGAGGTGGGGTTGAGAATAAGACGGGGCGGAATATGCACCCTCTAGTCTATAAAGACCCAGATAAAGAACTTGGCCAATCGGCGTATTCGTTGTACGCTCTTTCCATCTGGCCACCCGTGATATTCCCCGTCGCGGTGTATTTCTTTGCCAGAGGACGGGGGTTTTGTGTCTTCACCTATCTCCGATGTAGCTCGTGAGCTCGAACAGCCAGCCCTTTCGGAAGAACTCCAGGGGGCCGCAGGGATTCTTCGGCGGATCATTGAACCTGAGGCATATGTCGGTGAGGTCTTTTCCTTAGGTTATGAAGAGGCCCTGGTCCAAATTCATGACTACAACCGCCGAAAGGTAGGAGGCATCCCAGCCCTGTCTTTTCTAGCGGCGACTCGCGTGATGCCGAGTCAGACAGTTGACGTCCGCGAAGAAGACGCTTCCGTCATTTTGCTGCGAGTAATCGATCATGCAGACCTGCCAAACGCTCAGGAGGCCCTTCGCGTACGTGTCGAAAACGCACAGCGTGTCAGCGGGGAGCTAGACAAAACGTGGGATCACCGCGACGTGATGGACCCGACTACGAACAATCTCCTCGGTTATGCGGGCGTGCGTTGCCGAGTGCTGGGAACGTTTTACGTCGCCGCCGTCAAGGACGATACCAAGACCGCAGATTATGCCCTTTTCTTTGGGTCTGATCTCAGTAACTATTACCCTAATCGCGGCCTAAAAGTTTTTAAACCCCGCGGCAGTTTCCTAGAACAAATTGTCAACTACCGAGATCCACGTTTGGGTACCGCCGCGACAAACGTCATGGTGAACGTCGGCGAAGTTCGATACGCATCGACCAACAGACCCTTCCAACGAATTTCAGGTGTTCGCGTTGCCATTACGCCTACGGATCTGCTCGGGCAAAAGACTGCTCTCTTCGGGATGACCCGTTCTGGAAAATCAAATACCACGAAAATAATCTTGAAATCCATTTTCGAACTGCGCTGGCATCCGACTCCACAACAAGTCGGGCAGATTGTCTTCGATCCAAACGGGGAATATGCCAATGAGAACACGCAGGACAAAGACCCGAAAAGTAATCCCAACGCGATTAAAAACGTGTGGGCCTGCGCCCCGCCGGGCAAAGAACAAAAGTTCAAACAAGATATCGTCACTTATGGAATACTAGCTCACCCGAACGACCCCGGTCGTCGTCTCATGCTGCTGAACTTCCACATCGATAGCAATTTGCAGATTGGTAAGCAGATCATCGATGCCGCTCTTGAGAATACGGATAAATACGTTCTGAACTTCCGTGATGTCGGCTTGGAACCACCAGATCAAAGTGATCGATCCGCGATGACACGCCATGATCGACGGGTCTTGTGCTATCGTGCGCTACTGTTCAAAGCAGGACTTCAACCTCCAGCGAATCTAACACCCCAGAGCAAGGGCTTATTTGGCAGAGAACTCTTGGATGCGATGCGCAACAGTCAGGGAGACAACGCTGCACGGTACGTTAACTGCGCAACAATCCTTGCAAAGCCCAGTCTCACATGGGGTGAAGCCTCACTCGCGTGTGAACTGCTGCGTGATTTCATTTCCGACAGAGATTCAGGTTTTGCGGCTTTCGACCAAGCTTACGTCCAGCGCAGCAGTTCCGGGTCATGGGCAGACGATGATCTGAAGAAAATTCTGGAAATGTTCCACTATCCAAATGGCTCGCGGCTCATCGGCCGTGTGAAGGAGCAGCACACGCAAACAACGGATACTGATTACGCAGATGAGATTTACGAACACTTGGCAGCGGGACGACTAGTCATTGTGGATCAGTCGAGCGGCGACCCGGACCTCAACAAATCGTCGGCTGATCGCGTTATGCGACGGATCTTCGAGAACAACCGCGCCCGTTTTCGAAATGCTCAGTTGCCACCTAACATCCTTGTTTACGTTGAAGAGGCCCATAACCTTCTGCCTGCGGGTACTGACATGGATTTGAAGGACATATGGGTGCGGACGGCCAAGGAGGGTGCCAAGTACTGGATTGGCCTCGTGTACGCCACTCAGGAAGTCAGCTCTATTCAGAAAAACATTTTGCGAAATACTGCGAACTGGTTTATCGGGCATCTGAACAATACCGATGAAACCAAAGAACTCAACAAATTCTACGACTTTGGAGATTTCGAGCGCAGCATTTTACGCGCTCAAGATCGGGGTTTCATTCGCACTAAAACGCTCTCCAACCCCTATGTCGTTCCCGTCCAGGTGGAGCTGTTTAGTATCGAGCGCACGGAGAACAGTCAGTAATGCCGTATGAGGGGGAATTCGCAGGATACCGTCCGCTCCAGCGAATTGTCGAGACAGAGCGGGTTCAGGGTCTTCTCCGTAAGTCGCGTGTCTTTCAGTCGACGACTGGAAGTGTCGTATCGCCGACACCGGCGCCGGTCCCAAGCCACGGTCTTCCGAGCTACGTTGTGGCCATCGACGGAAGCAACGCTGAGGTCGACGTCCGCAATGGCTATCCAGGGGCCAAGGTAGGCTATTGCACGGTTGCGAGCGTACTTCTCAATCTTGCCGAAATGACTCGATTGGATGAACAGCGACCGGTTGATCCTCTTCAATTTCGTAAAACTGAGGAAGCTTCCACTGTGGATGCGGCGCTACCCGGCAGCAACGTCGTTACCCGAAGTCACACATCTGCACGTGATTCATTTCGGGAAAGCCTCTACGAGATTCTTCAGGATGTGATCGTAGATCAGGAAGACGGTACCCGCCTTCTAGATACCTACGAGGCTCTGTTAGCGCATAAGCCGCAGGGACGGCAGGAGTGCCCATACGCATGGGAGAGTTGCATTGAGCGAGTCGAGATTCCCGCCGGCGTTAGCAGTTGCACATGTCCAAAGAAACGTCCTCTCTACTCGACTGATGCCCTCCGAATTCATGAGAACTTTCATGACACGGGAACAAACGGAGAGGCGTTCGGCGAAGTGCGCCAGATTTGGGAGCATATTCTGCTTGTTCACGTGCTGCGACTCTTCGAGAAGAAGCAGTTACTCGGTCGGATGGATAGGATGGCATTTGTAATGGATGGCCCCTTGGCAATTTTTGGGGATCCCGCGTGGCTCAGCGCCGCCATTAGCCGGGAGCTGAAGCGGCTGAACGCTGTCGTGAGAGCTGCCACAGAGCGCGACCTTGTGATTCTGGGCATTGAGAAGACTGGCACGTTCGTCATGCACTTCGATGAAATCGATAAAGCGGAGGATGGCGGCACGAAGTTCTCACCGCGTACTTTTATGTTGCCAACCGACAAGTACATCAAAGACCGAATCATTTTCTCGACAAGCACAAAGCGTTATGGAATGGATACATATTTTGGTCGGAAAGTATTTTACAAAACAGCGTCCGGGGCACGAATTGTTGCTGACATCCCATTCCTGGACGACAAGCAAGACACACTCGACACGGACGACCCTTCGCTCTACGGAGAGTTTGGCTCTGTCTGCGCCTTACTTGACACACTAGCCTCATCGCGCTATCCAAACTCTGTTTCGCCTTTGATATCAGCCCATGCTCAAGCTGCGATTCCTCTGCGCCTTGGTACGAAGGTGTTGCAACAGCTGGCAAAAGCTCTAATGAGACAGGACTGATCAGATGCTGAAGCAAGGCGAAAGATACGGCACTGCGGCGGCTCGTTGGGCGGGGGTAGGTCCGTACTACGCTATGTTTCCCGCTGCATTTGCCGAGAAGGTGATAACTCAGTTTACTGCGCCCGGAGATGTGGTGCTCGATCCTTTCGCCGGCCGGGGTACCGCCGTGTTCAGCGCCGCGGCTCGTGGTCGGCGTGGGATAGGCATGGAAATAAACCCTGTGGGCTGGGTGTACGCTCAAGCTAAGCTCCACCCTGCTAGTCAAGAATCTGTTGTTGAGAGATTTCTTGAAATTGAGGACCTTTCTCACCGATACCGCCGAGCTGCCGAAAATGCACCTACGTTCTTCCGATGTTGCTACCAACAAAACGTGTTGCAGTTCCTGATCGCGGCACGCAGGCATCTTGACTGGAGAAATCGCAAAGCGGACTGCACCGCAATGGCATTTCTGCTAGTCAATTTGCACGGCAAACGAAACGACTCGTTTTCGAATCAGATGCGCCAGACAAAATCGATGTCTCCCGCGTATGCGATTAGATGGTGGCGAGAACGGAGCATGCGTCCTCCAGAAGTAGATCCGCTGGAGTTTCTCCTAAAGAAGATGGAATGGCGATACGCGAAAGGTATTCCGAAGCTAGTGGAGAGTAGAGTTTATTTGGGGGACAGCGTCACAATTCTGCCCCAAGTGCCGCGCTATTGGGCGAGCCGACACAGGCTCGCTCGATTGCTTTTGACCTCGCCTCCTTACTACGGTGTCACGAACTATCATTACGATCAGTGGCTACGACTCTGGTTGCTTGGTGGACCACCAACGTCGCGTCGAGTTGGTGGCAAATACAAGGGTAAGTTTGAGAATAGAGCCCAGTACCGACAGCTTCTTCTTGATGTGTTTGGTAGATCGAAACGTTTGCTCCGCCGCAACGGAATTGTGTACGTGAGAACCGATCGTAGGGAGCTTACCCTCAACACAACCAGACAAGTGCTTCGCGAAGTCTTCCCGGACCATCAACTTCGGCACAGAAGCAGACCCTATTCACGGCCCACTCAGACTCACCTCTTCGGTTATGTTGAACCCAGAGTTGGGGAGATCGATCTGATCCTAACTCCTGGCGGCTGCACGCGCTGAATTCTGAAAGGCTACAAAAGATCTGCTTTTCCTGGTCTTGATAGCGTCTCACAAATCAAACACCTGACCTGCCGCCCGATGATTCCATGCGGCTCCTGAAAAAATTCTCTGTCGCTCTATGCTGGAAGTAAACGAAGCAGCCCTTCATTCCTCGGCTCAAGAGAACGCGATACGTATTCTTAACATTTCGCAAGAATTCAGCATGCGAACGACGCACAATTGCATCGGCAGATGCCGATGGATTACCTACCCATTCGGCAGGATTGGGATCGAATGTGAGGTCAGTTCCAAAAATTACGCCTACATAATCGAATTCGAACCCTTGCGCCGTATAGATGCACCCGACTTGATCGATTCCGCCGACTTGATATGCCCATAGGCTCTCGCGTGGGATGCCCGGTGCAAGATGGCCCGCGTCCGACTTAGCATTCCAAGGGCGTGCATACTCTCCGATGACGACGTCGTCAATCAAGGTACCGTCCGGACGCGGATCGGACCATTTCCAGCAAAACCCCGCGGTCATTCGAGCTGCGAAGCCTTGTGCAGCTTTCTCCCGAATTGCAGCTTCGAGTGCAGATGGCGAAGCACAGATCTTGAAATCAAAAGCCCGGTCGTCCGCATTCCAAAGTATGTTCGCCGTTCGCTTGATCTGCAGTGTATTGTTGATCCAATTCACAAATGCATCCGAGCCCGCACAGCGGAACTGTGCTTCCAGTTCATAATCGAAAATTGTGCAACCGATCTGCTTCGCGTATGTCCGAATGTAATCGGAGGAGCCGATCTCGCCTGGTCGCACTACTTGATCGTCATCGATGAAAAAGACTACCGTCTTGCTCGCGTTTACCAATTCGCTGATTTGTGGACCCTTGCTTCGCCTTGCACGTGGAGTAAACCGTGAATTGCTGCTTTCTCTGATTCTGTGGGCCTCATCGCAGACCATCACGTCAATGTCGTTATACTGAGCGTTCGCGTAGCCGTTGAAGTATTTGATCTGCTGACCAGCTCGGTTGCCGACAATCTCTCGAATCGTAGTTGTAAATGCTCTTGATCCCGTTACGTAGTGCGTGTTCAGGCCCATGGCCGACAAATCTCCAAGCAGATTCATCGCAATAACTGACTTGCCTGTACCCGGCCCACCTTTGACGATGATGACACTCTTCTTCTTCCCGCTAGCTCCATCCGCCACAGTTTGCAGGACTCGATCGTACACGACCATCTGCTCATCAAGCAGAATGTACCTTGAATTCCCCTTAACTACGGAATGCACGTGCTCCAGCAGCTTTCGAGAAGCTTTGTATTGACTCTGCTCTATTGTCTTGACAATTTCGCCATCGTCGCCGTTGGCAACATGGGGGCGTAGGAAGCCGATGAGCTTGTCGACATCATCGCCGGTAAACAAGGGAAACGTTTCAAGCAGACCCCTAAATCTGTCTGCGAATAGGACGTCAGATGGCTCGTAGGAATAGTTGTGTAGATAAGAACAGGCGTTCAGTTGAATTCCTGAGTCCTCGTCAAATGCAGTGTGTGCATCTTCAAGGTACATCTTGTATTGGCCGACCTGAGCAGATGGGTGAAGCACATCGCGCAGACTGCCCCCGACCCATGTTGTCAGTTCGTTGCGTCCGCCACCGTCCTGGCATTTGTCCCACTGTTTGAGTTCGACAACCACCGCATTTTCTCGCCTCAAATCATTGTGACCTGTGACAAGGCAGTCCAGTCTGCGCGACGTGAGTGGTAATTGAAACTCAAGAATGAGTCCGTTGTTGAGGAGATCCCCCTCTTGGAATACCTGCGATACCGCACGCAGTGAGTTACGCCACGAATTGACCTCACTAGAACCTGGGTGGAAACGGAATTCATGAAAAAATGCATCGCTCAGTTTCGTAGCGATTCGATCCTTTGTGGTGTCCTCGATCAGCCCGGCGGTCGTGCCAGCGTACAGTCGCATTTATGGAGTCCGTTATCTGACCTTTGTGTGAAAGTGCAAGCCTAATGCATTGTTTGGCTCATGTGAAGGGGCGAGATCATGATGACTTCGTTCCCGCATCGTTCGCTAAGACTTGTCAGTGGCGAGAGGGTGATCGTAGAGACTAGACGGGCGGCACCCTAGCTCCGGACCTTTCTGGGTTTGGCTGAAGGGATAGTCCAAACCGCAAACTTGCTGTGAGCCCTCCAGGGGTGTTCCCGTTCGGGCGGCGAAAGCCGTGGGTGGCATGAAAATCCGCAGGGCTTATACGGCCTGTGAGCCCCACCAGATAGCGATCCGAGTATAATCTTCTGCTCTTCAACTCCGATGAATAGCGAGCCCGAAAGAACGGTTGGCTGCGATGCTGTAAACGAGCACGTGAGCAGACCCATTCCCGAGACACTGTGGCACTACACTTCGTTCGCCGGATTCCAGGGAATCGTCACTTCCAAGACGATCTGGGCGACGGAGTACAGATTCTTGAACGATCGCGAAGAGTTCCTGCACGCTAAGCGGCTTGCAGACAGACTGGTCGACGAAGAGCCCGAGTTCGTCGGATATCAATTCCCTGTGCGAGACATTCTCCGAAAGGCTGTGGGCGCCGCCTTCAATACTGGGTATCTGCATGAGGAACGACTGCGCGTGATGGTCGTGTCCTTTACGGAAGAGGGTGATCAGCTAAGCCAGTGGAGGGGGTACGCAAATAACTCACGGGGAGTCAGCATCGGTCTCGACGTACGACACCTCCGTCCTCCATTGCTCGTCGGGACCGCTGTCACCCTGGCACCATGTCTGTATCCAGAAGAGGACAAGCGTCGGGTGTTAAAGGCCATCTTCGCTCATCACCGCAAAGGCCTTGAACGGTGGTGGAACTTGATTGTCGATGTCGCACGGGAGGAGACAGGAAAAGTTGGGGGGATGGACCCGAATTTGGGGCGGCGACTTGTCGCGGAACACCAGCCCGAATTGAATACGGCAGTGGCTCAGGCCGACGCGTCGCTCCGATTTGATCTGTTGAGAACAGCGCTTCTACTCAAGAACGAGAGCTTCCGTGAAGAAAGGGAGTGGCGACTAGTGCTACCGCTGGAGCCCATCCGCCTCCCATCACATCATCGCCTTCAGTTTCGATATGTGGCCGATAATCTAGTGCCCTACATCGCGTACCCGCTCAGAAGCCCTAATCAGGACGGCCCGATTCCTTGCAAGGGAGTGGTCGTTGGGCCCGGAAGTCATCCCTCCGCGAGGGTTGGTGTCAATCTGTTCTTACACAGCGAGGGGATCATGCTGCTCGCTTTAGAATCGAAGATTCCGTATAGGCCGACGTAGCGTAACTGCGTCGAACAGTCGGACTGGACGCAAAGCAAATGCCATCATGCATATCGATGAAAAACCGGATTCCAGAGAAGGCGTGCCAGTTTGCACAGACCCGCTGTGCTGGACAGGTGGACGAAATCGTCCGTGCACACCAGCATGATCAGTGTCTTGATCTTCCTTTGGATCAGCTAAAACTGGGAAGTGCGTTCTGCTGGCGAGAGAATCTCTTGAGATGTTCCACAAATGCATGATGCTTTTTCTGTCACCGCTGCCCTAAACTGTTGAATATGAATCAAGCACTTCCGTGCGGGTGGGTAGGAACGATCGATCAGTTTCAGCGGATAAGCTTCGATGATTGGGTATCAAGCCTCAATTGCCATCTGGAGCGTTGCATGGGCTGCGCAGCGAAACCCGACGAAAGCCAATTCGTGGCATGGCAAAGCACCCACTATGTCCTGTCTCAGTGCTTTTCTGAACTCGTTGTAAGCCGCCCGACAGCCAGAGCCTGGCCCGTTATTTTCGAATATGAGCTTCCACGAGAACGCGGGAGAAGACCAGATGTCATAATCCTTACAGCCGAAACAATTTTGGTCCTTGAGTTCAAGGACTTTGCTGCGCCATTGCGATCGCACCTGGACCAAGTAACAGCCTATTGCAGGGACATTCGTTACTATCATTCCGAATCGCACACTTGCGCGGTGTCGCCGTTATTGGTTCTCACCAAGTACGCCGGGATATCTCTGGTGCAGGACAACGTGGAAGTCGCATCCGCGAATAGTCTGTCTGAAACGTTGAATCGGCTTGTTCCGACGAATTCGGACGACCCAGTTGACGTTGGGAAATGGTTAAGCGGCGATTACGACCCGCTGCCTTCGCTCATCACTGCGGCAAGATTGATATTCGCGCACGAGTCGCTGCCACAGATAAGGCGCGCACGTAGCGCCGGCATTCCAGATGCTCTTGCTCAGCTGCATGCAATCGCAGATCGTGCGGAGCAGAATCGCGAGTGTCATCTAGCGTTGATCACGGGGGTGCCGGGTGCTGGTAAGACCCTGGTGGGCTTACAATTTGTTTATTCAAAGCACGGAGAAGAGCAGAGTTCTGGCAAGAAAGCTGTTTTTCTTTCTGGCAATGGGCCTTTGGTCAAAGTCCTGCAGCATGTCCTCAAGAGCAGCGTTTTCGTTCAAGACGTGCACGGCTTTCTGAAACAGTATGGCGGCGACAAATCGGCGCGTCCTCTGGAACACATTTGGGTCTACGACGAGGCCCAGAGAGCCTGGGATTCGACACGAGTCCAAGGAATGCGAGGTCATCCTGCGTCAGAGCCGGAGGATTTCTTGCGAATTGGGGAAAGGATGCCCGCCTGGGCAATGATGGTTGGACTAATTGGACAAGGCCAAGAAATACACGTTGGTGAGGAAGCTGGTCTCCAACAGTGGAACGATGCAATTGCTGCTATGAAACGGCCCTGGGTTGTACACTGTCCAGACACAGTCTCGCATTTTTTCAAGTCCGCTGCTTCGGTCGTGCGGAACGACAAACTGAACTTGACTGCCTCGTTACGCTCACATCTGGCTGAAGACGTCCAGGATTGGGTGATGCAGCTGCTGGACGGGAAGATTGAAGAAGCAGCAGATCTGGCGGAGAAGGTGAACTCTCAAGGGTTCAACATGTATGTCACTCGGAGTATCGATACTGCAAGAGGCTACGTACAGCAACGCTATCATAATGCCGATGAAAAGCGATATGGTTTCCTGGCGTCCTCCAAAGCAAGGAATCTAGCCGCGCACGGCGTTCAGAATGGCTTCATGTTTACTCGTAGACTTCGCGAGGGTCGCTGGTTTAACGATGGACCTGAATCGAGATTTTCCTGCTGCGCTCTGCATGATGTCGCGACTGAATTCCAGTGCCAGGGGCTTGAACTAGACTTCCCGATTGTGTGTTGGGGCGATGATCTTCTTTGGTCAGGCACCGGATGGGCCAGCAGGCGATCCACCCGTTCCACTGCTAAAGACCCGCACCGTCTAAGGCTCAATAGTTATCGAGTCCTTCTCTCCCGCGGCAGAGACGGCTTCTTCGTGTTTGTGCCCGACGACGAAGTCATGGATGCTACGTTTTCGGTTCTTTGTTCGGCTGGCTTGCGCCATCAGCAGCCGTCGGAATTAACAATGTTTGAAACTTCCCTATCTGCTGAAGCAGCATCCAAACCTTTATGACTAGAGCACAGAACAAGAACGGGTCAGGACACAAAATGCCCACCAGCCCCAAGATTTTTGTACTCGCGCGTCCGGCATTCGATGCCGCCACATTTTTGAAGTTCCTCAACGCTGAGCACCACGAATGGAGGAGAACTCCCGGAGCAAGAGCTGCGGAAGAACTTGTCGAAGCGGCTGGTCGGATTTGCTATCTTTCATTCGGCCAGAATCAGTCGCCGCGAACAAACGAGCAATTCATCCGGAATCTCGTTCGTATGGGACACGAGAGTGTACTTGAGCACGTTTCTTGGACGTTCCTGATGCTGGGTGTCTCACGAGCTTTCAGTCATCAGCTCGTTAGGCACCGAGTTGGATTCTCCTTCAGTCAACTCTCGCAGCAGTATCATGATGAGCGCGATGCAACTTTTGTGATGCCACCCGAGCTCGACGGAATTGCGGGCGCACCAGAGGCATGGGAAAGCGCGGTGGACGCAACCAAGAAGGCATATCGAACACTAGATACGCTCCTTCGAGAGCATGAAGAATCCTTTCCGGAGGACCTCGACAAGAAAGAGACAAATCGAGCGATTCGATCCGCGGCTCGGAGCGTTTTGCCAAACGCCACGGAAACAAAGATTGTCGTCACCGCAAACGCGAGGGCTCTGAGATACTTCCTGAAGATCCGCGGCGGCATACCAGGCGATCGCGAAATGAGAGAGGTTGCGGCTGCACTATTGTCGATCTTATCTTCTGAAGCTCCCGCTCTTTTTTTCGACTTTCGTCTTAAGCGTCTGTCCGACGGGTCTCCTCAAGTTCAGCACGAGACTGACCTACAGAGCGTACTTGTCTAAGTGCGGGTCAGGTCTTTTAGGGTGTTCCTTATCAGCTCGGTTGATTCTATGAGCGTGATTTGGCATTGACAGACTTTCTGGGTGCAGTGTCTGCAATGGAACCCCTTTAGTTCATCTGAGCCATATTTACTCCAAACCAGTCCAGACAACTTAAGGCTTATATCTTTCTTGTCCATGTGCAGCCGTTCTACGAGTCCGAAAAGTACTGAAGCGGTGTCGGCGAGCCCATCTTCAAGTCGCATTTGCCGTGCCCGCGGCTCACCCACAGGTATCGATCCTCCGTAGCTGTACATTCGGATCAATGCGTCGGAAACCTCACCCATTTCTTCGAGCAGATGCAACACGATGTTTTCAATGGTGGCCTTCTCGATGGTGACTCGATATATGTCGCCGAGCATCTGTTGCCATCCATCAATGCTGCCCGGCATCGCACTCAAGTTCTCGGTGGCAAGTCGCCGCGTTTCCACCGCCCGTTGATGCTCGGTTTCTTTAACCTTTCTGCGGCGGGGAATCTCCATCGCATCGCATTTACATACATCAGGTAGAGCGCTCTGGCACCAAGGGCAGATGCCGGGATACCGATTCCACATGAGCCGCGCCATCGGAACCGATATTCGAACGACCGCGTCGCGCGGCAGCTCCGCTGTCTCAGATACTGCATGCTCACGCTGGAGCTTGGAAACCGCCGTCACTAACCACAGCGTTAAATCCGCGACCTCCTGTCGGATTTTGCTGAGCTGGGCCGGTCGAAGTGCGCCTTTTCTCACTTCCTCCGCAATCGCGGCCGCATGATGAAGCGCGTGGCACCAGACGTCCCATATCGAACGTCTGCGATCGTGGTTCTCGTACACTGATGAAATTGCATCTGCGAATTTGTCTAATTGGAGTTGGCCAACCGTGGCGCCAATGCATTCCATCGCTTTCTCCCGATGAGACTCATCTCGATACTTGAATTCTACTGTTTCCCTGCAAGCGACGGACGGTTATACGCTTTTTGTAACGGAACCGGGACATCGAGACGTCCCTTTCGAGTTCAGGAGCTGCTAGAGGACTTCTAGTCAGCTCAGTTTTCCTCATATTCCTGCCGAAATTCCACAGAAATCTCGCTTTTCCACATGTGTTCCGAAATTGCCGAACGGATTGGACTTGCCGCGCCATGACGCTCCGTTAGACACTCGTCCACGGAGTACTTCGCTCCTGATTCCCTCCGGAAGACCTTAGGCCGGTCTTGTGAATGGAACTTGATGCACAATCAAGTGCTAAATACCGAAAAGCCACACAAGCTGTTAACGGTCGTATGCGCATGCATCAAAGACGCCGGCGCGAAAAATGTTCTTCTGTCAATGCGCCGGGCGCCGGGCATCATGGGTCTCGACGGAAAGTGGGAATTACCAGGTGGCAAGATCGAGTTTGGCGAGACGCCCCAGACTGCACTCGTGCGAGAGATTCGGGAGGAACTGGGAATAGGAATTGTGCCCGGTCGGCTGCTCCCCTACCTGCACACCAATATTTGGGAATACCCAAATGCGTGGTCACACGTCGTGCTTGCCGGATATGAGTGTGAACTATCTGATCCTAGCCGGAACGATCTCCCGAAGCACGCTCGATGGGTTCCTCCGGAGGACATCGAATTTGACGAGACTCTGCCCGGAACAAAAGAATTTGTGTCCCTTGCGATGGACGATGATCGTTTCAACAAGATTTGCATTCAGTTTCAAAGCACAACCGTATCAGCCGATTCACCGAGGGAGTTTACCGTCACGACTCAGCCGACTCTGTTTTCACGTTATGGACTCGTGAAGTATTGGGGTACGGTCGGGAACCGTTTAAAGATGCGCATTGAAGAGTTTGACTCTCCTAAGCAGCTGGATAAGGAAATCCTCGAAACCGCCAAACGCCGCCTATCAGCCGGCTACTGCATCACCGCCTTCCATGGGCCGAGTCGAACGTATGGCCCGCTGTTGCAGTTACTAGAGATGGCCAAACGCCGAAACCAATTGTGCATTCAATAGCGTCTACGGTTTAAGTGCTTGAGGGGCCGCATTTTTATTTTGTTCCGCTGTGCCACTGGCAGGCGGGTGCGATTCCAGAACTGAAATTCGCCTTTCAAGCTCCTCGATCTGCTTAGCCATAACGGCATTGTTTCGTTTTGTCTCTTCGACCCCTCCGAGCCAATACGGGAGAGTCTGAGAGAGCAAAGTCACCGCGAGAGCGATAATTCCGGAGTAAAACGCAGCTTTCGCAACTGCGTCCTTCGCGATCCTCCGCGCGCGCCCTGTCACATTCACGAAATCCTTGGCTAGTCGATCTACATCCACGGCCCTATTGCGGTTTGCCTGGGGAACACGTGCTTTCCAATCAGCCTCCACTTTCTCGGTGAAACGAAAGAAAAGAAGAGTGCAAATCGTATCTCCAATTCGAAGCGTGTATGGCTCACGGGCCATGTTTATCACGGTGAAATGCATTGGTCCCTCATAACCGGGATCCACATGACCAGGATTTGTCATGAGCAGGCCCTTAATCGACACGTGTGACGGAGGAAAGCCGATGCCAGCGACAGTATCCGGCATGTTCAGCGATTCAGTTGTCGTAACGACCGCGGTTTCTCCGGTGCTAAGGACGATTTCTTCACCCTGGTGCTCAACTTTTCTTGTCGTTCCGCCCTTGACTTCCGCAGGCATTTGAATACTCCCGATGTGAAGATCAACGGAACACGGTTGGATAGCTGAGTTTTCAGTTGTCCAGTCATCCGCAGAAATACCAGATATCAGCGGATGCACTCCTCCCGTTTTTTGTGCAGAAAGCAATGTCTGTAGGTCCTTGTCCCGAAGTAGGTCCATGGAGATTCCTTTCTTAAGATCGCACCGAACTGAAACGGTACCACACGAACGGATTTGGGCGACAGTCCGACCTTGGCTCACCAATAATACCGAGACAATGTTGCTCTGAAGCTCGCGGCGGGAGTAGATTGTTCTTTCTCAATGATCAACTTGATGGAAATTATTAAGTCAATCTTTTACGGAGCCCTTTTTTGGCTGTTGGTTGGGGTGCTGATCGCGATAGGCTTCGCTCTCGGGCTGAGATCTGTCCGAAGTCCGAGCAAGTGGAATAGGGAAGCAATTACCGCTCATTTTCTTCGCCTAGACGCTGGCACCCAGGGACATGGGCTGAGATTTTACTATGAACTCGACAATACGACTGAAAAGGACTATTTTGCCCGGCCAGACCATGACCTAAGCCTTTATTTGCGCCTCGACTCCGGGGCTTTGGCCACGTGTGCCATGAACGAGGACTGCGCCAAATTACTTACTGCAGTTCGAGTCCCATCGCAGGAGCACTTCGAGATCGCAATCGATGTTCCTTGCAACATCCCAGGCCAAGTGTTACGCGAGAAGAGTCGTGAAAAGCGGAGTGCTCTCCTAGCGAATTACCTAAATCGCGAGCTGCCACACCTCAAAGGATTTGTGATCCTGGACGCGACGAATCGCTATGAAATGCTCCTGAGTAACGGGTGGTGACGTTTGTGCGTTTACCATTGTTTAGGGTGTTGTCCTGCCACCACATTCCCGTTTGAAATCTCGTTAGATTAACAATTGCTAACGCTAGACTGCCCAGTGATCCAAGCGGATTGCTTTGGGTCGGCTCCCGCCCGTCGTCGTCCCTTCATTATTTCTTCTCTCAACCCGCGCGTTTGAAAGCCGGCGTTATTCCAGCGGTGTTCCCTGTCAAGGGTCTGCGATGAACGCGGAACTTGCCCGCGCCCTTGACAGGTCCGCGCCGCTGAACGCCTTCAAAACCGTCGCGGGGTTTCGCGAAGAAAAAATTTGTTTTGAAGGAGAACAAGACAATGCAAGACACTACCGAAAGAAAAGACGTATACAGCCGCATCACCGCACAGATCGTGGCGTATCTGGAAAAAGGCGTCCGCCCGTGGACTCGTCCGTGGAATGCCGAGCATGCCGCCGGCCGGATTACCCGTCCTTTGCGTTTTAACGGCCAGCCCTACTCTGGAATCAACGTCCTGTCGCTCTGGATGTCTGCTCTCAGTCAGAACTTCGCCGCGCCGATCTGGATGACCTACCGCCAGGCCGGCGAGCTGAACGCGCATGTCCGCAAAGGCGAGAAAGGCTCACTGGTGGTCTACGCCAACGCCATCACGCGGACCGAGCATGACGACCAGACCGGCGAGGATGTCGAGCGCGAAATCCCTTACATGAAGGGCTACACTGTTTTCAATGTGGAGCAGATTGAAGGGTTGCCCGAAATCTACTACGCTACGGCCGTGCCGATGCGCGACCCTGTGGCCCGCATAGACCATGCGGAGAAGTTTTCCGGCAGCCTAGGCGCAACGATGAGACACGGCGGAAATCGCGCCTACTACGCTCAGGAACTGGACTATGTACAGATGCCGCCATTCGAAGCCTTCCGCGACGCCGAGAGCTACTACGCGACCCTCGCCCATGAATTGACCCACTGGACAAAACACGCGCAGCGCCTTAACCGTGACTTCGGCCGCAAGAGCTGGGGCGATGAAGGTTACAGCCGCGAAGAACTCGTTGCCGAGTTGGGATCTGCTTTTCTGTGCGCCGATCTCGAACTTCACGAGGAGCCACGAGAAGAAAACGCCGCCTACATTGCGACGTGGCTGGAAGTCCTCAAGAAAGACAATCGTGCTATTTTTGCCGCAGCCGCTCACGCGCAACGGGCTACCGATTACCTCAATCAAAAATCCGCCGCCGCCGCGCAGGTCTTGGAGACCTGCGCGGCTTGATTCGTTCTTCAGCCGCTCGTCTACGACAGCGGCGATGAGAGAAACCTACCTTTCCGTTCCAGCCATCCCTCAAGAAACGGCACACTCTCGCTGCTATGTCAGCAGGAATAAGTTCCTGTGGAAAAATCTTCCCCGTTTGAGACAACTTTGAGGCAAAAACCTGCAAGCAACGGCTTTCCTCTGTCACAAGGATTTAACAAAGGCAAACAGAAATTTTCTTTATGATGCTGATTGCATTGCAGGTTCTCCTCAGTGGTTCGAGAAGCATCCGCAAGACTTTCCCTTGAGCGAGCAAGCGCCGTGCGAGAACGAACCCCGATTGGACGGCCACTTCGAGCAAGACGCATTGTTCACGCAATCAAAGCAAATGATGTAAACAGCTTCTAGCAAGAATCGGTAGCACGAGATGGGGACCCACCGAGTACGCATTCCCAAGAAGAGAACGGAACCCGTTCGCGTGGCAGGATACGTCCGTATCTCAGCCGAAAACCATCCGCATTCAACCAAGCAGAAATCCGCCATTCGCCGCTACGCGGAAAGGCGGAAACTCCACGTCGCAAATATTTATCTAGATCGACACGAGCGCAACCTCAGGTAATCAGCTCTTAACGAGTTTTCGGAAGTAGGGACGAAATGAGGTCCGTCAGAGAGAGCGCTTCTGAGAAGACTGCGGGACCTGCCCGAGCAGCCCAGTACGTCAGGATGTCCACGGAACACCAGCAATATTCCACAGAAAACCAGATGGACGCGATGGGCCGTTATGCGGACGGCCGCAAAATGCAAATAGTGCGCACATACTCGGATGAAGCGAGGAGCGGTCTGAATATTGAGGGCAGGAACGGGTTGCGCGACCTGATTCGCGATGTCGAAACCGGACGCGCCGATTACACCGATGTCCTGGTATACGACGTGAGTCGATGGGGGCGATTCCAGGATGTGGATGAAAGTGCCTATTACGAGTACATCTGTAAACGAGCCAACGTTCGCGTCCACTATTGCGCTGAGCAGTTCGAGAATGACGGGAGCTTGTCGTCGACCTTGCTCAAGACCATAAAGCGAACGATGGCTGGTGAATACAGCCGCGAACTTTCTGTGAAGGTGTTTGCCGGACAGTGCAGGTTAATTGAACATGGATTTCGTCAGGGTGGACCCGCCGGATACGGGCTGCGCAGGCAATTAGTCGATCGGGACAGAAATCCCAAGGAGATTTTAGCCCGAGGCATCCATAAGAGCATTCAAACTGATCGCGTCATCCTAGTTCCAGGGCCGGAAGCTGAACTTCAGGTTGTGCGGCAAATCTATGATCGTTTCACGCAAGGGCCTTCAACGGAGAGGGAAATCGCTGCGTGGCTTAATGGACGCGGTCTGGTAACGGATCTAGGGCGTCCGTGGACGCGCGGGACAGTACACCAGATCCTTACGAATCCCAAATACGGTGGCGCTAACGTCTATAACCGCAGATCGTTCAAACTCAAGCGGAAACGAGTCGTCAACCCACCCGAGATGTGGATCAGGTGCGATGACGCTTTTACTCCCATCGTTCCGGTTGAACAGTTCAAGCAAGCGCTTGCGATCATCGAGAGCCGGCACACACACCTGACGGATGAGCAATTGCTTGAACGCCTACGGAGTCTTCTCGCCCGAATTGGCGAGGTGTCAGGCGTGACAATTGATGAAGCGGAGGACATGCCATCTAGTGCGGTCTACCAACGACGGTTCGGGGGCTTGGCGCGAGCATATGCCATGATCGGCTATACACCGCTGCGAGACCTCAGATACATAGAGATCAACCGTGCAATGCGCGAATATCACAAAGATCAGTGTTCCCGAATCATGAAGGAGTTGAAGAACCAAGGTGCCGAACTTTGCGAGGGGAAGAATGGTCTGGTAGAGGTTAATCAAGAATTCACGGCTTCTGTCGTAATCTCCCGCTGCCGCGAAACCTTAACCGGGAGACATCGCTGGCTGATTAGGCTTGAAAACACTCTCGATCCCGACATCACGATTGCTGCCCGCCTCACGCCAACGAACGAGAACATTCTTGACTATTACATCTTCCCGAAGATCGAAACGTTGACCGCCCAGCTCAGACTCGCTGGAGAAAACGGCATCAGGTTGGATTCCTATCGTTTTGACAATCTGGATTTCTTTTTGAGCATGGCACGCCGCACATCAATTGAGGAGATACCGTGAACAAGACCGACATCGAAAATATCCCTATTTCTGAAATTCGAGTAACGAACCCACGCACTCGGAGCAAAGGAAGATTTCAAGAGATTGTCGCGAGCATCGCTGCGGTCGGCCTCAAGCGGCCAATCACAGTATCTCGGCGCGAGCTTGAGCCTGACGGTACGAGGTACGATCTGGTCTGCGGACAAGGACGAATGGAGGCCTGCCATGCTCTCGGTGAGGCCACAATCCCGGCAGTCGTGACTGATGCTCCTCGGGAAGAGCAGATGGTGATGAGCCTCGTCGAGAATTTTGCCAGGCGGGGACCATCAAATCGCGATCTACTTAGGGAAGTTCGGAGCCTTCGGGAGCGGAAGTATAAGGTCGAGGAAATTGCTCAAAAACTCGGCCTTGATCGTGCATACATTAACGGCATCATCCATCTGTTGGAAAAGGGGGAGGAAGGGCTGGCGCAAGCGGTTGAAGCTGGGCGTTTGCCGATCAGCGTCGCAGTCCAGATTGCGACCGGCAATGACCACGAAGTGCAACAGGCCTTGGCTGAGGCTTATGAAAAAGGTGACCTCAGAGGAGACAAGCTGAAGAGTGCTAGGCGCGTAATTTCTCAGCGAATTGCAAAGCTGCAAAGTGCGGGCAAGCTGGCCCAGACTCGTCGCAAACTCACAGGCGACGCGCTTGTACGCGAATACAAGGACCGCATGCGAGAACAGCGCCACCTTGTTCAGAAAGCAAACCTCACCAAGGAACGGCTGCTGCTACTCACCAGCGCTATACGTCGCCTTATGCAGGACGAACATTTCACTACGCTTTTGCGAGCCGAGAATCTGGTCGATATGCCTGAACAGCTCGCGGCTCGCCTCACATAGAAAGGAGCTCGCACGTGGCAAACTCAAAGGTGAAACCTGCATTCAATCAGCAAGTTGTAGTCCTTCCGATTGAAACCATTGTTCCCCAGAAGGAGTTGTCTCTTGAATTTCGAAAGAGCACAACCTTCAAGCGAATCAGTGCTTCCCTGGAACATGTTGGTCTAATTGAGCCTCTCGTTGTGTATCCGCGCGGGCCGAGAGATTACCTGTTGCTCGACGGCCACGCTCGTTTGGACATTCTCAAGCAGCGCGGTGTGACAGAGGTACGCACAATCTTTGCTATGGACGACGAGGCATACACATATAACAAGAAAGTAAACCATGCGCCGCCTGTTGCCGAGTACTTCATGATGCAGAAAGCGCTTTCCCACGGTGTAACCGAAGAGCGATTAGCTCAAGTGTTGAATGTTAGCGTTTCGGCCATCAGACAACGTCGAAACATGCTCGACGGAATTTGCAAGGAGGCAGTTGAAATCTTACGAAATCGCGACGTGTCTCCTGCCGTCTTTGCTTACCTTAAGAAAATGAAGCCGATTCGGCAGATCGAAGCCGCTGAACACATGCGTGCCACCGGTACCCATACGGTTCGCTTTGCAAAAGCATTACTCGAAGTGACTCGTCCTGAAATGCTCGTGGAAGTGCCCTCAAAGCGCAAACCAACGATTGAAGCGACCTCGCGAGCGGCTCAGGCGATGCTTGAGCAGGAAACCGACCTATTGATTCGCGAACTCAAAGCTGTGGAGGAGTCCTACGGAACAGATATGCTCACGCTCTCCATAGCGTGTGGCTATGTTGAGCGTTTGCTCTCGAACTCTCGGGTTGAGAAGCACCTCGATAAGCATCATTCTGACATTCTGGGCGAACTTCGCACGCTTCTGGCGGATGTGAAGCCTCAAAAAGGCAAAAGTCCCGAGGTAGCGGCATGATGCTCCTGGATGAAGCCAAATACGGTGGCGTAGCAACAAATTCCCCTAGCGTGGGTTGACTCCAATGTAGAATAGAGCAACCACTTCTCTGCAGGTTCCCCCTGTTGTCGCAGTTTGTCGTGATCCCGCCTTCGAATAAATCCCCAGAGGAGGTTCTGTCCTATATCCGCCCAGCCAGTGAATTTCACAAGATCAATATCGAATACCCTATGGTCCGCTGCTAGAAGCATCAATTCAATCTTGCCGAACGGCAAACTGCCGCTGCCGTCTTGGGCGCCCGGCCGTCTTCCCAGAAGCTGGGAGCGAATTCCAATGGCGACCGGCGTGCCAAGGCGAACCCTGTCACTCTGCCCCGAGTGCAATCGAGAAACTGTCGATAGTGTGATTAAGGGTGAGACGGGCGTCGCAGACTTCCGGGATAGGCCTGGAATCATCGAGGCAGAGATCGTGGAAGAAGCGGGGCGCATCCTCATGCGCAAAGCATGCGAAAAGCATGGCCCGTTTGAAGACGTGCTTTCGAATCATCCGGAGTTCTTCAAACGCATGGAGAACCTCGGGTTTGGCAAGGACTTCAATTGTGCCGGCGACGAAATGGTCCACAATCATGGCGCAAACAGGATCAAGACCGGGCGTGGCACCTATTTGATTGTCGACCTCACCAACCGCTGCAACATGTTCTGTTCGCCTTGCTACATGGACGCCAACGCTGCCAGCTACGTCCACGAATTGGATATGCAGGATGTAACGGCTCTGTTTGAAAGGGCAACGTCCTTCAAACCTCAACGCGAGATTAACGTTCTGTTCTCTGGAGGAGAGGCAACGCTCTCGCCGATATTCCTGGACGCAGTCCGACACGCGAAGAGCAAGGGCTTCCATCGCCTACATGTCGCCACCAACGGAATTCGCTTTGCCCAAGAGAAGGATTTTGCGGTCAAAGCAAAGATGGCTGGACTCCATGCCGTATATCTCCAGTTCGACGGCGTTACCGAGGAGAAGAACAGTCATCGCGGGATCGGCAACTACATGGACATGAAGCGACGTGCCCTCGACAATATCGCCGCCGCGGGAATGAAAACCACGTTGCAGGTGACGGTGGAGAGCGGACTGAACAATGACGGTGTTGGCGACATTATTCGGTTTGTCGCAGATCACATCAAGAAGATCCACGGGATTATCTTTCAACCGGTCATGTTCTCCGGCAGGGATGAAGACATTACCGCTGACGAGCGTTACGCGAGGCGGTATCCGATTTCACAAATCGCCTACGATTTGCAGGCACAAACCTCGTTCGGATGGGAACCGATGCGCGACTGGTTTCCCGTCTCTTCCTACGCGGTCTTCGCCAATCTGTGCGATGTGCTTCATCCTGAGGCAGCATTAGGGAGCCTCTTTTGCGATATCCATCCCAATCAAGGAATGTTCTCCCCGATACTTATCGACTCCCGCACGCGAGAAATTGTCCCTGTAGCAAAGTTCTTCGATGTGCAGCAGTTCTTACGTGACGTTCTGGACATAACAGACCTCGCGCGAGGACGCGCGATCACCAAAGCAATGGTTGCGCTCTCAGCCGTCCGCAACTTTAATCGGACCAAGGCTCCCGCCGATTTTGGACTTGACCAGCTTCGCAGATTGCTCTCGGACTGCTTTTATCGAGTTGCCGGCAGCGGTCAAAGCTGGTCGGAGCGATCCTATTCCTACGTAGGTTCTTGGAAACTCGTGATGATTACCCCGATGAGCTTCCAGGATCTTTACAACTACGACTTCGCGACGATGTCCGATTCAAAGACTCCCGTGGCAACCCAAGAAGGCGAAATCACGTTCTGCGCATACAACGGGGGTCGTTGGCGAGAGATCGTGGAACACTTGCATCAGACGGCGAGCTTGGCCGAATGGAATCGGATGCATGGTCGCCATCCCATCTACGCCAAGGGCAAAGAGGTTGATTTGGGTGGTGGGAAAAGAGCGAAGCCCGAATTGGTCCAGATCGAGAAGCAACGAACGGCAGCTTGATTTGCGAAAGTACGGGACGACCGTGACAGACGCCGAAAACCAATTTCTCGAGAATATGCCCGACGAGATCAAGGAAGTGCTCCGCTGGCATGCGGACGCACAATCCAGGGGCCAGGTCAACCAGAGCATAGCCGATTTCGCCGGGCGGCTCTTGGGGAGTATGTACGAGGACGGCGCTGTTCTTCCCACAAACCTTTCAGCTTCTACTCCCGAGGTGCTCGCTCTGGTCCTACTGCAACACCGGACCAGTCCTCGGAGTACTGGCGCATGGCTCAATCTCGGTTTCGCACTCCGCCGCGTAGCCCTTTACCGAACCCAAGACCCAGAGGAAACGAATAGAGCACGTCTGCAATCCGCAGTACAAGCTTTCGATCGTGCGCTAGAACTCGACGCGGACAACAACGGCAAGAACGTCAGAGCGTGGACAGGAATGTCGTTGGCTTACCACATGCTTGACATGTACGAGAAGGAGCTTGAGTGCTGTGCGCGGGCTCTCGAATCCGATAGATCCGATCCGAAACTTTGGCTTTTGTACAGCTTCGCGCTGAAATCCGCAGGCAGGGAGGATGAGGCGCTGTCCACAATGAACGACGCCTACGAAGCTTACATACGGGCCGGGAAACCCGATGAGCTCAGAGAAGTCTTTGCCGATGTGCAATCGACAACTCAACGCCCTTGCCGGCAGAGGATGGCGCAATGAAATCTGTGGGCGGAATACATCGGACCCGGTTGGCGGCCTCGAAGGTCCATCGGCATCTTGTGAAGGTGGCGCGGCGCACCGTCCAAAAACTGGGCTGGCAGGTTCCTGAGGACGACATGTCGCCAACGCTTGTCGGCGCTATGCCACTCCCGTTTCCGGTACCCGACTCGTTCGAGATTGCTTTCGGTTACAAGGGAAATCTACGGTTCGTACAGTTCGGATACACAGCCGGTTCTCCTCAATTTGGGTACAGCGACGGGGGCGACGATTTGCCTTCGGACGGTAGCCTGTGGTCTTGGTTTCTACACCACCCAGCGGTAGCCCCCTACTTGCCGGAAAGCCGTTATCCCACCCTGTATGGGAAGTTCCCTTCCGGAACCGAACGGCCTCCGCTTGAGCAGATCATGAGACGGGGAGCTGAGCTGCCGACCTGCCACTGCCTGCTGCTGGATAGGCGAGATCGGCGCGCATATGTTTCTGAACGGGACCAGGCAATGATCCTGTTTGCGCTCATGGAGCCGGACGACGGTGATGCCCATAACGTGTTCGTCGATGGGATGCTGATGAGCCCCGGCAGTGAGGACTATAAGGTGGGTCCGCCCCCAGGGGTTCTAGACGAGTTTCGACGGTTCATGGATAGCCGGCTTCAGGCTTTCGAAAGTGCTTGAGTCGGGCTCCTGGGGTTCCAGACAGATCGGGGGTCCAGGTTAGGTTGGAGAACGCTGCTTCGCAGCGGCTGAAGAATGACACGTCACCCCAGAATGGGTGCTGCACAGCAGCGGGTCGGTTGCTGTGCGTGAACTTGTTGAAAGCAGAGCAACTAAGCTGACATTCGCAGTTTGCTGGTCGCCAGAAAGCGCCCACCCGGTTAACCGCCGTGAACTTGTTGATTCCTTTGGCGTAATAGCTCAACATAGAGGAAACTGGTTTCGGGAGCTGTGAGGTAATCCCGGTGAAGTTCCTCTTCTTGCTGTCGGTCGTTTCCCACCTTGGCGGTGACGCATGGTAAAGCCGCCGCTCCGTACGAAAACTCTAGGCACAAAAGTAAGCGAGGAGGAGTTCGCGAAGCTGGAAGCACTCGCAAGCGAGCGCGGGCTAACCCTCAGCGAGTGGTGCCGAGAAACTTTATTGGCGAACGTGAACCGCCAAGAAGAGAAGTCTGCCGACTCAAGGGGGGCCAGTCATGCGCTCATGGCCGAACTGGTGGCGCTGAGGGCAATCCTGCTCAATGTGCTGTTCAAGCTGGCCAACGGCCAAACCCTCACGGCGGAGGAGATGCAACAGCTAATCGACCGGGCTGACTCAGACAAGCTGAAGAAGGCGCGGGAACGGCTAGCGCAGGCGGCAGAGGCGAAGATTATCTGAGGGTTAGTCCTGAATATTTTTCTTACTTTTTTCCTGTTTCCGGGTTCTTTGAGAGTAGGGGTAGTTTCAGCCATGAGCGGGCTATGGGGTCGTGATGAGTATCGAGGCTGGCCGACGACGCGGTGGCCAGTATCGAGCCTGGGAGTCTTGGTCATCGCGGTGGCGATAGGTGTCGGAGTCTTCACGTACCGGAACGCGATAGTGTGGACACCGCTGCAGCGCTGGTACTGGGATCAGTATCTGAGCGCCCAACTGATGCCCATGAAGGCGAACAGTCCGAACAGCGACTACCGATTGCTGGTGAAGGTGGACCGGCGCGGCCAGCGGCGGTTGGCGGTTGACGCCGACGTGGTGCCTGGCCCGAGGCAGGGACGGCAACTGATCCCGTTCACTCTGTCGAGCCAGGCGCGCCAGTCGGGAGAAACAGACCTCCTGGTGGACCCAGTGCATTACAGCAGCCAGCAGATGCAGCAGACGCTTTCTGATTGGATTTACGACGGCCAGACACCCGACGATCTGGTCCGGCCCGCCTGGATCGGCGGGCTGGGCGTGCTGGTGATTGGGCTGGTCCTGGCGATACCGCGCGACCGCGCACGTAAGCGTGTGCTGCAACAAGGCCGCAGGTTGAAGGGTCCGCAGATGGTCACGGTGAAGGAGTTTAACCAGTGGAGCGGGGCTAGTGGCATTAGCTTCACCACGACAAAGGCAAGAGAAAGCCTCTCCATCCCGCGCTCGTTCGAGAGTAGCCACATGATGATTATGGGCGACTCGGGTGCGGGCAAGAGCGTGCTGCAACGGCAAGTGCTGATCGAGATTGCCGAGCGCGGAGAATCAGCCATCGTGTACGATCCGGCGCTTGAATACACGCCGCAATTTTTCAATCCGGCCCGTGGCGACCTTATCTTGAATCCTCTGGACGCGCGCTGCCCCTACTGGTCACCAAGCGATGAAGTCGCGCACGAGGCAGAGGCCCTGACGCTGGCGACTTCGCTCTTCCCGGACAAGCCCCGCGAGAACACGTTCTTCGTCGAAGGCCCGCGGAAAATCTTCGCGCACTTGCTCACGCTGAAGGCCACACCCGAACAACTGGTGAAGTGGATGGGCCACGAGGAGGAACTGGACCGCCTGCTGAAAGGTACGGAACTGGCAACGTTCATCTATCGCGGCGCAGGCCCGCAGCGCGGCGGTGTGCTGGGCGCGCTCAACATGGTTGCCGACAGTTTGAAGCTCTTGGCAAAAGAGAATGAGACGAAGCAACGCTTTTCGACGGAGGAATGGGCGCGACAAAAAAGTGGCTGGTTGTTTCTGACTTCGATTCCGCGATTTCGCGAGCGGCTCTTGCCGCTGACGAGCTTGTGGCTGGATACGCTGGTGTTGCGCTTGATGAACCAGGGCGATCCGGCGATGCGGCACGCATGGTTCGTGCTGGACGAGCTGGCGAGCTTACAGCGGTTGCCGCAGTTGCACACGGCGCTGACCGAGAACCGTAAATCGGGGAATCCGGTTGTGATCGGCTTCCAGGGTCGCAGCCAGCTTGAGGTGTTGTACGGGCATGAGGCGGAGGCGATGCTCTCGCAGCCCGCCACGAAAATCTTCTTACACACGAGCGAGCCGCGTGCAGCAAAGTGGATATCGGACACGATCGGCGAGGTGGAGATAGAGCGGCTAAAGGAGGCAGTCAACGTAGGGCAGTTTCCGCGTGGCGGAAGATCACGGAACTATCACACGGAGCGCCGCATAGAGCCGCTGGTGTTGCCATCGGAGATCAGTGGGCTACCGCGTTTACACGCCTTGGTCAAGGTGGACAATCTGGTGGTGCCGTTCAGCTTTCCGTATCTCGCGCCGCAGAAGTTACAGCCAGGCTTCGTGCCGCGCGAAACGACAGCGCGCGTTGTCGATATCGGGGACAGGCCGTCTCAGCCGAATGCGTCGCCACCAGCGCAAGAGAACAAGCCACGCGAGCCAGAGCAATCGAGCGGCATTGCCGCTGCACAAGAACCCTATTTCGAATGAAGCACGAGGGGGACTGAATCATGCTGACGATATCGAAGCCGCTGAGTGCTGGCCAGGTGCAGGCATACCACAAAGAAGAGTTCGCGAGTGCTCAGGGCAACTACTACACAGAAGGCGACCGCATACTCGGCGAGTGGCACGGCAAACTCGCCGAGGAGTGGGGTCTGCGCGGTGAAGTCCAGGAGGAACACTTCGCACGACTCGCCAACGGCCAGCCGGGAGGCACAGGCGCGTCCTATCGAGGAGCAAGGCCCGGCGCAGAAACACGAAGCCATCGAATCTGCGCTGACCTACGCCCGCGACAAAAACCTGGAGCGCCATGCAGTGACCGATGAACGCGAGTTGATGCGCGATGCGCTGAAGCGTTCGATGGGCGACGCTAGTTTCGCCGAAGTTCGGAGCCAGCTTGAAAGTCGCGTGCGATCGCATGATCTGGTCGAGGTGGAAAGCAGGTCGCCGAGCCATACGTTCACTACGGAAGAAATGATCGGATATGAGCGGGACAACATCGCTTATATGCGGAACGGACAGAACCAGCACGAGCCGATGGTGAGTTCGGAAACGTGGCGCGAGGTGGAAGGGAAGCACGCGCATCTGAGCGGCAGCCAACGCGCAGCGGTCGAGCAGATCGTATCGAACCAAGACCAGATCATCGGGCTAGAGGGCGTGGCAGGAGCGGGGAAAACTACTTCCCTAACTGCTGTACGTGAAGCCGCCGAACAGGAAGGTTACGAAGTGCGTGGGCTTGCGCCTACCTCCCGCGCGGCGCACAAGCTTGCAGAATCGGGTATCGAGACGGAGACTTTGCAGCGGCATCTTCGTCGCGCCGAGCAGCCCGACGGAGGGCAGAAAAGGCTTTACGTTCTTGACGAATCGAGCTTGGCAAGCACGAAACAGATGAACGAGTTCTTGCATCGTTTGCACGGCGAGGACCGCGTGCTACTCGTTGGGGACAAGCGCCAGCATGAAGCCGTCGAAGCGGGTAGACCGTACCACCAGCTACAACAGGCAGGGATGCAAACCGCGCGTCTGGATGAAATCATGCGGCAGAAAGACCCGGCACTCAAGGAAGCCGTAGAACAGCTTGCTCGCGGTGACGTGTTCGGAGCGATTGACAATCTCGACCAGCAGGGCCGCGTGCATGAGATCGTCGGACGCGAGAACCGATTCAGCGAAATCGCGCGCGAGTACGTGCGACAGCCGCAAGGCACACTTGTGATCTCTCCGGACAACGAATCACGCCGCGAGCTGAATGGGCTGATTCATCGCGAGATGCAGCAACGCGGGAAGGTGAGCGAAGACGAGCACAAACTGCGCGTGCTCGACTCGCGCCAGGACATGACGGGAGCCGATCGGAAATGGGCCGCGCAGTACGAGGAAGGGGACGTCGTTCGCTATACGCGCGGTAGCAAAGTGCTGGGCATCGAGCCAGGCGAGTATGCACGTGTCATGCAGGTCGATTCGAGAGAGAACCGCGTGACCGTCGAGCGCGAGAACGGCGAGCGTCAGACCTACGATCCGCGCCGACTGGCGGGAGTTGCGGTGTATCACGAAAACGAACGCGCGTTCTCCGAAGGCGACCGCGTGCAGTTCACAGCGCCATCGAAGGACTTGCACGTTGCCAATCGCGAGCTTGGCACCATCGAGAAAGTCAACGACGCCGGGAATGTCCAAATCCGCTTGGACTCAGGCCGCGAGGTTGCGTTCAGTATCCGAGAGCATCCGCATCTCGATCATGGTTACGCCGTGACCAGCCACAGCAGTCAGGGCCAAACTGCCGAACGCGTGCTAATCCATGTGGACACGGAGAAAGGCGAGCAACTGGTGAATAACCGAATGGCATACGTGTCCGTCTCGCGCGGGCAATACGACGCCCAAATCTACACCAACAACAGAAGCGAACTGGCGCGCGATCTCAGCCGCGACGTGTCGCAGTCTACCGCCATCGGGCAAGAGATGGACCCGGCGGTGCAGAGGATCGAACCAGGGGCCGCGCAGCAGGAAGCCCATCGACCCGAGCACGACCAAGCCCACAGCATCGGCCACGGGATTGCGATGTAACTCTTAACGTGCGGTCGGCAGTCCCGTCTCTCCGTCTTGTGGGGCGCACCCGGTGTAGAAGGCAAGAAAGGAAAATGAACCGCTTGAGACGTTCGCGTCAAACTCCAGGCATCTAATAGTCCACGAGAGTTGCTATACCGGAGGGTCTTAGCATGATCCCAAATGAGCTGATCGCATACTACGAATCACTGGTCAAGGAACAGGGTTCATCTTCTAGCGAGGATGAGGCTAATGAACATCTGCGAGCTTACGTAGTCGAGCTTAAAGACGCTTGGGAAAAACGGGCGATACTACGTGAGTTACGATTCCGTGCTGGCATGGCGGTTTGCAGCGGCGGAGTGGATTGCGTAGAGACGCCGACCACGGTCTGTATGGATGGGAGGCATCCAACGTGTTCGAAGCACACCGACGATTGTTTTCTCTGTGTTCCCGTTTCTAGCTTGAGTCAAATGACACGTTAACCCGATCGTCTGACTTTTCGAAGCCGCAACAAGGCGAAAGTGTCCGCTGACCAATGCCCAGTCTGCGGCAGTTCATCCCAAATCTGCCTCGGAACGTAGGTTAATCTTCAATCCACCGGCCACGGAGATTCGGGACCTGTAGTTGCGAAGTATCCGAGTGTCGCCAGTACTGACGTGTTGAAACTGAGGACGAATTTGGACCGCAGGGACAATATCCACATTCATGCTGTGCCCATCCTCAAATTCGACTTCGACTGCGACATATTCTTCGTCATAAACCACGTTCATCTTCTTAATCGTGCGACCACGCGCTTCCTTCAACTCGATCCAAGGTTTCGGCATCAGGCACCATCTCTCTGTTTATCCATATCCTGCGTCAATTTGAAGATGTAGCTCAGCCGGTAGCGCAAAGCTGCAGCTAGCTTTTCCATGCGGCCCAACGACGGATTACCCTTTCCCTGTTCGATATGTTCCAGAGTCGTCTGGCTGAACTTCGCGAGCCGGGCAAGCTCCGGGCGGGAAAGGCATCGCTTCTCCCGAAGTTGGCGGACAACGATGCCAAAGTTCTTTTGGAATCGCTGAAATTCGCGCTCGAATTTCTTGCTCTTGCGCAATGGTCGTTTCATGCTTACCCCTCTCTTTCACGAACGAATGGGTAGCTACGCAGGATCTTCCCGTTCCCCGTTGTCCAGTCGATATGCTCTGGCTCGAAGTGCATAAATGAGCGGATCGTGAAATGGATGGCAGTATTGTCGGTGAACTTAACCGAAATGTTGTGCCAGTCGGACTCATTCGTCACCGTGACCTTGGCTACGGTTTTGCCGATTACCTCCGGGTATTCATGAATTCGTTGTGGCATTAGCGCTTCCTCCGCTTCCGCAAGTCTTTCTCCGGTTTTAGAGAGAACCCCTTCATCTGCGGAAAGCGGCTCTTGCGAAAGTCCTTATCGAGAGTCTTGATGCAGTTCCGCAAGATGTCTTCCACGAAACGGATTCGCTTGCTACTCGCATCCCTCGGGCCATAGATTTCAATCATCAACGTTGTACAAACAACTGGTTTAGTCATGATCGCCACCAGGCTTGGACACGGTCGGCCTCTCTGAAGTGCTCAAGGCTCGCGGGTAGGAAAGGAAAAGCGATCCTCAAGAGCGCTACAAACCAGAGGCGTGGTAAAAGGAGCGAAGCATAGCCCAGCAGCGTGAGATAGAGAGCCGGAACGCTAGAGAACTGTTCGAACTGTGTCGGCAGCAGGAGTTCAACGTGGGATGGAAATGTGAGCATAGGTTGCGTCCTCCGCATGGAGATGCGCGGGACGCGCTGCCTTGCTCGAAGATGGTGGTTTACAGCACAATGCGTCTTAGCCACGGGGCCTCCTATGCAGGACCTTGTGGTTAGGGATGCGTTGGTGTTGCAAGCACCGGCGCGTCCCGCTTACAAGGAAATTACGCCAATCAACCTCACGAGTCAATAAAAAAGTACACTATATGGTGCTACACTGATTGATGTAGACATGAATGGATACATCTTTTAATGTTCCTCCATGAGCGACGACACGCTAAAAGCCTTCGGGAAGCAGTTGCGGGAAGTTCGAAAACAGAAGGGACTATCACAAGAAAGGTTGGCCGAATTGTCGGATTTGCATCGCAACTATCCAGGTCGTGTAGAGAGGGGTGGTGCCAATCCCACGCTCCTCGCCATTGTAGCTCTAGCCCGAGCGCTGAAGGTACGCCCGTCCAAGCTACTTGAAAAGCTCCGGTGAGCAACGAGGGCAAGGCCCGACGAATGTACAACTCACTCTCCAATGCACCGTCGAGCACATTCTCTCGTGCCGCACAGTATCTGCGCATGAGCACAGAGCACCAACAATACTCAATCGCCAATCAGTCCGCTGCGATTGCGCTCTTCGCCGCCGCTCATAACCTCGGCATCGTGCGATCTTTCGTGGACGAAGGAAAAAGCGGGAGAAGTATCAAGGGGCGCAAGGGGTTACAAGCACTGCTGCAGACGGTCGAGTCGGGCCTGGCTGATTTTGATCAGGTGTTGGTCTATGACGTGAGTCGCTGGGGGCGCTTTCAAGATTCCGACGAGGCTGCTCACTACGAGTATTTGTGCAAGCGATCCGGAATAGTTGTCCGATATTGCGCTGAGCAGTTCGAGAACGACAATAGTCCTACCTCCAACCTTTTGAAGGCACTCAAACGAATGATGGCCGGCGAGTACAGTCGCGAACTGTCAGTCAAGGTTTCTGCCGGTCAACGCCGACTCGTGTCGATGGGATTCTGGCAAGGAGGTAACGGCCCATTCGGCATGGAGCGATTGCTTGTGAATGAGAAAGCAGAGCCGAAACATCTTTTGCGATTTGGAGAGTGGAAGAGCATCGAGACGGATCGCATCATCCTCACCCCAGGGCCAAAAGAGGCAGTAGAGACGATCAAGTTAGCCTTCGATCTGTACACGAAAAAACGCAAGAGCCGCCATCAAATTGCGGAGACCCTTAATCGCCGGTATCGATTCCGGGGAAAGAAACCGTGGAATATTGTTATGCTGCGCAGTCTTTTTACCAATCCTATTTACAAGGGTTCCTATGCCTACGGCAAACATTATGACGGGTACAAGAACCTTCCGCCTGAGAAATGGCTGGTGCGTGAACGCGCTTTCCAGGGAATCATCTCAGAGAAACAGTGGGCGCGAGCAAATCTGCTTGTCCGAGCAGAGACAAAGCGATACACGGACGCCGAGCTGCTTGATTCTCTCAGGAGCCTATGGAAACGTGAAGGAACACTCAATTCAAACATCATCAACGCTGCGAAAGACATCGCCTCGTGCCAAGCCTATCGAAACCATTTCGGGGGAATCAACGAGGCCTATAAGCTCATCGGCTTTCCGATCCCGCGAGAGATGTGTTCTGTCCATGCAATCACGGTCCTTAAGAAAATCAGGAACCGGCTCTGCGATGAGATTTGCGCACAAATCCTGGCGGTGGGGGGCGTCGCAGAACGGCGCAATGAGCCAGGACTCGTGTTCGTAAATCAAAACATCACAGTTAAAGTTAGCCTTTCCACCGGAATGTACTGGCACACGCGGCATACTTCTTGGACACTATTACTGAGCAAGAAGCCGGTTGCTGACATTGCGATCATTGCCCGACTGAACAGACAGGACCAGTCAATTTTGGACTATTACATTTTTCCCGCCTTTTCGCAGGTTCGCGGCGGTTTCCATGTGCGAAATGATAACAACCCAGCGTTCTTGGAGATTCACCATTTCCCGACGTTGCAGCCTTTCATTGAAGCGTTCAGGTCCCATCCCATCCGAGAGGCAGCGTCGGGAGGGGAAACTGCGGTTTCAGGCACGGAAAATCAGAGCATTTACAGGACACGTGATCTATGAGGAATACTCGATCGCGCTACCTGCACGCACAAAGCTGGTAACTTGTCATCTCTCAAACATTCGCGAGATGTTTAGGAAGTTGTTCTCCGACGAAAACTTTCTGACTCTACTGCAGGCTGAAGCCGTGACGACAATTCCAGCGTATCTTAGGCCGCTACTAGAGGAGGCGAGGAGTGAGCATGAAATCCACTGATTCGGATGGCGGTGCATGCTGGAGCAAATGGTATCGGACCCGAAGAGCGAATCTGTTGCGGCTATCGGGCGAGCCGCCGGCTCACCTCTGCAGTGACCAACTCAATTTTACGGTCTGCGCCCGGTATGCGGACTTTCTTCTCAAGAACGCTCGAATCAGCAGATATCTGAGCAGGCATCATCCCAACGAACTTCGCAAACTGCGGGTTCTTCTGTCGGAATTTGAAAAGACCTGTCAAAACTAGGTCTGAACGGTTGGGTAACGCATGATCCTTCGTGTAGCGCGGCTCGCCGTACTTCATGACTGCGTAGCCACCGACAATCAAATGGGCCAGAGGAACTTGAATTGCCTAGGATTTGCACAGTATGCCTGCACAGTTCCTACACAGCCAAAACTCGCCACATTATCTGCAATTAAAACAATCAGATATAGAACTTTTATCACCCGCTCAGGATGACAGACTCGTTGTAGTTGCTTTGCGCGCGGCGCGCTTTTTGCTGGGCCAGCCTGCTTTGACGATTTGCTGTGCGCGGGCGATGGCCAGGGCGTCTTCGGGGACGTCGCTGGTGATGCAGCTGGCGGCGGCGACGTAGGCGCCTTTACCCACGCGAACCGGCGCGACCAGTGTGCTGTCGCTGCCGATGAAAACTCCGTCTTCGATTACGGTGGTGTGCTTACTGATGCCGTCGTAGTTGCAGGTGATGGTTCCGGCGCCGATATTTACCCCCGCGCCTATTTCCGCATCGCCGAGATAGGTAAGATGATTCGCTTTTGATCCCTTGCCTAGCTTGATCTTTTTCGTCTCGACAAAGTTGCCGACGTGGGCGCCTTCTCCGATCTCGCTGCCGGGACGCAGGTGCGAGTAAGGGCCGATGACGGCGGCGGGGCCGATGCTGGCTTCCTCGAGAATGCATCCGGGACGCACCAGGACGCTATCAGCGATTTTGGAATCGCGAATCACCGAGTAAGAGCGAATGCGGCAACTGGAGCCGATGCGCGTCCGGCCGAGGATCTGGACAAAGGGTTCGATCACGGTGTCGGAGGCGATTTCGACGTCAGTATCGATGACGCAGGTTGCGGGATAGAAGATGGTGACGCCCTCCGCCATGAGGTGCCTGCACTTAGCCATACGCATTTGTTCGTCGAGCACAGCAAGCTCGGCGCGGGTGTTCGCGCCCAGAACTTCTTTCGCGTTTTCGGTTTTCCAGACTACGACCGGCTGCCTGGCTTGGCGCAGCACCGCAGCCATGTCCGTGAGGTAGTACTCGGCGTGAGGGTTCGCGGTGGAAAGCTTTTCAATCTGCGAAAACAGTTGCGGCACGGAGAAGGCGTAGAATCCGGCGTTGATTTCGCCGATTTTTTTCTGGGCGGGAGTGGCGGATTTTTCTTCGGCGATGGCTTGAACATCGGCGCTGCGAGCGTTCTTCCGGATAACGCGGCCATAGCCGGTTGGATGGTCGAGGTCGGCGCTGAGCAGGGTCATAGCGGCGTGTTGGTCGAGATGGAAGTTGAGCAGGCTGGCGATGGTTTGGGGCGTGATCTGCGGAGCGTCCCCGGAGAGCACAATGACGTGGTCATAGGCAGCGAGTGGCTTGCTCGCGACCATGAGAGCGTGCCCGGTACCGCGCTGCTCGGACTGCAAAACGAAGTTGACGCCGGTCGAGGCGAGGGCGGAGCGGACACGCTCGGCTTCGTAACCAATGATGGTGAAAACGTCGCTGGCGGGAACTACGCGGGTGGCGGCAGCGATGACATGTGCCAGTAGAGGCTTGCCGCCGACTTCGTGCAGCACTTTGGGTAGCCGGGATTTCAGGCGCGTGCCCTTTCCGGCGGCCATGATGGCGACGGCGACTCGAGGGGCGGTGGACGTCTCTGAAGAAACTGCAGTTCGGGATTTCTTCATTTTTCCAACTATACCTTGTGCCGGCAGCGTGCAAAAGAGACGCGTCGGGTTCGGCGGTCGAGTAGATATTTCTTGCCGCACAGAATAGATCCTTCGGCAAAGTTTGACCGAGTCAGAGCTAAATACAAGGAAGCCGCGCCCCTTCAAAGCGATTTCACAGATCAAGCGCCCTTCCACAAAGACCCGAGATCCCCGTTGCCAGCAAGTCAGAGACCCAGGCCGCCGTCGACGGCGAGGATTTGGCCGGTGATGAATTGCGGGGCGGTGGCGAAGAAGAGGACGGCTGCGGCGATTTCTTCGGCGCGGCCGTTACGCTCCATGGGAGTTTGTTTCGCCATGCGTTTCATGAAAGGCGCAGCGGATTTTTCACCAAGATCGATCATGCCGGGAGCGACGGCGTTGACGGCGATTTCGGGCGCGAGCGCTTTGGCCATAACCTTTGTCAGCATGTGCAGGGCGGCTTTTGACGAGCAGTAGTGCGCGTGCGTGGGCCAGGGACGAAGGCCGCCGAGAGAGCCCATGTGGATGATTTTCGCTTCAATCTTTTCTGAGCTGCCGGGGCGCTTCCGGCGCATCCATTTTAGAGCTTCGCGCGAAACCAGAAATGGTCCGCGGGTATTCGAGGCGAAGATGGCGTCCCACTGGCGGAGGGTGAGGCGCTCGAAATCCGCGGTATTGTAATTGGCGGCGTTGTTGACGAGGATGTCGATGCGGCCGAGTTCGCGTCCGGCGTCTTTCATCATGGCTTTCACACTGGCTTCGTCGGTGATGTCGCAGCGGAGGGCGAAGGCGCGCACGCCGTGACTGGAGAGATCGACGACCGTTTGCTGCGCTTCGCGGGCCGAGGCGAGAAAAGTAATGGCAACATCGGCGCCAGCTTGGGCGAGAGCGAGGGCGGAGGCGCGTCCGAGGCGGCGAGCGGCACCAGTGATCAGGCAGGTCTTGCCGTGGAGAGGTTTGGTTGGGTCATGGGGCATGCGGAATTCTACCTCGAATGGTGCATTTCAAAAGAAGTCAACTGCTAACGGTACGACTTTAAACCAAGGTTTAGACCGTTATATTCCTTTGCGTTTTCTTACAATTTATCGGTGGAATCCGGCGGTGTGGGAAGGCTACAATCCAACCGTGCTGGAGTCGCGCCAGGTCGTGGTTTATTCGCGCAAAGGTTGTCATCTTTGCGAAGTGGTGAAGGAGAGCCTGACGAAGCTCTCGCGCCGCGGCGGATTTACATGGCAGGAGATCGATGTGGATAGCGACGGAGAATTGCGCCGGCAGTTCAATGATGAAGTCCCGGTCGTTTTCATCGATGGGCGCAAGGCCTTCAAGTACCGCATGGACGAGCGGGAATTTCTGAAAAAGCTGGTAAGTTGAAGCCGAAGCCCTCTCTTGGCGCCCAATAATCCCGTTATTCGAAGCCTTGCACCTTTCCTCCTATGTTGCTGATGCGGAAGTGGTAGGGTGAGGCACGTTAGTTACCTTGCCGCTCCCGCTGATCTCGGGCATTCTCGGAAAGAGGAAAGATGGGTGAAATGGAACAGCTCGCAGACATGGCCGCGGAGGATCGAACTCCGGCGACGATCTGCGCCTGCGTGGCGAAGATTTTCCGTGTAAGAGAGACGGAAGTCGCGCTGTTGGAGCTTAGCGGAAGCATGCTGAATTTTTTATATCCGGCAGAGTTGAGAACGGCGGGAGCGATTCCGCTTTCCAGTTCGGCAGTAGCGGCGCGCACCGCGCGGACGAAGCAGGCGGAGCTTTTTAACGGGTTCGCGGAAGTGAAGCACTTCAGCATTTTTGAATTGGTTAAACTCGGCGATACCGGACTGGACGATCAGGTAATTCAGAAGCTGATGTCCGCTCCCATGCTTACCAGCGATGGACAAGCAGAGGGAGTGATTCAAGTTTCGCGAAAGGCTCCGCGACCGGCGGCTGCTGGGCCGGATTTTACGGCTGAGGATCTGCGGAAACTGGAATTCGTGGCGGGCATTGTGGGAACGCTGATGGGCAAGGGAACAGGCGCTTACCAAAAGAGCACAGGCTAAGAAGGAAAGTTGACCTGAAATTCGCGCTGACGCGAATCCTATTTTATCGTCATTGCGTCAACCGCAAAATCAACGACTTGATATCGGGTTGTCGCAGGTTGTGCGAGTCGGCATAGTAAACCACGAACACTCTGCCACCACCCATCAAGAGCGGCCAGCAGTAACCCCCGTCTATAACATCACCGGTATAGGTATCCAGTACCGTGCGATGTTTAAACGTCACGCCGTCGTCAAATGACGCAAACACTACAAACTCGTGCGGGGGGCCGTGCGAATCATACTGACGGCCAAACAAAAGTAAGGTCTTTCCAACCCGAACAAGTTGAGGGAGTTGGAGAACACCAACTTGCGAGGTGTAGTCGATTTGGTTTTCCCAGGTGACACCTAAGTCGTCGGAAAAATGAACCCAGGTATTTGTGTTGAAATCGTCCCGACTGACTGCTAAAAATCTGGTTGCGCCGACCTGCACGATCGCGGTTTCGTTTATACCTGCATCCCCTGTCTGCCTGATGGGCGATCGTTTCATCCAACTGGAGCCGCTTGTTGCAGAATCCCAGAGTGTTGCGTCGTCCGTGCCATCGCCGTGGGGACCGTAAGATGCGCCGTACATGGTGCCAGCCACCGTGACAAAGGCGGTAGGAAAAGCGTAAGTGTTGCTGACGGGATTGTCGAAGAAGGTGAGAGGACCCCAGGTCAGACCGTCGTCTTGGGACAGGCCGTAAGCAGAGCCAGCTACGCCATTGGGGTCTAACTTGACGAACTCGATCAACAACTTCCCATCCGGAGTCAGCGCCAACGTGGGATCAGGTTGTGAAGTGTCGAAATACACAACCTCTGGGCTCCAGGTTTTGCCGCGGTCCCGGCTTCGTCTCAAAACCACCTGTGGACTGTTCACATGATTAAGGCCTTTTTTGTAGGAGAGAACCCAATCCCCATTTTCCGCTTGCGCAACCGAAGGGGTGTTGTTGTAACTGTTGTCGCTCTCGATTACCTGCCTGTCGTCAATGCGGAAAGTGAACTGTTTTGGCGGGAGCTGTTCTGATGAACTGGCGGAGAACACGGCGGACGTCATGATGACGATGAATGGCAAGATGGTTCTCATGGGCCGGATTATAGTACGACTCCCAAATTTCGCCTTTGGTGTGTCCATGTGCCGGCCACCACGGCAAGTTCACGACTCCTACGAGTTGTCCAGCTGCTCTATCCGCTACAATCATCCCCGCCATGTTGCGCAGCCAACTCTATGCCGATCCCGATAACGTCTTTTTGCACGACGCAATTCTAGCGTCTTGCCGGCGGCACGGGGAGAAGACGGCGCTGGTGGATGCTTCGTGCGGGCGGCGGGTCGGCTATGCGGAATATGGGGAGAAGGTGGAAGCGCTGGCGCGCGGGCTGGTCGCGGCTGGAGTGAAGCCGGGAGAAGTGGTTGCTATTTTTCTGTGCAATTCATGGGAGTTCTGCGCGGCTTATCATGCGGCCACTTTGGCTGGAGCGATTCCGACGCTGCTGAATCCGACGTATCGCGAGCGCGAGGTGCGGCATCAGCTGGGGAATTCGGGCGCTGTAATGCTAATTACTGACCGCAGCAACGTTGACGGAATCAATCTGGCGGGTCTTCCAGGTTTGCGGCGGGTTTATTGCACGCGGGAGCAGGGAAGCGGGACGCAGGTTTTTTCCGATCTGCTGAAGCCGGTCAGCGCGATGCTGCCGCTGCCCGGTGTATCGTCGCAAAAAACTTTGGCGGCGCTGCCATATTCGAGCGGGACGACGGGGATGCCGAAGGGTGTGATGCTATCGCATCACAATCTGGTGGCGAACGTTTACCAGTTATTGGGGCCGGGTGCGGTGACGTTTAGTGCTGCCGACAATATTCTTTGCTTTCTGCCGCTGTATCACATCTACGGGCTAAACGTGATTCTGAATCCAGCGCTGATGATGGGCGCGACGCTGGTGTTGATGCCGCGGTTCAATGTTCCGCAACTGGCGTCGCTGATTACCGAGGAAGCGATCACCATGATGCCGTTGGTGCCGCCGGCGATGAATGCACTGTGCCTGGCAGCGGAGGCGGAAGAGTTTCCGAAGAAACATACGGTGCAGTGGGTGAAGTCCGGAGCGGCGCCGCTGGCGCCTGATTTGCCGCGCCGATTCACGGCGCTGACTGGCATCCTGGTGCGTCAGGGTTATGGAATGACCGAGGCTTCTCCGGTGACGCACGTTGGATATTTGGAGCCGGAACTTTACCGGCCGGATTCGATTGGGCATCCGCTGGCGCAGACGGACTGCAGAATTGTTGGGCAGGAGTCGGCGGATTCGGGAAAGAGCGTCGCGGAGGTGGCGGTGGGCGAAGCGGGCGAGTTAGTAATGCGTGGACCGCAGTTCATGCGGGGGTACTGGAAAGAGCCGGACGCGACGGCGGCTGTATTGCGCGACGGGTGGTATTGGTCGGGTGACATTGTCACGCGCGATGCTGAAGGGTTTTATAGGGTGGTGGACCGTCGCAAAGAGATGATCAAGTACAAAGGATTTCCCGTGGCGCCGGCCGAGGTGGAAGCGGTGTTGCTGGAACATCCGGCGGTGCGGGAATGTGGAGTGGTGGGGCGCTCGGATGCGGCGGCGGGCGAGATTCCGGTGGCATTTGTTGCGCTGCGAGATGGATTTACTTCGTGCAAGAAGATGGAAGAGGAGTTGTGCGCGTTCGTCGCCGAACGGCTTACACGTTATAAGCAGCCGCGCGAAGTGCATTTCGTGGAAGTCGTCCCCAAGACGGCTTCGGGTAAGATTCTGCGGCGGGAGCTGCGGGGGTTGATTCGGTGATGTTCCTGACTCCAGGCTTCTTTGGAGTTTCAAAAAAATCAAAAGCTTCTAACCACCCTTCGACTTCGCTCAGGGCAGGCTCCGGGCACGGGGTTTCACAGGGTAGGACTTGGCTGTTGCTTCGCCAGAAGTGACACGGATTTAACAATTTTCTGACAATCCCCTGACAAACGACTTCCGCTCCGATTACAGACTACTGCTCAGCCACGAAGGGCGCGCAGATCGTTTTGTGCTCATCCAATGCGCGCACACTCAGGAGGAACCCAGTGAAAATATTGGTACAAATCAAAGCCATGGCCGCTGTAGCGTTTCTCGTCGCGGCTTGCAGCCTTTCCCTCTCAGCCCAAGAAAAAGGGTTTAATAAGCGCGGCAACACTCTGATTGCCGACCAGTTTAACAACCGTGTAATCGAAGTTGATCGCCAGGGCAATGTCGTCTGGCAATTTGGCCTGGGTCCGGCGGACTTCTCGCCAGCGTCCATCATCGGCACCAATGATGCGCAGCGGGTCGGAGATCTAACATTGATGGCTGGCACTGGAACCCCGGGTGGGCAGCCGGAAGCGCCTAACTGCACTAATCCCAGCGGCTGCCCCGACAACCGCGTGCTGTTAGTCGACCGCGACGGAAACATTGTGTGGCAATATGGGCAGTTTGGCGTCGCTGGCAGTGGTCCCGATCAGCTCAACGTTCCCGTACAAAACACCTGGCTTCCCAATCGCCACGTGCTTATTACAGATCAGGCGAACGAGCGCGTGATTGAGGTCGATGTTGCAACCAAGGCAATCGTCTGGCAATACGGCACCACCGGCGTCTCCGGCAATGGGCCCGAACAGCTCAATAACCCGAACTCGGCGGAGCTTTTGGCGAACGGTCACATTCTCATTAGCGACGAAAATAATAACCGCGCCCTCGAGGTCACGCGCGCCGGCAACATTGTGTGGCAATACGGCAGCGGTGACCCGAATATCAACGATCCCGTCAGTGGCGTCGCTTTTGCAAGCCGGCTCGAGAATGGCCACACGCTTATCACGGATTCGAATCACGCCCGTATCGTCGAGATTGATCGGGATAAGAACGTTGTGTGGGAATACTTCACCTGTACGGGTTCGGGTTGCAACCTGGCAAGAGGTACCGGTCCACTGCCCACACGCGCGCTACGGCTGAGGAACAGTCACACCCTGATCAGTGATCAATATAACCATCGCGTCATTGAGGTGAACCACGGCAAGCAGATCGAGCGCACCTTCGGCAAACTCGGTGACCTCGGTTACAACACGGAGAGCGTAGCCGACGGAGGACTCAATTCGCCCTACGATGCCAAACGAATCGGCGATTACACCGGGCTCACGCCGCCTTTCGGAGGCGATGGCGAAGGTGATAATGGGCAGGGTGACGATTAGATTTCAGCCTTCCCCATCCTGTTTCAGCTCTCTCACCCATCCTCTGCGGCCCTTGCGGAGGATGGTTTTCTGTTTCTGAGGGAATCAAGAAAAGCGATTCAGGAGATTAGTTTTTGAGAACCGCCGGGCGTTGTTCTGGACGTAGACATGCGGTAATATCGCTGCCTCATGTTTCGAATCCTGCTGCTGTTTGCACGCCGGCTATGGCTGCCGTTGGTGACGTTTGCCGGCTTCAGCCTGATGTGCGTTCTGGTGTACCGGCGGCTGGAGGGGATCAGCTGGCAGGATGCGCTGTTCTGGATGATCCAGCCGCACGCGATCGATCCAAACCGGGTGCGCAACGCGACCAAGCTGTTCTCAATCTTTGTGTATGCGGGCGTGTTTGCATTTCAGATCTGGGTCGCGGAACGAGTGGCGGTTACGATCTTCAAGAGGCAGGGAGTGGAGGCCTGGAGAACCATGGTGAATGACGTCAGCATCGAAAAAATTCGCGATCACTTCATTATTTGCGGCTACGGGCAGGTCGGGCGGACGGTGGTGGACCAGTTAAACCGCCTTAAAATTCCTTTCGTGCTGATCGAGACCAACGAAGGATTGAGCCGTGAGCTGTTGAAGGAAAAAGTGCTCATTATCCAGGGCGATGCTAAGCGGCACGACGTACTGCAGTCGGCGGGAATTGAGCGGGCGCGCGGGGTCTGCATTGTGATCGACAATGATGCGGACAATCTTTACATCACCGTGACCGCGAAAGCGCTGAACCCGAAGGCGCGCATCATCACGCGGGCCGGGCAGTCGCGCTACGCGCAAGCGATGCGGAATTCAGGTGCGGACGAGGTGATCATTCCCGAATATGAAGGCGGACTGATGACCGGGCGAATGATCGCAAAATTTTATCCAGATGCGCAATCGCATCTGGTATGAGTCGCTATCTTTCTGTGCCGCTCTCGCCGGCGATTTTTTTCGTGACCAGGAAACTCCAAATGGTTTCGTTGGCGTTAAGAGCATGGCTGGTTTTACCGACTTCTTTTTCGGACATATACTGCTCACCGCCCGGCCAGGTGTGGCCGCCGTTCTTGACGCTGTACAAAGTAACCTGCGCATTCTCCTGACATCCGTCGAAAAGATAAACCTTGGTGTCTTTGCCTCCCCCGGGCAGCGCGGGCAGCTTGCTTTCGGATGGCTTCTCGGAGCAGTGATTCAGGCGCGCCCACTCATTGGCGGTATCTTCGGCTGAGAGCAAGCGAATCATCCCGCCTTTGTAATGGCCGCCGTCGTAGGGAACCATGGGATCGTCAGTGCCGTTCATAAATAGTGCGGGGACAGGACGCGAAGGAATGCAGTTCTGCGTTCGAGGCATGGCGGCGCCGACCACAGCGATGGCGGCAATGCGGTCTGCCATATTGCAGCCCATGCGAATGGCCATGAATCCGCCGTCGCCGAGGCCAGCGACGTAAATGCGGCGGGTATCGACCGAGTAGTGAGTAGAGAGCCGGTCAAGCATGCGATGCAGGAACTGCATGTCCTGATTGCGCGGAGCCGCTGCGCGGCGATCCCCCGGTTCCGAGGGCGGTGGTGGCGGAGGATATCCTGGTCCCCAAATGCCAGGACGACGATACGGGCCTCTGCGGTAAGGACTTGGCTCGCGGACGGCGGCGAAGGTCCAGCGGCCGCCAATCGCATTTGGATAGACCGCGATAATGCTGTCCCGGTCGGCGAATTCGTTGAAGTGCGTGAGCCGGGCCATTTCGGGGGCATCCTGGTCGAGGCCATGCAGCAAAATTACGATGGGATAGTGTTGCTGCGAATCGTAGCCTCGCGGGAGATGCACGATGAAAGTGCGTTGGCGGTCGTTGATTTGGATCTTTTCCTGGACGTCGCCATGCTGTGCGGTCTGCGGCGGGGAATCGTCTGCCTGCGGTTCGGGGCGCGCGTCCTGCTGCTGCGGAGTCTCGGGGGGAGGAGGAGCCTCTTGAGGTGGAGTCGCGTCCTGAGCGGGCGGAGTGGCTGGGGGCTGCTGAGTGTCTTGAGCTTGGGAGGCAAAAGTGAAAGATGCGATGGTCAGAGAGGCAGCCAGGATCCAAAGCGCGGGCGTGCAGGACAGACGTTCCAGTCTCATTCAAAGCTCCTTTAGTCCACTACCGAAATGATGTTAAGACAAACAGCGAATGCAGGGAACTTTTTTCCGCGTCTTCCGTAAATCAAGGCAGGGCGCGATGGCTGTTAACCGGCGCTCGCATCAGGAGGCATTTATGGACGGAAACATTGTGGGGCTGGCGGCGGTGGTGATGGTCTTTGGAATTCCGATGGCGGCCATGTACACATTTTTTCGCGTGCGCCAGTTGCGCAGCGAGGAGCGGTTAGCGGCGATTGCCCGTGGCGTGGAGGTGCCGATGCAACCGGAGCTTTCAGAGGCGGCGCGCTCGCGGCGGTCTGGCATACTGCTGGTGGCTGGGGCAATAGGCTACATCGTGACGTTTTCTTTGATTGCACGCATGGAGCCGGACGCAATGATTGCGGCCACGTTCGGCGTGATTCCGCTGGCGATAGGACTCGGCTTCTTTGTGGATCACGCGCTGATTCGCCGGGATGTAAAGTCGCAGTAAAGGGAAAGGTCGTCGCGAATCGAGCGGGCAGTGACCCCTTTTCGAAATAGTTTCCCGCTCTTCGCCTTCTTTCCGCGCGGAGCGGGAGTGAACCTCGCTGCGTAGCTGACTCAGGTTTTATCCGTATAGAGATTTTCCCGTTTAGTGTCGAAATTGCATCCCTTCCATGGGTTCAGGTTTTTCCCCACGCCTGTTCCAAGGCTCTGATCCCCAAGGAGATAGTGCAATTTTCGGGGACTTGGCCCCAGCGTTGCACCTCTTCCCCTGTGACCAGATTGAAAGCAACACTCATGATTCGGGAGGTACATAATCCTTTATGAAACGCAGAAATCATTTAGTCCATTATGGCTTCATCCTACTGACATGTGGGGCTCTCGTCAGCGGAGTTGCGCCAACGGGCGCGCAGTCGCAGACGCAGGCCTTAGCGCCGCAAGCGCAAGACCGAGACGAAAACATAACTCGGCGACAACTAGCCGGCTTCGACAACTTTCTGGACAGTCACCCAGAGGTTGCGGAACAGCTGCGCAAAGATCCATCTCTGGTGAACAACCAGAAGTTTGTTGAAAGCCACGGTGACCTGCAGCAATATCTGCAGCAGCATCCGGAAGTGCGCGAGGAACTCAGCCAGAACCCCAACGGATTCATGCGACAGGAGCAGCGCTTTGACCGGCGAGAAGATCAGGCTCGCGATCGCGATTTGACGCGTGGAGAACTGGCGAACATGGACCGCTTCATGGACACTCATCCCGAGATCGCTGAACAGCTGCGTAAGAATCCGTCGCTGGTGGATGACAAACAGTTTGAAAAGAACCACCCGGCGTTGCAGCAATTCCTGGCGGAGCATCCGGGAGTGCGCGAGGAATATAAAGAAAATCCGAACGCCTTCATGAACCAGGAGCAGCGCTTTGACCAGCGCCAGGATCAGGCTCGCGGCGATCGCGACGTAACCCGTGGAGAACTGGCGAACATGGACCGCTTCATGGACTCTCACCCCGAGATCGCGGAACAGCTGCGCAAGAATCCGTCACTGGTGGATGACAAGCAGTTTGAGAAGAACCATCCTGCGTTGCAGCAATTCCTGGCGGAGCATCCGGGAGTGCGCGAGGAATACAAAGAAAATCCGAACGCCTTCATGAACCAGGAGCAGCGCTTCGACCAGCGCCAGGATTCGGCTCGCGGCGATCGCGACGTAACCCGTGGTGAGCTGGCGAACATGGACCGCTTCATGGACAGCCACCCCGAGATCGCGGAACAGCTGCGCAAGAATCCGTCGCTGGTGGATGACAAGCAGTTTGAGAAGAACCATCCTGCGTTGCAGCAATTCCTGGCGGAGCATCCGGGAGTGCGCGAGGAATATAAGGAAAATCCGAACGCCTTCATGCGGCAGGAGCAGCGCTTTGACCAGCGCCAGGATCAGGCTCGCGGCGATCGCGACGTAACCCGTGGTGAGCTGGCGAACATGGACCGCTTCATGGATACTCACCCCGAGATCGCTGAACAGCTGCGTAAGAATCCATCGCTGGTGGATGACAAGCAGTTTGAGAAGAACCATCCTGCGTTGCAGCAATTCCTGGCGGAGCATCCGGGAGTGCGCGAGGAATACAAAGAAAATCCGAACGCCTTCATGAACCAGGAGCAGCGCTTTGACCAGCGCCAGGATTCGACTATGCACCGGGATCGCGACCTCAATCGTGGCGAACTCTCCAACTTCAGCGAGTTTCTGGAAGGCCACAACAATATTGCCGGCGAGCTTTCCAAGAACCCTTCGCTGGCGAATAACAAGGAATACCTCGAGAACCATCCTGCGCTGCGGGACTATCTGGTAGCGCATCCTCAGGTGCATCAGGAACTGAGCGAGAACCCGCAGACGTTTCTACAGGCGACGCAACAATTCAATACCCATAGCACGGCTAAGGTAGGTGAATCCAAGCTTAAGTAGGCTTAGCCGATTTCTGAGAGAAAGACCGGTCACCGTCTTTCTCTCAGTTCTTTCTGCGGTTAGGTTCGTGCCGCAAGGCAAAAGGTCGGGAACATTTTTATCGGGAGGCTTGTATGAATCGCAATGTGCCACTCATCGCTACGCTCACTTTTCTTCTCGGACTTCCTGGATTTGCAGGTGACAACAATAAGAAGCATGCCAATCGTGCCATGATCGAGAGAATGGAAGCTGTGCCCTGCGGCGCTAAGGAGCGCGGCCTGACTGGCCTGGGCAGCCTCTGGGGCTCAGTAGGCGTCACACATGTGAATTCCGACGAAAAACTCTGCCCGCAGTACATGCTTCGCACCGACGACATGGAGTACCATGTACGGCCGCTCGACCATAAGCACCCCGTCCTGCTTCCGGTAGGCCAGGAAGGTGAATTCAAAGTCAAAAAGGACAAGATTGACATGCGCGTTGTGGACGGCGACCACAAGATGCGGCACTATCAGGTGATCGGAATGAAGCCGATTGACCATTCCGATGCGCCTATACCGGCAAGGTACGATGTGCCGCGCAAGGACTATACCGATAAGCCCCTCGCCGATAAGAACTATGCCGATAGGAATGTTCCCAAGCCTCCGGAGAACCATCCCCAGTAGCCAGTAGGATGAGTCTACCGATCCTGATAGGGCTGCACACACATGCTAGATAGGCGCCTTGCGGGGATGGGACAGGGAGCAAGCCAACAGAAACCCGCCAGTCTCGAGCTGGCGGGTTTAGTTTGCCGGGGTTTAGGTTGCTGAACCTTGCGACGTCACTTATCCGTTAGTAGCCTGTACTGGCTAATAGCGTGTACTGTGGGTCTGTCAGGGGGACGACACTCAACCGTCCTTGCCGCACAAGAAGGAATCGGCATCACTTTATTCGCACGAGCAGTGCGGGCAGCCACTGGGGGATTAGAACAAATTGCGGACGGTCTTTTCGCGCGGGGAAACGGTGGATGTTTTCTGGCCACTCTCTAAGATCATCAAAAGAATGGCGGGGACGACGGGACTCGAACCCGCGGCCTCTGCCGTGACAGGGCAGCGTTCTAACCAACTGAACTACGTCCCCACTCGCCAAATCAACAAGATGCGAAATAACCAGTGTTTATGCGGCATTGAGCCATTTGCATAAAATGCATAGGAGTGCATCCATTGCCCAAAAGAGCGCGGCTCCTGTCCGAACCGCCCCCAAACCGCCACCAAATTTCTAAGCGGACTGCCGTGTTGTCCAAGACGATCCGCGTCGAGGGCCAAAAAGAAAGACAAAGGAAAACCCTCGCAAAAACATCTTAACAGCTTCCCTCTCAGTGCGAAAGGGCACGCCGCGTTTTCGCACGAAGTCCTTAAGGGATGGACGCCCGATGCGCACGGCATCTTCACGGATGATCTCAACCGTGCTCGGCGCGAGCTAGGTTCCAACTTTGAGACTAAGTCTTCCGGAATGGGTCCAATCGCGACGGCCACCGACATTTTTGGTGGCCTATGGCGTGCGAAGACAATGTTCGAGTCAACTCCAAACAGTGACACGGCTCATGCTACCTCAAAGACTATCTGGATCTTCTCGGACATGATGAATGAGACGATAACTTCCCGATGCCAGCGTTGATCGAAATGGGACCAGAGAGAATGCTGGACCATGCGAAAGCGACCGGGCTCATCATTTCGCTACGCGGATATAAAGTCTACGTACTGGGGGTTTCGTCCGGCGGTCTCACGCCGCAGGCGTGGTTCAGAGTAAGGGACTTCTGGACCAAGTATTTTTTAGCCGCCGGAGCCGAATTGGTTTCGTAGTCGACAGAATGTAACTTTCAGCGGTGAGGTTTAAATCCTGCTGTTGTATCTGCGTGCTTTATCCGTCTACCGCAAGCGTGTATCGAAATAACGATGACCTATAGCGCAAACGGAGCCTTCTTTCGGTGGTACTCAAGAGTCCTTGTGAAAAAATCCATGTTTTAATTCTTGACATTGATTTAGAAGTCTTGTATTCGTTGCGATGTCTTAACGGTGAGATTGCCCGGGAAGAGGGGCCCGAGCTTCCGTATCTTGCTGAGACTTCCTCTTGCATTTGGTGTGTGTGGTACGAAACACAGGGCGGGTTATCGTCTTGAGGTTAGAGGAGAGGTGTGTTGTGTTACGCGTGCTATAGACGCACGCAAGGAGGAAGTTCGTGGTCCGAACTGCTGCCGTTACTCTCGTCGCGATACCCATCTTGTCCCACTCACCTTCTGCGAAGAATCAACCTTTCAGCGATTCGCAAGCAGTCGCATATGCTACCCAGTCTGTAACAGCTCTTATCTGGAGGTGCGGCGATCCCCGCAACGATCCGCGATATCAAGTTGATGAGCAGCGCAACATGGGGAGGCAGGTGCTTGCTCGTGGCGGCTACAAATCTTGTCATCGAAGTCGACTTCTCGAATTCTCAGACGACCAGCCGGCAGGGTTGTGCGCCTTCACGTCTTAAGTACTAGGAAGGGAGTCTGACCTTTCGGAGGCACTAATAGACCAGAAGCAATGCAAAGGAATGAACCATGTATACACTGACGAGCAAGCTTGCTGTTTGTTTTGTGCTAATGGCGGTAAGCGCAGCGGCGCAACAACAAGCGGTGATGACCAACGGTGGCACCACGAACACCGTGCCACTATTCACGGGCAGTTCAGCAATTGGCAACTCTGTAATTACGCAGTCGAATGGCAATGTCGGTATAGGCATGTCAACTCCAAATGTGACGTTACATGTAAATGGGTTTATACAAACGTCCGCAATGAATACTGGCTTTGTGGCTATGACACTTGGAAATAAACTTGCGACTTCAGGAAATAAGGGATGGGATATACGTGCCAATGCAGACGTTAGTCCGTGGAATGGAACCCCTGATTCGTTGGGATTTGAGTTTTGGAATGGTACTACCGATGTCTTTCCCCTCACGCTCACTTCCTCTAATTATGTCGGCATCAATAACACGAATCCTACTCAGAGATTGTCGATAACTAACGGTTCTCTCAATTTCGATAACTTCGGATTTGCCTCCTCGTATCGTGGGCCAACCAATAACTTTACGAACCTGTTTCTCGGTGGATCGCTCTTTGATAACGGGAACGGTTCTTATGCCGTTCAGACCGATGGCGGATCGAACTACTTCGCGGCGATTCGCATGGACAATTATGGTGCAAATGCAGGCGCCATCAACTTCTATACAGGAGCAACTACGGGTGGAACGAGCTACGCACTGACCAATGCACAACTGGCGAACTATCTGAGGATGTCAATTATCGGAAACAGCGTTGGAATTGGAACGACAACGCCCGGCGCGATGTTGGAAGTCAATGGCAACATAAAGCTGACGAGCGGAAGCGGAGCTTCGATCACATTCGCTGATGGCACTGTGCAGAGCACGGCATCCTCAGGCGTGGGGGGAACGTGTGGCGGCGACTATGCGGAGTCGGTGGATGTATCCGGGAATCGCATCAGCTATGAACCGGGTGATGTCCTTGTGATCAGTGGGGACGCTGCGTCCGATGTGACCAAGTCGACTGAAGCTTATTCCACATTGGTCGCCGGAATCTATTCCACTAAGCCCGCCGTTGTTGGCAGACGGCAAATTAGCGACCCTAGGCCCAATAAGACTGAAATTCCAATGGCGATGGTGGGAATTGTGCCGACGAAGGTCAGTGCTGAGAACGGTCCCATCGACCGTGGCGATCTGCTGGTCACGTCCTCAACCCGCGGATATGCCATGAAAGGGACAGACCGCGACCGCATGCTGGGAGCTGTCATTGGCAAGGCGCTGGGGAATCTCGACTTTGGAAAAGCAGTCATCGAGGTGTTGGTAACGCTGCAGTAAATCGTGAAAGCTGAGAAGACAGAAGGAACCAAGGGATAAACCATGTACACGCAGACCAAGAAGCTGGCCTTTTTTCTGGTGGCAATCGTCGTCAGTGCAGCTGCGCAGCAGCAGACACCTGTAACTACCACTGGTGGCACTACAAACAAGGTACCGCTATTCACGGGAACTTATACTGTTGGGAACTCGACGATTACGCAATCGGGTAGCTATGTGGGCATTGGAACAGCGAATCCCCAGAACAACCTTCACATAAGCGGAACCAGTACTAACGGCGTCGGCACTTACGTTGAAAACGATTCCGGTTCGGCCGCAACTGGAGCACCCTTTGCAGGAATTGCACTTGAACAAATTGGTACCAGCGGGTGGGGTATATCCGGTTGGCCGAACGCGGGTGTGCTTGAGTCTTTTGGGGTCGGGGGAATAGTCGTTGACGCATACGGAAGTAATGGAGGTCCCATCGCCCTTCAGACAAATCGGGTGACGCGAATGACCATTACCAATCCTGGTAACGTCGGCATCGGTACGACGACTCCTGGTTTTCCCTTAACGGTTGTTGGCGATATTGTGGACGGTTCCTTGACAGCCGGTCAGTCTGGCGTTGTCGGCCTTCTGCCTGGCGGCACCGGCTCTTGGTTTTGGATTGATAATCCAAACGCAAACTACCTGCGGTTTTCAAACGGGGGTAATCCCGGCAGTAACCCTGTTGTAATCACCAATGGAGGTTCTCTTGGTGTCGGAACGACTTCGCCGGGGGCGATGCTGGAGGTCAACGGCAACGTAAAACTGACGGGTGGGAGCGGGGCGTCAATTACTTTTGCGGACGGGACTGTTCAGAACACAGCGTACTCAGGGGTCGGAGGAACATGTGGCGGAGACTACGCTGAATCGGTTGATGTTTCCGGCAACCGGACTAGCTATGAACCCGGTGATGTTCTTGTAATTGATCCCACAGCTCCTGGCAAGTTCCTCAAGTCCGACCATGCGTATTCGAATTTCGTCGCGGGCGTCTATTCGACCAAGCCTGGCGTCGTTGGAAGGCGCCAGACAACTAATCCCAAAACCAGTACGACGGAGGTACCGATGGCCATGGTAGGCATTGTTCCAACTAAGGTCAGCACAGAGAATGGCGCGATTAAAACTGGGGATCTTCTGGTCGCTTCGTCCACGCCCGGTCGGGCGATGAAGGGCACCGATCGCAGCCTGCTAACTGGTGCAGTGGTTGGCAAAGCTTTGGGATCACTAGAGTCTGGAACAGGAGTTATCGAAGTGTTAGTGACATTGCAGTAGGTCGAGAAGGTAAGTGCCGATTTCTTGCGCTCGGAGGAGACATCATTTATGCGTTGGCGGACGGGTTTTATGTTTGGCCTGATTCTTGTCTCTCGTTGGACCCTCCTTGGTCAAGAGGAGAAGTCGAGCCCGCCAAAGCGAGACCAACAGTCAGTGGGAATCCTAACGCGAGTCTTGCAAAATAGCGGTGGTTCGCAAGCTCTCGCCGCTGTTCATGACATTACGGAGTCTGGGGAGATCACATTTTACTCGGGCAAAGGGATAAAGGGACCGGTTAAGATCCAAATGCTCGATGGAAAGCACCTCCGCCTTGAAGCCGCTCTCCCCGGGGGGAAAAGCGTTTGGGTCATAAGGGAAGGCGTTGGATCGCAAATACAAGGTGACACAATTGAGCCCATATCACGGCAAAGAGCGATCGCTCTCGCCAATTTTACCTTTCCGGTGCGGCATGTAATAGCGGCACTGGCGGACGGGCGTACCGAGATATCTTTTGTACAAATTGAAAAACGTCACAATCGCTCGCTCTATCGTTTGCGTGTGAAAGGGCAGCTGAGTCTTCTCAGTGAGATTAATTCGGCCTTACTTCCGCTCACGAAAGATCTCCTTATTGATGCCCTCACCTTTGACATTGTTAGCGTAGAAGACTTTCCGTTACCTCTGTCCAAAAGATACAATCGCAACCCGTTCGTTCCAGCTCCTCACAAAATCGACTTCGAAGACTTCCGGGTCATTAATGGAGTGCGAGTTCCATTTTTAATTGTCAATAGAACCTTCGGGCAAGTAACGCTCAGTCTTCGCCTGACTGACGTTACTCTCAACAACAATCTCGGTGATCGGGACTTTGAGTGGTGATGATTCGATGATTCAACTCAACACGACCGACTTGTTCACAGACGAGAAAGCACATTCATGAATATTTCAACAAGGGTTGCCCTAGTGACAGCACAACCGCGCAACGAGCAAAGTGCGCTGCGGTTGACCTCGCGTACTCTCTGTTTAACTCTCACGAGTCTGCTCAGTATAATTGTCTCCTTCTGCAGCCTCCTTCAAGCTCAGACAACCGTAGTTAATTCTGGTATTCAAGACTACTTAACGGGCAATGGTCGCAGCTTCGCGGCGCCCTATCCCGCTGAAATGGGAACAGTCGACGCTGCCTCCGGCAACCTTCATTTAGAGATACCCATTGGCACGCTTCCACAAAGAGCCAAAAGTGCGCCACTGATATCGAAGCTGGTTTACGACAGTCGTATCTGGGTCCCGCAGTATGATTCCACGAGTAATAGCGAGGTGTGGACAGTTCTCGGCTTAGGAGAAGGAGTGAGTGCCCCTCTCGCGTACGGTACTTGGGGGTTTGAAGCCGGAACCAGTACTGTTTTGCAAGCCACGGGCGACCGTTACACCATAAGTAATGGCCAAGTAACCTCTTGTGAAACCGACTATATTTTATGGGATACGTCAGGAAGCGAACGTTACTTTCCCATTGTGAACACTGATCCAGTCAACTGTCCATTCGGCAATGGCAGTGGGTACGCGGCTGACTCCTCAGGTTATTATTTGGTTCGAAACAATGCGAGTAATATTCTTAACGTCTATGCACCGGACGGCACTCTCGTATTTAATTATTGGGTGGGCTATTGCGAAGGATTTTATCCTCAAATTTGCGCTACCCCTTACACGGTAGTCGAGGACAGCAATGGGAATTATTTGTATTCCAACAACGGAATAGAGACGGACACGCTAGGTCGCGTATTGGGCACTGCTGTTTTCAATTCTCAAGACACAACCACAGGCACGTCGAACTATACCGTTAATACGACGACGATACCAGTTTCAACGAACTTTCAACAAACTGGAATAACAGAATGCAACTCTAACTGCACGGTAGAGGTTATCCAAAGCATTATCCTTCCAGATAACACCTCCAAGTATACCTTTTTCTACGACTGCAATTCTGCGAGCGGAAATTCGGCGTGCAATTCGCCAAGCGGCCAAAGTGGTTATTACGGCACATTGACCAGCATGACCCTTCCCACCGGCCAAACCATAACGTATGGTTATTCCAATTTTAAGGATGCAGCGGGAAATACTAACCGGTGGCTTACGTCGAAGACTACCGGAAGTGCGAACTGGTCGTACTCTCCAACGGTCACAGCCAACGGGGGGTGGAAAACATCCTACTCTTGTGCCACCGGTGCCTCGGTGGACGGCTGTCAGACAACCACCGTGACGAGGCCCGATGGATCAAAGGAGGTGACGACGTTTGCATTCGATAACGGCGCGTGGCCGTCAACCATTCAGAGTTATGACACCAATGGTGTCACACTGCTTTCGCAAACAAATACTTCCTGGGATTTCTCTAATCCATGTACTTTGGCGATTTGCTATACGAGCAGTGGGCAGGAAAATGGTGCCCAGTATATTCGCAAAATGAGCACATTGACGACCGTTCCCGTCCCCGGCGGCAGTATCACCAAGAAGACTTCGTACGGTTACGACTCGCCGCAGACTGGCAACATCGCTTCCATTCAAGAGTGGGCCTTCCGTACAGGCACGCAGTCAACGGCCGTTTTTCCCACACTTCCGGACAGAGCAACGTATACAAAGTACGCCTCGATTGGAACGAACAATAATATCAACCGACCGACAGCGATAACAATCTGCAATAACAACGGTGGCTCGGACTCTAACTGCCCCGGCGGGGGGATTGCGGTCGCTCGAACAACGGTTATGTATGACGCCTATGGGAGCAATAATTCGTTGGCGCTAACCAACGTGCCGACAGCCGTCAACCACGATGACACCAACTTTGGAACGTCCTGGACAACCCGTGGCAACCCTACCCAGATTAGCCGTTTAGTTAGCGGATCTACATATCTTACAACCTATCTGTCGTACGACACAACAGGCCAAGTTGTCCAAGTCTTGGACCCTTCCCTTAACAAAACGACGTATTCGTATGCGGATAAATTCTATTACGATAATGGAGCTAATCCTCCTTCCACATACACTCCGTCGACGACAAACGCGTACGTGACACAGGTTACAGATACCATCGGAACCACTTCGATGGGTTACTACTACGGAAGCGGCAAGTTAGCTTTGGCAACTGACTACAATACGGTTACAACGTATTCGCATTACATCGACCCGTTTGATCGCCCGACAGAGACGATTTATCCGATCGGATGGACACTGAATACATATACATCGCCCACACAAAGCGACTCCTATTCGGCGGTTGGCGATACGGCAGCAACGACCGCGTGCGTGAGTTGCACGCATCTGCAAGCATTGCTGGATCAGCTTGGACGCCCCGTGACCGGAAATCTGGTCAACAATCCCGTGGGTCAGGTCAGTGTCACATCCGGATATGATTCGCTCAACCGTGTTGTTTCTAGCGGTCACCCACACATTGGGTCTAACGATCCAAGCAATGTATCGGAAGCAGAATATTATGATGGCCTCGGCCGCCTTCTCGAAACTCGACACCCTGATGGCGAGGGCGTGCGCTCGGCATATGGGGCGTACGTTGGCAACCTCGGCGGGCTTGCCAGCCAGCAGAGTTCCACTACCACTTACGGGGTAGGCTATCCAGTCATTTCCGTGGACGAGGCTGGCAAACAAAGACAGCAGTGGATTGATGGATTTGGCCGCGTCATCGAAGTGGACGAACCAGGTTCCACCACCGCTACCGTCGCGACAGCGACCATTACGATTTCAGGGAGTTCGGGAGGGACATCCGGCTCAATCACTGTCACCGTCAACGGATTTGCTGCTACGGCCTCCTGGATCTCGTGCTCAACGGCCGCATCGGTGGCGGCAAGCCTTGGCAAGGCCCTCAGCGCTCCTCAGTCGCCGGTCACAGCGGCGGTCACGGGGACGACCGTCACGATGGCTGCTGTAGGATTCGCACCGTCATTTGTGGTCAGTTACAACAACACGAATTTCCAAGCGTCTCCTGCCTCGGGGACACTCAATGGCGGGACGGGGGGGATTTTATCCTCGACCGTTTTCACAGCCTACTCTTATGACATACTCGGCAATCTGACCGGTGTTACGCAAGGATCTCAGACTCGGAGTTATCATTACGACGGCCTGAGTCGTTTAACACAGGAAACCACGCCTGAAGCAGGCACAGTAACTCTATCGTATACAATGACGTCTGGAGCCGCATGCAGCGGCAATCCTTCGAACCCGTGTACCAAAACGGCTCCGTTACCAAATCAGTCAACTGGAACTGTTAGCACCACTTATACTTACAATGCGGCCAACCAGTTAACCCAAAAGACGCATTCCGATACCACGGGGACTGAGACATATACGTACGGCACCAGCGCGTCGGCGTTCAACATCGGACGTCTCGCATCAATGACGGATCCATCCGGGTCAGAAAGCTATACCTATGACTCAATGGGAGACGTTCTCAAGCTGTCGAAGACAATTGGGAGCAAGACCTACGCCACCTCGTACGCATATAACTCCGGTGGCCAACTCACGCAGATCACCTATCCTTCCGGACGAAACGTGCAATACAGCTATGACAACGTAGGACACCTCTGCTTGGTGGCGGCGGCCACTACAAACTGCTCCAGTTCAACGACTCCGTATCTCACTCTGCCCAGCGGGAATTACGATGCCGCTGGTCGGCCTCTTAGCGCTATCTATGGCAATGGAATAGTGGCAACGGCTTCTTACTCGCCGCTAAGGTCGCAGCTTACAAGTATCCGGTACGCTAACGGCAGTACGCCCCTCTTTGGTCTGATTTACTACTATTTGAACAACGCGACAACTTGTCCCAGTGGCAGTTCCGTGGGCAATAATGGGGAAATACAGTGCATCTCCGATTTCGTACAGCCTGGACGCAGCTCTTCCTATACCTATGACCCTCTCGGGCGCTTGAGCACCGCAAAGACCACAGGCAGTACGCCCTACCCAGCCTGGGGACTTTCATTTGTCTACGACCGTTACGGGAATCGGACTGCGCAGAATGTAACCGCCGGGAGCGGATACACTTCGTTGCTGACTATCAACCCGGTCAACAACCAGATTACCAGTCCCGCCTATACGTATGACGGTGCCGGCAATGTGATCGCCGAGCCACCGACGCCAGCCTCAAGTTACACATACGACGGCGAAGAGTGCAATACGGGATACAGCGGCGTTGGAGGCACGGCAACCTACACATGCGACGGCAACCACTTGCGGGTGCAGAAGGTGATCACCAACGGCGCTACCACCGTGTATGTGCGCTCAGGCGGCCAGGTTGTCGCCGAATACGACAACGGAGCGCCAGTGACCTCGCCGACCCGCGAGTATATTTATGGAAACCATCTGCTCGCGATTGTAACCGGCAGCAGCGGCGGTTCGGGTGGAACGATCCTTTACCAGCATCGCGATCATCTTGCACCACGCCTCTTTACCGATGTCAACGGTAACGACGTTGCCGAGCAGGGAACCTACCCCTACGGTGAGTCCTGGTACAGCAACAGCGCAACCTCCAACTGGGTCTTCACAACATACGAGCGGGATGCGGAAAGCGGAGATGACGATGCCTTGGCTCGTTCCTACGCCGGCGGTAATGGCCGATTCCTGTCCCCTGATCCCCTGCAGGGAGAGGTGGGCGATCCGCAATCTTGGAACCGTTACGCCTACGTGGAGAACGACCCCATCGATCTGACCGACCCCAGTGGGCAGGGTTTCTGGGGCGACTTGGCCGCGTTCTTCGAGGATATCGGTTCGCTGCTATCGGGCGGCTGGAGTTCCTCTGACCTTACCAATGCCCTGGGCTGCCCAGACTGTGGGGGAACCGACATCGACCTGATTTACGGCGGTGCTCAGGTGTCCCCTCAGTTCTCAGGAGGACTCGGCGCAGAGGCCGCCAGTATGGGAAATGGCTGGGGTGCCATGCAAGGATGGGGAGGCTCGATAGGCCATTTTGCAGGACAACAGCTCCAGACTTTTAATACTGTTTTGTATCTTGGCGTGACTGGCATTTATGACACAGTGTTCGCGGGGCCGCTGAATATGCTGAAATCGGCCAGTGATAACATTTGTGGATCGGACGGGGGCGCCTGCGCCATAGTGCCGGGGGTGGGTTTTGAGGTTGCGGCAACGGAAGAAGTAGAGGAAGGATATACAACCTTCCAGGCCTTCAAGAATGCCTATGGTCCTGCAGGAGAAGGGATGGAGTGGCACCATATTGTGGGGCAGACGCCCGGCAACATTGCGCAATTCGGGCCGAGAGCGATTCACACGATTGGTAACATGATACCGGTGGCTGAGAAAATTCACAGAGGGAAGGACAGCATAAGTGCTTTATACTCCAGTAAGCAGGCGTTTGCAGACGGGATGATTGTTCGCGAGTGGCTCGCATCGCAGTCCTTCGAGGCACAGCGTCAGTTCGGGTTGCAGGTTCTACAGGATTTTGGAGTAATACCGTGACGAAGGATGAAATGAAGAATGCATCAAATAGCGAACTCATTGATCGGTACGAACAGGTTTCGCGTGCGCGAGGGCGCGCGTTGAATGCTGGCGATTCGCGTTCGGCTAACAATGCGTTCGATGAGGAGACAATCATACGTGAGGAGCTGAGAAGACGTGAGCCATCGGCTATTCGTGGCTTGCTGGTCCTCCTGAATTCAGACGACCCATGGGTTCGGTGCGACTCGGCTATACCCGCTTTATTTTTCGCGTCGCATCAGGCCGAAACGGTTCTCGAGAAGCTGGTGCAAAGTGAGCGTCGCGTCCTGAAAGTAGTAGCTAGAATGACACTCGAACAATGGCGAAAGGGTGGGTTGAAGTTTCAGTGAAAGGTCGTAGACCCGACTCTTGAGAAACGAGTGCATGTCACACTAAATAAATTCTCGCAACGGGTGTTTGAGTTGCGGACTCTTCCTCTGTTGGGGATGACAATCGCCGCGAACGAAATGAAAACGCCATCTAATGAATCGCTCGTAGCCAGATATGAACAAGTTGCGATTGCTCGAGGGCGTGCTCTTTGGAACAACGATTCGCAGTCAGCGAATAACCTATTCGCTGAGGAAATTGCGATACGTCGTGAGTTAGCAAGTCGTGTGCCATCCGCTATCAGCCTTTTGCTATCGCTTCTAAAGTCAACCGATCCTTGGGCTCGGCTCGATTCGGCCACTCCAGCTCTATTTTTCGCCCCGGATCAGGCCGAGCCGGTGCTCGAACTCCTCGCTAAAGAACCAAAAGGGCTCGGCATGACGGCATGGATGAATCTCGATCAGTGGCGACAGGGAAAGCTTTAAGCGTCTTTGGTAAACGGGTAATCTTGAAGGACGCGATCAAGATGCTTCACCGCTTGCCTCCGAGCGCTTCTCGCGAAACGATATGGAGAGGACCATACGGTACGGGTTGAAGTCGGTTCCGTAAGGCTCGAATATGAAAACAATGTGTAGCGGCATTCTATTGACGCTTGTCTCGTGGGCCGCAGCCACAGCTCAAGGCCAGTACTATCAGACACCTGCTGATGCTGGTTACTCGAACGCGGCCCTTGGCTTTCACTACCTGCCGCCAAGCGAGATGCTAGACGTGACTGAAAGCGCAGAGGCGGACATTCGCAAACGCGCAGAGACTACGCACTCCGACAACTCCCTAGGAATGCTACTTGCTATGTGGTCGGGCTCTGACCAGAAAGCTCCGGGTTGGCGCGCGCTGACCATCGAGACCTACCCGCGCAAGGCATTTTTCGACTTGGATGATGCCGCCGCTAAAGCAAAATTGAGCGCCTGGGTAATGGGCTTTTCTGAAGCAGCCGCGCTACCCAAGCCCGTCGTTCTTTCCGGCCAGTCCTTTACTGTGTCCGTATTCGAAAAACAAGAGCGTGGGATGAAGAAGGCCGCCGTGGTCTGGACCACCATACGCAGGGGTAAGCTCGTGGCGTTTGCCTTTCGCGCAAACTCTCCCGAACAACTGAAAGCCATTGCCGAGAGCATGAAGAGCCTTTGGTTCTTCTGAGTTATCCATAAGCTGCCGTAATCTCAACTCTGAGAATCCGTTACGAAAAATGCCGCTATCGACCCCTGATCAATGCAATATGCGGAGTGTTCTACATTCTAAGTGGTATCGGCAAACTATATATTCAGACTACATATTATAAGGATGAGAAAAGAAGTCGATTTGGTGACAATTTATGATGAGGAAAGAAGTCGATTTGGTGACAATGCGTTCTGGACGGCCCATCTAGCAACTAGTTGAAACTACTGTAGATATGATTTATTTGGATTGGCAGGGCAGCGTTCTAACCAACTGAACTACGTCCCCACTGATCGAATCAAAAGATGCCGATACTTATGCGCTAAACTCAGCAACAAATTCATCGTAACAGCTTCCCATAAAACGCGAAAGTTTTGTCGTCCGATCGTTTGTTTTATGCTTGCGTTCATTTGGGCCTTGCCGCATTCGCACGCGCCTTGGCGTAAAATCCTTTTACCTTTTCTTCAGGAGAATTTTTCTGCCAGCTCGCACGATTTCTTCCGCACTCAAAAAACGCGTATCTCAAATACAGCTGCTCCTCATGGACGTCGATGGCACGATGACGGATGGCAGCGTCACACTGCTTTCGCAAACTGACGGATCTGCTCTGGAGATTAAGACTTTTGACGCGCACGACGGCCAAGGGATGACTTTGGCGAATACTGCCGGCTTGCGCACAGGCTGCATCACTGGCCGTGAAAGCGCCGCGCTGCTTCGCCGCGCGCACGAGATGAAGATGGAGTTTATCTATATGAAACGGGCGGTGAAAATGCCAGCCTACGAGGAAATTATTCGGAAGGCGGGCGTCCCCGACTTTGCGGTCGCCTATATCGGCGATGACCTTCCCGATCTTCCTCTGATGCGGCGCGTGGGCCTCGCGGTGGCCGTGGGCGACGCCGTTCCGGAAGTGAAGAAGGCGGCGCACTACACTACGAAGGCGGTTGCCGGCCACGGCGCGATCCGAGAGACCGTGGAACTTATTCTTAGAGGCAAAGGCATTTGGGAAGAGATGATCGATAAAGCGCGCGCCTAGTGGGCAATAGCGACTGAGTTGTACCGGGGGCGAGCCTTGAAAAAAAATTATTTGATGTCATTTGAGACGACGTCTTTAATTACTTGCCCGCTAACTACTTGCCCGCACTCACCTGCCGTGCCCATTGCATCGCGTCCCAATAGGCATGGGCAACCTCGCTTTCACTCAAATGAAGGTGCATAGCTAAAGCGCTCACCGCTTTCCAATCACCGGATTCCTGCGCCAGCATAAGTTGATAGAAGGGCTGGAGAGAGCTGGCTCCGCCCAGCAGCACCGCCTTGCTTTCCTGATCAATTGGAACTTTATCCAGCAACTGGCGCATGGGAATTTCAAGAATGGTGTCCATAAGAGAAAGCATTCCGGTTAGAAACAGATCGGTATCTCCGAGCTGGATTTTAGGCGAGAGCAGCTCGCAAAAACGGGCGCGGACCAGCGCCGCGAGCACCAAGTCGGTTGCCTTACCCTGGCCGGCGCCCAAGGTGGCGACCAGGCGAATCCAGCGGCGGACTTCGCGTTCGCCCAGAATAGCGAGCGCGTGACGCACGGTGTGAATTTCGGCGGCGAAGCCGAAGACAGCGGAGTTCAAGTAGCACAGAAGGCGATAACATAGCGACGCTTCGCTCTTGACCAGATTCTCAATCTCGCGCACGTCCAACTCGGGCTGCGAAACCGCTGTGAGCATGCGCAAGTAGTTGAGTTGGTTGGCGGGGATTTCGTGCGCGGTGAGAATTTCCGGGCGGCGGAAGAAATATCCCTGAAAATACAGGAACCCATCATTTTTAGTCGCGCTGAATTCCTCGCGCGTCTCCACCTTTTCCGCGAGCATGCGGCAGCGCCAGGGCCCGTAGCGTTTCACCATGGCAGCGGCGTCGGCGGGCGAAGTTGCCCGGAGGTCGATTTTGATGATATCGGCAAGATCGGTGAGAGATTCCCGCGGATCGTTGACGGCAAAATCATCCAGCGCAATGGTGTAGCCACATGCCTTCAGGCGGCGGCAGGCTCCGATGACCTGGTCGTCGGCGGGAACGGTTTCCAGAACTTCGACCACGGTCTGGCTCGAGGGAAACAAGGTTACGTAATCATTGAGCAGGACCTCGCGGGTGCAGTTCACGAAGGCCCGCCTTCCGTCACAAAGTATATCCAGGCCAATCAGCATTGACGTGCTCAAGGCGCTGCGAGAGGCGGCATCCGGATCTGTACCGCTAAAGAAATTTTCGAGGCCATCGCGAAACAGCAGTTCATAGCCGAAAACCTTCTCGTCCACGGTGAGAATTGGCTGACGGGCCACGAAGCGAGTTCCGGGTTTGGCAGCGGGCTTGCCCTCACTGGGGCCGAATGCGGAAGAAGGAGAAGTCACCTTTATCCATCGGTAAGAGTCCTTCCGCAGATTAGCTTTGCTCGAGACTTCTGCTCATCGCTGATTGGAGACCTGATTCCAAAGTTTGCGGTTCGGCTGGCGATAAAAAGCCGAGCACGATGGGCGTTTCGCAGTCGTACCCTTTTGAGCACGGATGGCCATCAGGCTGGACTCATTCTCCACACGGAAGAGGCACCCCATTGTCTCCGCTTCTTACGTTCACCTTTCTGGTACACCGGCAGTTGTTAATAGTGACTTTATGGGAGGGAGGCATCCCAGCTCGATCCCTGTCGCCCGACCTTGGGCGGAAGCCTCTGATTAGGGCCGATCACGTTAGGGCCGACCGCGCACTTGTTTTCAGCGCGATAGCAGGGATGGCTACTGCTTAGCTGCCGGATCAAGCGGTTAGGTTGTTACCTTTGATTACTTCCATTCGGTTTTCTTCGCAATCAATTCATTGCATACCGTGCTATAATACTTTCAACGCTACTGCCACGGTTTGCTCGTGACGCGGTGATCCTGTTGGATCAGATTCATCTCCGCTTTTCCTGCCCGCCGTTTATTCAGCGTAAATCAAAACACATAAGAGCGGCATGGGAACTCACGACACGTGTCTGAGCTCTGCTTCAGGCCCCTCCAGAAAGAACTATAAGAATGACAAGTTTCACAGAACTATCGCTATCTTCTTCATTGCAGAAGAGGCTGGCGACAGCTGAATTTATTATCCCTACGCCGATTCAGGCGCAGGCTATTCCGTGCGCCCTTGAGGGCAAAGATGTACTGGCGACGGCCCAAACCGGAACCGGCAAGACGCTGGCCTTTTTGATCCCGGTGATCGAAATGCTGCAGCGCGAACCGTCGCAGAAAGTCCGCGTACTGGTTTTGTTGCCGACGCGCGAGTTGGCCATTCAAGTCAACGAGGAATATGAAAAACTGCGTGGCAGGGACTTAACGAAAGCAGCGCTGATTATCGGCGGAGTCTCCGAAAAAACGCAGATTCAATCCGTGCGCGGCGGTTCCAACCTGGTGATCGCGACGCCGGGACGCCTGCAGGATTTCATTTCCCGCAGGCTGATTGACCTGCGCGAAGTGAAGATCCTCGTGCTCGATGAGGCGGACCGAATGTTGGACATGGGTTTTCTGCCCGCCATCCGCCGTATCCTTGCAGTTCTGCCGCAACGCCGGCAGACGCTGTGTTTCTCCGCCACTTTGGAGCAATCCGTCGCCGGGCTGGTGAACGATTCCATGCGCGATCCGGTGCGGGTAGCAATCGGTTCGGTTCTTAAGCCGGTCGAAAGCGTCCGCTTGCAGGCCTACGAAGTGCGTCCGGCCGAGAAGCCTGACGTGTTGCGGCAATTGCTCTACGCCGAGAAGGGACAGACGCTGATCTTTGCCCGCACCAAACGAGGCACCGAACGTTTGGCCAAGGAGTTGGTGCGCGAAGGGTTCTCCGCGACCATGATTCACGGCGACCGTTCGCAATCGCAGCGCAATGGCGCGCTCAGCGGCTTTCAACAGGGGAAATTTACCATTCTGGTTGCCACCGACGTAGCCGCGCGGGGCTTGCACGTGGATGATGTGGCGCATGTGATCAACTACGACTTACCCAAAATGGCCGAAGATTTCATTCATCGCGTCGGAAGAACCGGGCGCGCCGGATCGCAAGGGCTGGCGTCCAGTCTCGTGGCTGGGGCCGAGGTGATAGAACTCCGGCACATCGAGCGGGCGTTAAAGCTGCGAATCGAACGCAAGCAGGTGGACTGGAACAATGCTGAGCGGTCCGAACATGTCGTTCAGAACACGCTGGCCAGCCGAACGTTAACCAGGTTGCCCGGCGAAATATTCGCATAGAGCGAAAAAGAATCGGGAAACAAGTTAAAGGGGCGCGTCGTAAAGACGCGCCCCTGATTTTTCCATTTAAACTTGCCGGGGTCACTGTATTAGGAAGTAATTACGATTCCGTCTCTCCCCGGCTCGGTTCGCGGGGAATACTGGAAATATCGCCGTCGTCCTCTCCCATTTGAAAGAGCGCAGCTTGTTCGGCAGCGTGCCTTTGTAATTCGTCCAAATCCAGTTCGCTTGAATCGCTCGATGTGCCCACCGGTTCCTCGGTCTTGCGCTGGGTACGGCGTTCGGCCTTGTCGCGCTGTTTTTGCTGGCGCGTATGTTCTTTCTGGCGTTTGGTAAAACTTGATCGACCTCGTCCTGGCATACCAATCTCCAATCGTCAAAGTTTGGCAATAGCGGCTGGCGCTTTGCGCTTAGTCACCGTCGGAACTCAAGCAGCGGAGGGAGCGAAATCCCGACTCCTCGGTTCACGTTTTCTAATACTTTACCAGCGCGGTTCCCGGGGCTGGCGGGCGTGCCCTTGATAGTCGTCGCGACTGCCGCCCCCACCGCCTCCGAAGCGCTTTCCGCCCCCCGCTCCGCCGCCACGCGGCGCATCTGTCTTGGGCTTTGCTTCGTTGATTTTCAAAGCGCGACCTCCAAGGTCCGTGCCATTCAATGCCGCGACCGCCTTATCGGCTTCGCTGGGATTGGTCATCTCAACAAAGGCGAAGCCGCGGGCCCGGCCGGTTTCGCGGTCCGTCACAATACTGACGCGCTCGACCGCGCCGTGCGCTTCAAACAATCCGCGAAGCTCTGGCTCCGTCGTGCTGTGGGGTAAGTTGCCGACATACAAATTCTTCATGACAGTTCTCTTTCTATGGTTAACAAGGGTTGAGAGTGAGTGGGTTCTACGGGGGAGTGTTGCTCAATGGCTTCCGCCCACCGCGAGGGACGGGGTATTTCCCGTATGGCGCGCGAACGAGCTTCGCTAACCGAGCGGACGCTCGAAATTCGTTTACAAGCTTCGAGGATTCCCCAGCGCTGTTGCGTTGCTGTCGCCGACGCATTTGCGAGCAGCGCGGCAACCAGTTCCCGGTGCAGGGCGTCCGCATCCGCCTCGGCTGGTGATTGGTCAGAATGAGGTGTAGCGGCGAGGTATTCGGGACCGCCCACGAAAAAGGCAATCCGTTGCGGAGGGATGGCGCCCCGAATCTCGGCGCAGAACTTATCCCGCGTATCATTTTCCCCGGCCACGTTGATGAGCACCAGATTGTACAAGTCAGCTCGCCACCAGCATCGCGCCTCGAGGATGTCAGCGGCGCAATCAACCTCAATGCCAAGCTTGCGCATTACATCGGCGCGCAAGTCGCGCTTCGTCTGCGAGGTGTCCAGAAGCAGAACGCGCTTTTTCTTTGTTGCACCGCCCTCGGGAATCGTAAGAGGCAATGCGACAACGGTGGTGGTCACGCTTTCTCCTTATGACCGGTTTGCAGCGCGGGCGCCACCAGGTTTTTCTCGGCCAATGACTTTAACATTTTTTGAGTGCTCTGACGGCGGCTGATCTTTTGCCTGCGCCGCCGGTTAAATCTGGCTTTATCACCGTTAACTCCGGACATTTTTATCTCCTGCCGTTCGCATTGAGTGAAAATCAATCGTTGGTAAATTAATCGTTGATCAAAATCAAAGATGAGAGCGTTTCGCCGGTCCCCCTTTACCAGGTAATCGGTGAATCAGTCGCATTACCCGAACATTCCCTAAGCCTGATGTCCATGGGTTGAAGGGAAAGCACTTCGGATTCGTTTTTCGTGCGACACGTTAGACGCCTTTCAGGGGGATTTCTCAATCGCGAAGGCGCTACGGGCTGTTAGGGTGTCTTCGAGGTTAAGAACTCCAGTATACGCTGCATTCCAGGATTGCGCTGAGATTTTGCGGACTGAACCGCGGCGCAGGTCCTCGTGAATTGACCATCGAAGCTTATAGTACAGTGCTTATTCATATGCTGCCGTGACGCGAAGCAATTACTTGCGCATGAACGACTCTAGCCCACAGACGACTGTTTGAAACGACATGAAGACAAATGCCTCCGACGGCCCGGTGATCGAATTTCGCGACGTTGCTTATGTGTTGCCGAATGGCCAGTCGCTGCTTTCAGGGCTGAACCTGGAAGTGCGACGCGGCGAGACTCTGGTGTTATTGGGCCGCAGTGGCTCGGGAAAAACCACCACGCTGAAACTGATCAATCGTCTGCTAACTCCCGCCAGCGGCGAAGTGTTGGTGAATGGCGCATCCACGGCCCACGGTGACGTAATTTCCCTGCGCCGCAGCATCGGCTACGTCATTCAGGAGATAGGACTGTTCCCGCATTTCACCGTAGAACGAAACATTGGCTTGGTGCCTCAAATCGAGGGTTGGCCCGCTGAACGCGTCCATCAACGGGTGGAAGAATTGTTGCAGATGGTCGAACTCGACTCTCAAATTGCTACGCGCTATCCGCATCAGCTTTCTGGAGGACAGCGCCAGCGAGTGGGAGTGGCTCGCGCCTTGGCCGCCGACCCCGCGATCCTGCTGATGGATGAACCCTTCGGCGCGCTCGACGCCATCACTCGCGATCAATTGCAGCGCGAGTTTCTCTCCCTTCAGCACAGATTGAACAAGACAGTCGTCTTCGTCACACACGACCTGCGGGAAGCTTTGCGTCTCGGATCGCGAATCGCGTTGATGGAAGCCGGGCGGCTGGTTACCGTACTCTCTCCGGCGGAATTCTTGAGATCAAAAGATTCGTTAGCCGCCGCATATGTGCATGCGTTCGGCGACGGACTGGAGTCGGTGGCAAATCGAAGTGATTCCAATCGGGATGATTTCAATCGAGGTAGACCATGAACCTCTTGCGCTTCTTCTGGCAGAATCACGAGCAAATTGTTGAACTCACCGCGGAACACCTCTGGCTGGTAGGAATCTCGACGCTGCTCGCAGTGCTCGTCGGTATTCCCTTAGGGATCGTGAGTGCGCACTGGCCGGTGTGGAATAAGCCGGTGCTGGGGGCCGCGAACATTATCCAGACGATCCCCAGTCTTGCCCTGTTTGGTTTTTTGCTGCCCGTACCGTGGCTCGGAAGCCGTGCCGATCGGCTGGCGATTCTGGCGCTTACTCTCTATGCGCTGCTGCCGGTGATTCGCAATACTTACACAGGAATTCGCGGTGTCGATCCGGCAGTGGTTGAGGCTGGGCGCGGGATGGGCCTTACGGACCGCCAACTCTTGTTTCAGGTTGAACTGCCGCTGGCTTTAAGCGTGATTCTATCCGGAGTGCGAGTGGCCGTCGTTGTCTCGGTAGGACTGGCGACAATTGCGGCCGCAATCGGCGCGGGGGGACTAGGAGAATTTATCTTTCGCGGGCTCGCCATGGTAAACAACCAACTTATATTAGCTGGAGCTATTCCCGCCGCGGTTCTGGCTTTATCGGCTGACTTTGGCTTGGGATGGTTAGAGAGACGCTTGCGGACTCCATGAAACGGGATCACCAGCGCAGGCATCGGGGCATGTTCAAACCGTATCGATTTACCGCGGTCTGCGTGATTCTATTTCCTCTGCTGTTGTCCGCGTGCGGGCCCTCGCACGCCAAGCGCATTGTGATTGGCTCGAAGAATTTCACTGAGTCGTTGATGCTGGGCGAACTCTTGGCCCAGCAGATTGAGGCGCATTCGCAACTGAAGGTGGAGCGCCGCTTTTATCTGGCGGGAACCTATATATGCCAGCAGGCGCTGTTAGCGGGGCGCATCGATATTTATCCGGAATATACCGGAACCGCTTTGACCGCGATTCTAAAACAACAAGTGGGGGGCGACCGCTCGGAAGTGTACCAGCGGGTCAAGCATGAATATGAAACACGTCTCGGTCTTACGCTCGGTCCGCCGTTCGGTTTCAATGACACGTTTGCCATGGAAGTTCGCGGGGCCGATGCGCGTCGTCTAAATCTGAAAACTCTCTCGCAGGCTGCGGTCTTCGCCCCCCAATGGCGTGCCGGCTTTGGCTATGAATTCATGGAACGGCCCGATGGATACGCCGGCCTGGCCGCCGTTTACAGTCTCCACTTCGCCGCACCGCCGCGTGTTATGGATTTGGGATTGCTTGCCCCTGCATTGAAAGATCATCAGATCGATATCGCTGCCGGCAACGCCACTGATGGATTGATTCCGGCGCTTGATTTATTTGTGCTGGAAGATGACGGCCACTATTTCCCGCCGTACGAGGCGGTCGCCGTAATTCGGCAACAAACGATACACGAGCATCCGGAGATTACCCGGGCAATCGCTGACCTGGGAGGCAAAATTTCCGATCAGGAGATGCAGCAATTAAATTACGCTCTCGATGGCCAGCGCCGAGACGTGAAAGATGTCGCCCATGAGTTTCTGCGAAGCAAGGGACTGGTCCCTTAGAGGTTCGGCCTAATCCGTATCTGGATCGGTCGTTCAGGTCGGTCGTTCAGATCGATAATTGGCCGCGCAAAGTAAGCACAGCCTGCCCCTTGATAATCACTCGATCTCCCTTGAGTTCGCACCACAATTCGCCGCCACGCTGCGAAACCTGGCGGGCATGCAAACTTGTTTTGCCCAGGCGTTCGCCCCAATAGGGAGCCAGAGAGCAGTGCGTCGATCCGGTCACGGGATCTTCCGGGATGCCGTAGCTGGGGGCGAAATAGCGGGAGACGAAATCCGAATCCTCGCCGGGCGCCGTAATCGCAACTCCGGCGGGATGAAGTTTCTCGAGTACGTGAAACTCGGGGCGCATACGTTTTACATCTTCCGCACTTCCGTAAACTGCGAAGTAATTGTCCTCAATTTGCATTACCGAAATAGGGCGGACTCCCAGCCCTTCGAGCAATGCGGCTGGCGGGTTTGCACAAGTCCAGGGGGCCTTTGCTGGAAAATCCATAGCCAGGAGATCGCCTTCACGAAAAACCGTGAGCGTGTCGCTACAGCGAGTGTGAAAGCTCACGGAATTGGTGCCGGATGCAAGTATTTGCAGTACGACAAGGGCGGAGGCCAAGGTTGCATGTCCGCACAACTTGACTTCACAACGCGGAGTAAACCAACGTAGATCATACCCATCGCCGCGAGGCACTAAATACGCAGTTTCAGAAAGGTTGTTTTCAGATGCGACGGAGCGCAGCAAATCATCATCTAACCATTCCGTTAGGGGGCAAACGGCAGCTGGATTGCCTCCAAATGGCTTAGCCGTGAAAGCATCTACATGAAATATCGGTAGGTACATTACCCTATGTTACTCGTGCTACTGGCGTCCTAGAATCGGAGGATTGTGCGCTTTTCGATGAGCGATGCAGGTCCGGTCACGCCAGTTGGGGAGGTTTAAATGCTTGCCACACAGAGCGATTCCGTTGTTCGGCACGATCTGATCGAACGGGTGGCCGCCGCCCGCCGCCGCACGGACGATTTGTTTGCTGTGGTCCAGCCCGATTCTCTCTACGAGCGGCCCATTGCCGAGCGTCACCGCATCATCTTTTATGTCGGTCATCTGGAGGCCTTCGATTGGAATCTTTTCCACGAACGAGTTCTGGGTCTGAAGAGCTTTCAGCCTGAATTCGACCGCTTATTTGCTTTCGGCATTGATCCGGTTGGCGGCGGACTTCCCACCGATCAACCGTCAGACTGGCCGTCCATTGCCGAAGTGCGGGATTACGTGGAAAGAATCCGGCTTGTGCTGGATGAAAAACTGGAAGATGCGCTCTCGGATTCCGTGCCGCCCGGGCCAAACGGATTTCCCCTCAGCACTCTGCTGAATGTGGCCATAGAGCACCGCCTGATGCATGCGGAAACGTTGGCATACATGTTGCATCAGTTGCCGCTGGCAAAGAAAATTCCGCAGTCCGTCCCTTCCGTTATAAACACGCCGCCGGTGCATCAGCGCAGCATCGAGATTCCTGCCGGCTCGGTTACGCTCGGCCTTTCGCGCGAGAGTGGTGCTTTTGGTTGGGACAATGAGTTTGAGGCCCACACTGTCGAGACTCCGGCGTTCGCCATTGATCAGTACAAAGTAAGCAATCGTCAGTATCTCGAATTCGTCTCTGCCGGCGGTTACGAAGCTCGAGCATTTTGGAGCGATGACGACTGGGCCTGGAGGTCGGGCCAAGGCATTTCACATCCGGCATTCTGGAAACCCCAGGGCAACCAGTGGCTGTATCGCACGATGTTCAACGACATTCCGTTACCGCTCGACTGGCCGGTCTATGTGAGTCAGGCGGAAGCGAAAGCTTATGCCAACTGGGCAGGGAAGTCGTTGCCGACCGAAGCGGAGTGGCAGCGGGCGGCCTATGGCACTCTGGGCGGCGAAGAGCGCGCGTATCCCTGGGGGCCTGTAGAACGGGGACCGGTAGAAGCGAATGCAGCATTCGGTAATTTTGATTTTGAACATTGGGATCCCGTGCCGGTGAATGCGTTTCCTCAAGCGGAAAGCGCCTTCGGCGTCCACGGAATGGTGGGCAATGGCTGGGAGTGGACTTCGACGGAGTTCGCACCGTTCCCGGGCTTCGAGGCTTTTCCTTTCTATGCCGGCTATTCCGCCAATTTTTTTGACGGCAGGCATTTTGTGATGAAAGGCGGATCGGCGCGGACGGCAGCATGCATGTTGCGCCGCACATTCCGCAACTGGTTTCAGGCGCATTACCAATACATCTACACCGGATTTCGCTGTGTAAGCCGCTGACCGTTTATATAAGACTGTCTATATAAGCAAGAGGAGTTCACGACATGCTCGTCCACGCCATCACGCCCAACACCAGCTATGAGTTTGCAGCGGATGTACGCGCCGGCCTCACCACGCCCGGTCAGAAAGAGCTGCCTTCAAAATATTTGTACGACGACGTGGGCTCCGCGCTGTTCGAAGTCATCTGCCATTTGCCGGAGTACGGGCTGACGCGAGCGGATGAGCGGCTGTTGCAGCGGCACAGTTATGACATCGTGGGCCGTTTGGCGCGTCCTATCGCCGTCGCGGAACTCGGAAGCGGCAGCGGGAGAAAAACGCGCCAGATTCTGGAGGCTCTTTCCCGCCGGCAGTTGACTCGTTATTACCCCATCGAAATCTCCCGAGCCGCTCTTCTCATGTGTGAGCGCGAGCTCAGCGATATCGATTCCGTCAGCATTCTGGGCTTCGAACGAGAGTATCTCGATGGTCTACTCGAAGTTGCCGCGCAACGAAGCTCCGGCCAGCATCTCCTCGTTTTGTTTCTGGGCAGCACGATTGGAAATTTCGACCGCCCCGCTGGCATTCAATTTCTGGCCGAAGTTCGGCGCATTCTTATGCCGGGAGATTCGTTGCTGCTCGGCACTGACCTGGTGAAGTCGAGCGCGCAATTGCTGGCCGCCTACGATGACGAACTGGGCGTAACTGCTGCGTTTAACTTGAACCTGCTGGCACGCATCAACCGCGAACTCGACGCCGACTTCAATGTCGCCGAGTTTGAGCATGAGGCAAAAATCAATCACCAGAATCGCAGTGTGGAAATGCATCTTCGATCCATGCGCCGCCAAACGGTGAATATTCATACGGCCGGAATTTCAGTGGACTTTTTTGAGGGCGAAACTATCTGGACCGAAAGCAGTCATAAATACTCTCTGCAGGAAGTTTGCGACATGGCAACTGCCACCGGTTACCGCTGTGAAGCACAATGGGTGGATGAGCAGTGGCCCTTCGCAGAAAATTTGCTCGTCGCCAAATAGTTGTCTGCAATCCCCGCCTTTCTTCTCGCACTATTCATGTCGGCATCCACGGCAGAGTTTTGTTATCTCGAAGTAAAACTTTGTAAAAGCCCGATTTTGTCCGGCGCAGCCATGTAGATTAATAAGTAGATCAATAATCAGAATAAGAGAAACTTATGAACGGAACCAGCAACCAGCGTCGGCTCGCGCTTTGTACGATTGGCGCATTTTTGCTGATTTTAGCGCCGTGCTGCTACGCCGCGCCCTCTTCCGTCCAAGCAACCCAGCAGACCTCTGGCACGAGCACGAACCGTCGCATCGGCGCGGTGAAAGCAATTAACGGCACAACGATCACTTTAACTCCAGATTCCGGCCCTGACGCTACAGTTACGGTCCTGCCCGCGACGCGAATCGTTCGCATCGCTCCGGGGGAAAAAGATCTCAAGAACGCTGCGTCCATCCAACTGCAGGATATTCAGATCGGCGATCGCATTCTGGTGGGAGGCAAAGCCTCGGACGATAATCAATCGCTCGTGGCCTCGTCGATTGTGGTAATGAAGCGTTCCGATCTTGAAGCCCGGCATGAACAAGATTTGCAAGACTGGCAAAAACGGGGAGTCGACGGGCTCGCCAAGGCTGTGGACGCAGCGGCTGGAACAATCACGATCTCCGCTCGAGGCAAAGACCTGGTTATCCATACGACCGACAGCACCACTTTTCGCCGCTACGCGCCCGATTCCGTGAAATTCGACGATGCCAAATCGAGCACGCTGCAGGAACTCCATCCGGGAGATCAGATACGTGCGCGCGGCAACCGCAGTGCTGATGGTGGTGAATTGTCGGCCGAAGAAGTTGTCTCCGGATCGTTCCCGCTTTTTGCCGGCACTGTGAATTCCGTCGATGCAAGTTCTTCGACTTTGAGCATTCATGATTTGTCGTCGAAGAAGAATGTGTTGGTAAAAGTAACGCCAGATTCGCAGCTTCGCCAGTTGCCCCCGGAGATGGCTCAGAGAATAGCGATGCGTTTGAAAGGATCGGCTGCCGGAGGGGCCGCTGCCCGCCCGCCGGGAGCAGCGCCCAACTCGGGCTCGGCGGACGGACATGCCAAACAGGCGACCGATACAACTTCCCCCGAAGCGTCGCCAGATGCCGGAACGGCCGCGAGAAAAAATGGAATGGGTGGACGGCCCGGCGGTGGCCCGGATTTGCAGCAGATTCTTAGCCACGCGCCAACCGTTTCTCTTGCCGATCTGCACAAGGGCGACGCAGTCGTGATCCTTTCGACGGACGGCAAGGCGGGATCAGGGATCGCGATCAAATTGTTCAGCGGCGTCGAACCGATCTTGCAATCCGCGCCTAACGCCGCGCAGGCCATGATGCTTGCACCGTGGAGCTTGGGCGGACCCGGAGGCGATCTCGGAGGCCCGTAGCGATGGCTTTGCGCTCAGATGCAGGACGAATTGAAAATTTATATTAACCACGCATGTCGAGGAATGGAACGAAGGAATGATGCTTCGGAAGTACTTTTGTTTTGCACTTTTCTGTTTTTTTGTGCTCTTGTGCGCAACGCTCGCGGTATCCCAGACACCCGCAGCCTCTGGCGCTCTGCGCGGACAAGTGACCGATCCTTCCGGCGCTGCGATCGCGAACGCTAACGTGGTGCTGGTTCCGGCTGGCGCTCCTTCGAAGCCGGTCAAAGGGCAAGCGAACGGACAGGGCCAGTACGAATTCAACGCGCTGCCGGCTGGCCACTACACTTTGAACGTCATTGCTCCAGGATTTACGGCTTATAAAAATGACAGCGTCGTGATTGCTCCAGGGCAGCCGCTAAGCCTTAATGTGCCCATGACGATCGAAGTCGAAGAAGAGCAGGTTCAAGTTTCCGACAGTACGCCGACCCTGGATGTAAACCCGGCCAACAACGCCGGAGCCATTGTGCTTTCGGGTAAAGAGTTGGAAGCCTTACCGGACGATCCGGATGAATTGCTGACGGATTTGCAGGCATTGGCCGGGCCTTCCGCGGGGCCCAATGGAGGCCAGCTTTACATCGACGGCTTCACCGCCGGTCAGCTGCCTCCCAAGTCATCGATTCGCGAGATTCGCATCAATCAAAATCCATTTTCAGCGGAATACGACAAGTTAGGTTACGGCCGAATAGAAGTGTTTACCAAGCCTGGCACGGACAAGTATCACGGCCAGCTCTTTATGAGTGGAAATGATTCGGCCTTCAACTCGCCGAATCCGTTCGGGGGCGCCAACCAGCCCGGCTACGACTCTACCCAGTTCAGCGGCAACATCGGCGGACCGATTAACAAAAAGGCGTCATTTTTTATGGATGCCCAGCGGCGAAATATCAACGATCTCTCCGACGTCAATGCTTTCACTCTCGATCCCACAACGCTGGCGGCGATACCGTTCATTCAATCCGTTCCTAGCGCGAGGCACCGTACCAACCTCACGCCACGAATCGATTATCAAGTCAGCAAGAACAATACCCTGACGGCGCGCTACCAGTACTATCGCAATACTCAAAATCAAAATGGCGTCGGCCAATTCAATCTGCCTTCCCAAGCCTACAATTCGGAATCCACCGAGCACACGCTGCAAATTAGTGACACACAAATCATCGGCACAAAGATTGTCAATGAAACCAGATTTCAATATTTGCGTGAGATCAATAACCAATACCCGGCAAGTACGCAATCCACTCTGAATGTTTTAGGCGCATTTGGGGGCGGTGGCAACAGTCAGGGAGAGATTCTGGACCATCAGGATCACTACGAATTCCAGAACTACACTTCCGTCATCCACGGTAATCACACCATCAAGTTCGGAGCTCGGCTGCGCGGCATTCGAGACGCGAACAGTTCTACTTCCGGCTTCAACGGCACGTTCACTTTTTCTTCCTTGCTTGACACGGCAGCCGAGACAAGTTGCGTTCCCGCTCCCGGAGAAAGGCCATGCCCAGTTTCGTACGCGCATGCGATTCAGAACGTCGGAAACACGGCCACGCCCATCGCAACCCAGCTCACGTACACGGTCGGCACTCCTCCCATCGTGGTGTCCAACTTTGACGCCGGCCTATATCTTCAGGACGACTGGCGCGTGCGCTCGAACATTACTTTCAGCTACGGGCTGCGCTTCGAGAGTCAAAACGGCATTCCGGATCATGCGGACTTGGCTCCGCGCCTGGGTCTGGCATGGGGCATCGGTGGAAAGTCCGCTCCGCCGAAGATTGTTCTGCGAGGCGGCTTCGGAATCTTTTACGACCGCTTCATGGAAGCACAGATTCTGGAAGCGCAGCGGTTGAACGGAATCACGCAGGAGCAGTTCGTCATCAACAACCCCAAGTGCCCGAACCTTACGCAGTTTTCTTCCTGCACTGGCGCGGTCGTTCCAGCTACTCCCACGATCTACCAGATCAGCCCACGGCTGCACGCGCCCTACACCATGCAGTCGGCCATCAGCGTGGAGCGGCAGCTTACGAAAGCTGCAACGTTATCGGTCACCTACTTGAATTCTCGCGGCTTCGATCAGTTTCTTACGATCAATGCTAACGCGCCCTTTCCCGGAACTCCCTGCAACCCGACGTGCGCCACGCCCAGCCAAAATCTTTACCAATATGTATCCGAGGCGGTCTTTCGCCAGAATCAATTAATCACCAACACCAACGTGCGGCTGGGATCCAAGATTCAGCTCTCGGGCTACTACGTGCTGAACTATGCCAATAGCGACACATCCGGAGTTTCCAGCTTTCCTTCGAACTCGCACAACATCAGCGCCGACTACGGGCGCGCATCTTTTGATACCCGCCATCGTCTGTTCTTGATCAGCTCATTCGCGCTTCCTCTTAACTTTCGCCTGAGTCCGTTCATGATCGTGAGCTCGGGTTTGCCGTTCAACCTGACCACCACCAACGATCTGAATAACGACTCGATATTCAACGATCGCCCGGGTCTGGTCTCGACGGCGACATGCGCATCCGTTGTGGCGCCGACTCCGCCCTCATCCACCTATTGCACGCCTCTCGGTACCTTCGACTCCGCCCCCACTGCTGGCGAAAAAATCGTTCCCATTAACTACGCGACCGGACCATCGCACGTCGTGGTGAATCTGCGACTCACGAAGACGTTCGCCTTCGGCCCTAAAATGACTCGCAACAGCAATCAAGAACACGGCGGTGGTGGAGGAGGCGGAGGGGGGAGGATGGGCGGCGGAGGGGGTGGTGGTGGCGGGCCGCGTGGTCCCCTGTTTGGCGGGGGATCGGGCGGGATCTCCAGCACTTCCGATCGTCGCTACAACATCACATTTGGCGTGATGGCACGGAATATTTTCAACAAAGTGAACTACGCAAGTCCCAGCGGAATCTTGGGTTCGCGATTTTTTGACACTCCCAACGATCTCCAGGGCGGTCCCTTTTCAAATTCGGCCGCCAACCGCCGCATCGATCTGCAAGCCACCTTCAGTTTTTGATCCCGAGGCCCGGTCGCGTTGAAGCGATTTGCAATTTGTTTTTGAAACGTTGTCACCAGATTATTACTGTCCCTCCGTCTGCACTGGATCGCTCCGTTCGGTTATGCTGAAAGAGCGTGCTCACGGCCCGCGGAATAATTTTCAATTTGTCTCTCATCCCCACCACAAGACGCCGGTTTCTCGGTGCGGCCGTTGCTGCGGGCCTGGTTGCAGTTGCAGGCGATGCAATCCTGCTGGAGCCAAATCGTCCCCACATTGTGCGCCGCGATTTTTTCTTGCCTCGCTGGCCCGAACGGATGAACGGTTTCACCATCGCGCTGCTCAGCGATTTCCATTACGACCCTTATTTTTCCGCGCATCCCCTGCACGCCGCAATTCCCATGGTCAACGATCTTCGTCCCGACCTGATCGCGCTCACCGGAGACTTTGTCTCTGCGCCCCTGACCGGAGATGCAAAGAGAGGAGCCCTCGCCGCCGAACCGTGCGCCCAACTGCTTCGCCAGATGAGGGCGACTCACGGCCTGTGGGCTGTGATGGGGAACCACGACGCCGACACCGACCGCGAGCATGTAACCCGTGCGCTCGAGGCCGAGAACATCCGAGTTTTAGCAAACCAGTCGGCAGCGATTGAGCGCGATGGTGCGCGAATGTGGCTTGCTGGAGTGAAGGATGTGCTCATCGACACTGCGGATTTGAACCAGACTTTGAGTTCAGTCCCCTCGGGCGAAGCGGTCATCTTGCTCGCACATGAACCTGATTACGCCGATCACGCCAAACGATTTCCGATCGACCTGCAGCTCTCTGGGCACTCTCATGGAGGCCAGATCAGAATTCCGCTGTTGCCACCGCTGTACCTGCCTCCTCTGGCGAAAAAATATATCTTGGGCGAGTATCAGGTCGGGCCGCTTCTCCTCTACACGAACGCCGGCTTGGGAACTGTAGAGGTTCCACTGCGCTTCAATTGTCCTCCCGAAATCACCCTTCTAACCTTGCATCGTTCTGCCCAAAAATGATGCAGGAAAGCTGCCGAAGATGGCGAACTGCCAGCATCAAGTATGCAAGTGACTTCACATTAGAAATTCCGGCAACCGGCGCCTTTCTCTCAAGCGCTTCATGACAATGTACTTACATCTGCCCTACAGATTGGCCCTTTACTTGCCGATGGTAAGCCCTACGGGAGCGATCCCGGTGAGTGGAGAGTTCCGTCAAATGCTGCGCCTCTGGTCCGTATTTTTGATCCTCGCAGTTCCCGCCGCCGGCACTGCTTCTGTGCAGGCTTCTCCTAGTCAGACGAGCGAGAGTGTAATTTCCCTCCGCGAACATCAGATCTGGAAAACTCCCAAGCGTGCCGCCGAATTCAGAGACGTTCCTCACGTAAGCGCCAAAGCGCGATGTGAGGATACGAGGCCTCCGCAGGCCCTAACAACTCCCGATCCTTTATTGGTTCCGGCGGGAGCCGAATTGATGGTCAAGGTCAGCTTTATTGTTGGCACGGACGGCCGAGTGCATAGTCCTCTGATTCTGCAAAGCTCTGGCCCGGTCGGCGACCGCAACATTCTGCGGACCGTACGCACCTGGCGGTATCGTCCCGCAACCTGCAACGGCGTGCCCACCGAAGCGGAAGGCAAGATCGAGTTTTCCCGCCGCTAAGATTCTCTCCCCATGGGATAAAATGGACCCAGTCAGCGGGACGATCTACATCGTGGACAGAGATAGAGACAACAAACCCGGCAAGCCATCCGGCTTGAATCCGTCGCAGGAGTCCGAAAGCACTCCGCCACCGATCGGGCCGCACAATCCTGCCTTAGGCGAGATTTACCAGCGTCTCTATCCGGAGATGCGGCGGCCCAAGCCGAATCAGGAGGCCATTGCCGCAGCTTTGCAGGCTATGCAGCGCCTCACCATGGAAGCAGATTCCGAAACCGTAGCCGAACACGAATCGGTCCAGACCAGTGTCGACGCCCACACAGCTTGCCGCATATGCGGACATCACAATCGCTCAGGCAACAAGTTCTGCGGTTCCTGCGGACTTCTTCTCGGAACCGAACCGCCCGAGCCGGCGAAGCTGGGGTCGCAACCTGTAGTGTCAGCGAATCTCGACGAGGAACCCTTGCGCCAAGGCCCGCCCCCCGCGCCGGAAGCAGCGGAAGAGGTTCATCCTTCTCCAGGCTCGCCCGCAGGTGCGCACTATTATCACCATCACTACCATCATCATTATTTCCAGGGCGGCGCAGCGGCGGATTTTGCGGCGCCGGCCGCCCGCGCGAATGCTCCAGAGAGTGCGCGCGAAGCGGATCGCTTGCGAGTCGCGGCTGCCGCCAAGGGTGAACCCATGACCCGCAGCGAGGCTGCGGTCCGGCGTCTGACCCAGGAGTGGGTTTTAGCTTGCAACACCCGGCAGCTCGATGAGTTGATCGAACTCTACGCCGCGGACGCGCTCGTGCTGCGTTCGAACCTTCCTCCTATTCGCGGCGCAATGGCGGTGCGGGAATTCTTTTTCGCCTTGCTCGAGGCCGGCTTGGGAGAAGTCGCGCTGGACCCCATGCGCGTGGAAGTCTCTGGCGACCTGGCGCACGAAGTAGGACGCTACAGCGCTCTGGTCCCAGGAAACGCCGGTAAGCGCCGCGAAGAGCGTGGAAAATATCTTTGGGTGTTCGCCAAGCAGAGCAGTGGAGACTGGAAGCTGGTCTCCGAATGCTGGTCGAGCGATTTGACCCTTTCAGGCGCGGAGTCCGATGTGCCGAAGCCTGTACTTCCGTCGGCGAAGACCCAACCGCGAAGAGGATAGTTGGGAAAAGTGGTCAGTGGCCAGTGGCCACTGCTCACCCCCTCACTCCGAGCTTTCCTAACTCTTCTCGTAACTGCTCCAACGTCTGCATCTGGATCGTCCGCATGCCAAGCTTAGCGGCGCATTCCAGATTCAGCGCGCGGTCGTCAATAAAGCAGCACTCCTCCGGATTAATCTGCGTGATCTCAATCGCCAGCCGGTAAATGCCACTCTCCGGCTTGCGCAATCCGACGAAGCAGGAGCTGACAAACAGGCGGAAGATTTCCCGCAAGCCGTACTTCTCAATGCGGTGCAGGTTCAATTCGCGCGACTCGTTATTGAGCGTGCTCATGAAATATTTCCCGGAGTCTGCCAGCGCGCGCGCAAAGGCGAGAACCTCAGGCATCGGCTGCGAGAGCGAGAACATAAAGTCCCGAAACTCGTCGCGGCTGAAGGGACGGTTCTGGTAAAAGACAGTGCGCTCCAAATATTCGTCGAGCGAGATCTTGCCGCGCTCAAATGACGAGACCACCATCTCGTGCCGCGCGTGAAACTCTTTCTCGTCGAGTCGAAAGTGCTCCAGCGCAGCCATGCGCTGCGTATGGTCCCAGGCATTCGTGAGGAGAACTCCTCCAACGTCCCAGAAGATGGCGCGAATAGTAGACAAGCGGGAAGCCTCCTCTTGCAGTTCCGATTTTAAGCAATTGTTCTAGTGTTTGTAGAGTGTCGTCTCGGGATGGTAGTTGCGCCAGTCGAACCAATAGTCTTTGAGCGCGGGAGTTTGATCGAGGCATTTTCCCAGCGCGGAGCCGGACGTGGCGCAGCCCTGAAAGTTCCATTGGCTGGCGGTGGAGGCATCTACGAGATTCCATTGGTTGCTATCGGTGGCTGACTCGGGTGCGCGGAGAAAAAACTCGGCATCGCGGCCATCGATCCGGCTGACGAAGACGCGAAATGATTTGCCGTCCGCACCGAGTACAAGAAGCACCGGCGTGCCGTTGACGCGATCGAGAATAGGAGATTGTTTTGCGAACGTGTCCCAGGGATAAGCGCGAGCCGCGCCGCCAATCGTGAGCCCGATAACGACGTCGCGCGACTTGAGCTCAGTACCGGGGAAGCTGATGACGACCGGAAGCTTAGCGACGTCCGGTTCCCAGTTGCTGTCATATTCTTTCGTGTATTTGACGACAGGCGCGAGAACCTGGCCGGAAGGTGATTCAGTTCTCCATTCGCCGAAGGTGAGCTCGTCGCTAAGAACGAGTTCGAGCGCCACGCCCTGCAGCGGGCCGTAGATGGCCTTGCCGGTGATCTGCTGCCACCAGGTTCCGGTCTCGCGGTCGCGCATCAGAAAATTCTGGTTGTTGATGCCAGCCAGATAAAAATGCAGCATCCTTCCGTTCACCGTTCGTTTCCACACCAGACCGGTGTGACAGAGCGTTCAATAAGTGACGGCGATGGGGACTCCCGCGACGACATCGTTGAGAACGTGATGATAGGCCATCTGGCTGATGGGGTAGGCGCGCGCCTCAGTGCCAATCCTTACGGCCATGATCATTTGCTTGGCGTCGAGCTTGCTATCCGCCTGCGCGACAAATTGCGCCCCGTCGATGGGGTGGAACATCCACTCGAAATAATTAAGGCGCGCCATCACTGCGGAGAATGTGACCAGCAGCAAGGTGAGAACCAGCAGCGACTTGCGCCAGCGGCTTGCCGTTTTCCACAATACCAGGGCGAGAATAAAGCAGGCGAGAGCGGCGATCAGAGTGCCGAGCGGAGCCCGCTGGCGCAGCGTCATCGCCAAGAGAAGAGCGCGCGGCGACTGATGACGAAAGGGGCGAATGATGAAGGCAGGAATAAAGAACAGGCCGATGCCGGCAAGAGCGAAAAGCGAGTACGCGAACCACCGCCGGGATGAAACCGGAGGCTCTCTGCGGAGTGTCGGCGGGTATAGCGAGGATGCTGACATGAATTATCGCTGACTGGTTCGATTCTAACCCGTCGTGCAACCCGGAGCAGACCCGCCCTGAATCAGCTAGAAAAAGAAGACCCCGATCGGCGAGATCGGGGCCCAAGGCTTAACTGTTTCGAACTGGTTAGTACATCTCTTCGCGGGAAGCGACGACGGCATATTGTACGAAACTGCCAAAGTCGGCCCAGCAACTGTTGTATTGGATGAAGTTGCTGCCGCCGCCGGTCCAATTGAGTGTGGGCGATCCCAACGCGGCAAGTTGCGGGTATGGAGAGCTATGGCTGTTGGTATTGGCGATGAGAACCTCCCCATTGACCTGGCCGCCACCGCCACCGTGTACGTTCATGATTCCTTGTCCGATGACCATGATGATCCCATCAAAATTCGTGTTCCCGTTGAAGGTGAGTGTACCGGTCACGACTAGTACCCCAGCGCCGCCACCCACAGTTGCATCGCCGTTAATATAAGTGATCTGCGGAGCGGCGTCGCTGCCGAACGTTGTTCCTGAGCAAGCAGCATTACCCGGACAGGTGAGGTTGGCTGCGTTCGCCATGGCTTGCGCCAATCCGTTTAGTTGGGCAGGGGTAGACCAGTTCGAACCGGGCCCCAGGACGTTGTTACTGGGATACTGGGCGCTTCCTACTCCCTCGTTCTGCACCGAAGGGGTGCTGGGTGCTGGAGGAGTGCCGGGAAGTGGAGTTGATCCCGTGTAATTGCCAGTGCGGTTGCTGGGAATCTGGCTAGTCATGTTGGACGCACCAGTAGCGTCACCGACCCCGATTGCCGGTAGCACCGCGGGGATTGGGTTGGTACACGCGTTCTGCGAGCCGGGTCCATCCCATGGAACATATGCATTAGTGCAAGGCGCGGGGGCGAGAGGTCCGTTGGCGGGGTCAGTGCTGTTACAGCCGCTGATTCCGAAGTTGTTTGAGTTTGGCGCGCTATTGAATTGGGCGTTCGGACCCGCAAAGTCCAGGCCTGCAGCTGGCGGCGTAATCATGAAAGCCCCAGCTTCGTATTGCCCGACTCGGCGGCTTCCTGACGGGGTTACGGCCAGCGAGGTAATCAGGTATACCGGCATAACGTTGAGGCCGCCAACATTCTTAGCCAGCTGGCAGGTGGCATAGCCCATGGCCAGCGCTACCCGCTCTTTGAGCAGGGTTCCGTCCCAACATACTGGAGAAGCAAGGCCAGGAACGGTATTTTGGCTGGGATCTACGAGAGCACTGGGAAAGGTCCCATTCGTTTTTATCGTGATGCGAACCCACTTATATTTCAAGGCAGCTGCGGTACCGGTGTTGGGTGACGCGCTGAGCATGGTTGTAAAGCTGCCCACAGGCGGTACATCAGCTGCGGGACACGACCCCGTGCCTGGGGCTACGTACGGCAAAGCGCCGAACGATTCGTGGCAAAACTCATCATCAATGTAGGGGTTCCCAGCAGTGGTCGGAGCAACGACGTCCCCGCCACCAGCGGAATTTAGGATGTAGACAACAGAACCCGCCGCGGGCGGCGCTAGGATCGGCAAAGGAATCGTGGGCAGTGGGAGGCTGTTTGACCGCAGCCGGTCACGCCCCTCTTCCAGCCCGGCGCGCATGGCAAAGAAAGCTGCTTGCGTGTCTTTGTAATTGGCGTTGATCGAGGTTTCGGTGTTGGACATGTAAACCAGACCCAAACCGACCGCTGAAATCAGAAGCAGGGCCAAGAGGCTGAGAATCAGTGCCATGCCTCGTTCGTTCTTACTTAAATTGGTTTGGCGCATTGAAGAAAACCTCCTAGTTGTTATTCACGAGGCGCGCCGTGCCCACCAATGTGGTCACAGGCCGCACGCCGGTCTTCAAATCAGTGCCAGTGGTTGCGTTGGCCAGAAGATTGACGGTGAGCCGAATCGACTTGATGCAACCTGTGTTAGCGAGCCCGCAGGTGAGTATTTGCGTGTTGCCTGCTAGTAGATCTGCGGGCATCGCAATGACGTTGCCCGACTGGTCATAGGCTTGAAAGACTGGGTAATCCTTAAATGTGCTGACGGCAGCGTAGTAAGCGGTATTGGTTGCTCCCCAGGAAGTGCTGCCTGAGATGGGCGCGCCGCCGCCGTATGCATTGGTGCCGGCAGGTTGTCCGCTGTTGACCACATTTTGCAGCTCTTGATAGAACGTGCGCGGACCCTGCCCCCAGGGATTGGTGCCACCGACTTTCGGTATTTGGTTACGCTGGAGCGTGCAGGGGCAGTTTAAGGGAGGGTTGTTGCCGTTCGAGTCCACTAACTTATACTCGACGGAATCTACCGTGCCGTTGCCGTCAACGTCTCCCTCGAAAACGACCAAGGTATTGTCGACATGAACTAAGCCGACCGCCACGGCTGAATTCGTAGCCACTAATGGCTGGGTGCCGTCTGCGGGGCAGTTGGCTGCCGCGCCTGTAGTGGCCACCATTTTACAGCTGGGATAGCCGGCCTGATGCAAGTCGCGCTCAAACTCATCGATGAATTCACGGCCAGACTGAGTCAGATCCACCTTGACCTGTTCCGACTGGCTGCGCTGGATCACGGTATTGATGCCCTCGAATACGGCGCCCAGCACGACCGCAAGAATCGCACACACGATCATAAGTTCAAGCAGGGTAAAGCCCGCTTGCGATGTAGTCGGTTTCTGTCGAGAAAGTTTCATGTTCATATCGGGTCTGCTCACTAATCAACGACCGTGTGCAAAGTGGTTGGAATGGAAAAGAGCATTGCAACCTTGCTGCCATTGGACTCAATCTGGCGGGAGGAGACGGTTAATTCCGCGAGGCGGGTTACACCGTTTAACTGCAAAATATTCCAGCGAACCTCGTAGACGTCTCCGTTGCAGGTTTGATAGTTCATGGCGTAACCGGGAGTGGCTGAGGTTGCCAAAGTGGGCGTGGGCTGAGTCCAGTCGATGTCCCCCACATTGCCGGGAAATGGGGCCGTGGCTGCGGTATACGTCGTGGCGCCGGCCCCTGGAGCGCCAGCACTGGCCAGCGAGGCAATGTGTGTACTCGCAGCGCCATTGCTGCAGTCATTGATGGTGAGGGTGCCGGTTGCCGGATAATTCTGATAGGTGGCAAACTGCTCCAGGATCTCCTGGTCGAGAACCACGGCAGCAGTGTCGTTCTTGTTGCGCGCGTCGGATTGGATGGCGGCCAGAATCATGCCCATAGCTCCGGTCATTCCAACTGCGAGAATCGCCATGGCGAATAGAAGTTCGAGCATGGTCATGCCGCGCTCACGGATTTTCCGGGAGTTGGCGCTTTCCGAAAGATGGTTAGGCGAGTTATGCATTTTGTTCCTCAATCCCGCTGTATCCAGAAGCCGCTCTTGTCGCAGGTCCAAATCTGAATGTGTGCGCTTGGGTTGACGACGATCGCAGCCCAGGGAATGTTTCCAACGATTCCGGGTTTCGACACAAACATTACGAAGCCCTGTCCTAGAATCGGGTTGCAGATGCCGGCACCCTGGATGCAGGGAAGCCCGCGCGCGCTGAAGCTTGGTGGATCTGCGGCCGGGTCTACTGCGAAATTCAGGCCGGCCAGGAAAGCGGTTTCGTTCGGCGCACCACTACCTGCTCCCAGCCATACGTTCACGTTCGGATTGACCGGTAATATCGGGTCCCCAGCCGCGTATGCTGTCCCGGGTTTATCGATGTAATACATTGGCGTGCCGCCGGTCATCGTTCCGGCCATCACCGATTGGGCGACGTTGGTTCGGACTGCTTGCATGCGAGCTGACTGCAAAAGACCGCTGAGATCGCTCGCCACGTATCTAAGGCTGATGTCATTGACCGCAGTCATCATTCGGGGCACCGCCAACGCGCCCAAAACAAACATCACTGCGATCACGATGAGGAGCTCGAGCAGCGTAAAGCCTTGACGCTTTTTCTGTGATGTGGAATTCAGCATAGCTAAGACTCGAATGCTCCTGATCGGTTCACGGGGATATCCCCACTAGCTGCCATCGTAGGGGTGGGCTGGTGGCGGGTCAAAGCACGACAGTTCCATGACCGGACATTGGGCTTTTGTAATCATGCAGGTTACGGATGTCACTCCTTGAGAACATTTCACTTACAGCTCTTCGAGAGCCAATCGGCGGCATTCCAACATGACTACGGTAACTTGTAGCTGGAACCGTAGTGAATCTAGGATCGAAGCCGGGTATGACTCTCACAACGTTATTGGTGTGCGCGGATGCGGCTGCAGTGGATGTGTTGCGCCGCGTCGTGGAAGAACTCGGCATGAAGTTGGAGTTGTGCTCCGACGTGTCGCGAGCTGCCGTGAGGCTGGCGCAAGAGCGTTTTGACTTGATCGTGCTGAACTGCAAGACACAAAGAGATGCGATTGGTCTGTTGCTCGGAAGCCGTGCTTCGCGGCTGAACGACTCTACCTTGGCTGTGGTCGTGGTAGAAGGGCAGGAGAACATCCGGGAACTGTTTTCCCTCGGGGTCAACTTCGTGGTGTACAAGCCCGTCGCCTACGAAAGCGCCCTGATCAGTCTGCGTGCCGCACAAACCTTGCTTTACCGGGATAAGCGGCGCAAGGCCCGGGCGATGGTGCATACACAGGCCACGGTCGACTACGCCGGCGGAGAACAGATGAAGGCGACGCTGGTGGATTTGGGAGAAGACGGAATGGCTGTAACCTTCGGCAAGAAGTTGCCGCCAACCAGCAAAGTCTATTTTCAGTTTCAGTTGCCGGGCCTGAAATCGACGGTGCGACTTTCCGGCCAGGTGGTGTGGCAGGATTGGAACGGGCGCGCCGGAGTTCAGTTTGTGGATGTGCCGCAAACTTCGCGGCGCATTATGAGCGAGTGGTTACAGAGTAACATCGAAGACGGCTCCAGCGGCGATACAGTTTCAGAAGTTGCGGAGAAGGTGGGGTCGATCCTGCACGCGTCCGTGCCGGCCGGGGCGAGCGCCAAGCCGGATGGCAAGGCTCGCGAAAGGGACGCAGTCGCTCGATTGCGATCTGAGCCCGACAATCGCCGCGGGCAAGTCCGATACGCGTGCCGTCTGGGCGCGGAGGTATTCCAGGCGGGAAAATCGGTGCGAAACTACTGTCATTTAAGCGATCTGAGCCCCGGGGGATGCTATTTGGAAATGCCCTTAGCGTTCTCGCAGGGCTCGGCAATTGAGATCACAGTGCGGACGCACGAGATGAAGTTGCGGGTAAGCGGTGAAGTGAAGACATCGCATCCCGGCTATGGGATGGGGATTTCGTTCAAACTGAACACCAAGGAAGAACGCCAAGGCGTACAACAGTTGATCGACTTCGTGGCCGCCGCCGCGCCCAGTAACGAATAACTCCCCACATTGGCGGCCGGTACTACTTCGCTGCGGCTTCCTGCGCCACGGCCTTCCGGAAATAATCCAACGACATTTGCAGGCCCTCTTCGAGTTGAATCTTCGGCTCCCAACCCAGTAGTTGTCTGGCTTTCGTGATATCCGGACGGCGCTGCTTGGGATCATCCTGCGGCAGCGGTTCGTAGCTGATCTTGCTTTTCGATCCCGTCACTTTTATTACATGCTGGGCGCATTCGAGAATGGTGAATTCATTCGGATTCCCGATGTTTACCGGTAAATGTTCCGATGACTTCGCTAAACGAATGAAGCCGTCGATTTCGTCGCTGACGTAGCAGAAGCTTCGAGTCTGGCTGCCATCGCCATAGACCGTCAGATCCTGGTTGCGCAGGGCCTGCTTCATGAAGTTAGGGACAACGCGTCCATCGTTGAGTTGCATGCGTGGCCCATAGGTGTTGAAGATGCGAACGATGCGGGTGTCCACTTTGTGGTAGCGGTGATAAGCCATGGTCACGGCTTCAGTGAACCTCTTGGCTTCGTCGTAGACTGAGCGCGGTCCGATGGAATTTACATTGCCCCAGTAGGTTTCTTTCTGGGGATGCTCGAGCGGATCGCCGTAGCACTCCGAGGTGGATGAGACCAGATACTTTGCGCCGTATTTGTGGGCGACATCGAGAGCGTGAAAAGTTCCCAGCGACCCAACCTTGAGGGTGGGGATGCCGTGGATGGTGTAATCGACAGGACTGGCGGGGCTGGCGAAGTGAAATACAAAGTCCACCTTGCCCACGTCGAAGGGCTCACAGATATCTTTCTCAACGAAGTCGAAGCGAGAATCGTTTTTCAGGTGTTCGAGATTATGGCGGCGGCCGGTGAGCAAGTTGTCGACGACGACTACGTTCCAGCCCTCGCCGAGCAGGGCATCACAGAGATGAGAGCCGAGAAAACCGGCGCCGCCGGTCACCAGCGCGCGTTGTGAGCTCATGCTTTCTTAGCGCCGTTTCGCAATGCCGCGGGAACGCCATCGGGATGCGAGGCAGCGCGTCCCACGCTGTAGTAGGTGAAGCCGTGCGCCGCCATCACGTCGGGATCGTAGAGGTTGCGCCCATCGATCACGATGGGATACTTGAGTTCCCGGTTGAGGCGGTCGAGGTCGAGGTTCGCGAATTCCTCCCATTCGGTGAGGATGAGCAGTGCGTCGGCGCCGCTGGCCGCTTCGTAGGCTGAGTTGGCAAACTTAAGATTGGAGCTGATGGCTTCCTGCGTGCGTTCCATGGCAGCGGGATCGAAGGCTGTGATCTTGCAGCCTTCCTGCAAAAGGGCTTGCACCAGGAAAAGCGCGGGCGATTCACGAATGTCATCGGTGCCGCCTTTAAAAGCGAGGCCGAGGACTCCAAGGTGTTTGCCGCGAAGCGTCCACAGTGCACTGCGCACTTTGCGCAGAAAGCGGTCGCGCTGATCTTCGTTGATGCGCATGACTTCATCGAGCAGACGGAAATCATAGCCACACTCGCGCGCGACTGCGCGAAACGCAAGTACGTCCTTGGGAAAGCAGGAGCCACCATAGCCGATTCCAGGATTCAAGAATCGCGGGCCAATGCGAGTGTCGGTGCCGATGCCGTGGCAGACTTGGTTGACGTTAGCTCCGACGGATTCGCAAACGGAAGCGACCGCGTTGATGAAAGAAATCTTCATGGCGAGAAATGCGTTGGAAGCGTGCTTGATCAATTCCGCGCTCTTGGTGCTGGTCACGATGATAGGAGCTGGGATCGAGGCGCGATCCGGCTGGGGAATCGCATCGGTGCGTTCGTAGTAGCTGCCGCTGGTGAGGGGCGCGTAGACTTCGCGGAGAACGTCGGCGGCGCGCTGCGTATCGCACCCAACAACGATGCGGTCCGGAAAAAGAAAATCGGTGACGGCGGTGCCTTCGCGCAGGAATTCGGGATTCGAAGCCACGTCGAAGGCGTTTGGGTCGGCTCCATTGCGCAAGATAATCTTGCGAACCCATTCGCTGGTATAAACCGGAACCGTGCTCTTCTCGACGATTACCTTATATTCGTCGATGGCGCCGGTAATTTCCCGGGCGACAGATTCAACATAGGAGAGGTCAGCATCGCCGCGGTCCGTAGGGGGCGTGCCTACGGCCACAAAAATTACCGAACTGGCGCGCACCGCCTCCTGAAGATCATTCGAGAACTGCAAACGGTGCCCGCGGTGGCGGCCTAATAATTCCGGCAGGAATTTTTCGTGGATAGGAACGTCGCCGTTCTTCAGTGCGGCGAGCTTGCGTTCGTCATTGTCGACAAGAATTACGTCGTGACCAAGGTCGGCGAAGCAGGCGCCTGCCACCAATCCGACATATCCGGAACCAACTACAGCGATCCGCATGTTAAGACTCCCTGGATTAAGTGATCTCGAAACGGTTCTATTGTTAGCTGTTTCCAAAAAGCCAAGGGAGGAGTCAACAGAAACCAACTTGGAGAACGGAATAACCCGGTCCAAGATTGAACTAATTCTAACATTGTTCTCCGCGGAGAATAAGGAAACAAAAGACTCTAAAATTCCTTTCTCCTCCATCGTTGCTGTTTCGGGAGTTTCGAAAGATCTGAGCAGGCTTGAGGTGCCGGGACCCCGCGACCCCTTATCCAGAGCCTTCGCACGCCTGTTTATTTTTATCATTCGTGCGGTTCAGCTCAGGATGAGATTCAAGCGGGACAGGGAAGCGGGGAATCGTTATTGACAACCCTCGGTTTTGAGGAGAAACTCCGCTACATAAGCAGTTATGGCGCACCGCTCCATGTTCGATCCCGATCCCGTGAATCCCCATGTGCCTAAAGGCCAGGGGCGCGTCGAGAATGGCGCACTTCCTCCTGAAATGAGTATGCGGTCCGGTTTCGACGTCACGGAACTGGCGGCGAGGTTTAGCGCGCATGGAGGTGGCCGAGTCACTCCGGAAGTCTCCACGGACCTGGCCCTGGAGATTGTGCTGAATGGGATCGTGGAACAAGCCTGTCTCGCTACTCCTGCGACGGGCGCCGCGATTGTGCTGCGGCGGGCTGGCGAGTGGGTTTGCCGGGCCAGCGCCGGCGGCAGCGCTCCGAGCCTGGGCGCGCGGCTGAATACTGAAGCAGGACTGTCAGGTGCGTGCATAAGGACTTGGCAAATGCAGCGCTGCGACGATGCCCAGTCTGATCCGCGAGCCGATATTGAAGCGAGTCGCGACCTCGGTGTGCGTTCGGTAATGATTTTGCCGCTGCTGCAAAACAATGAATTGGTAGGCCTGTTCGAAGTCTTTTCTCCGAGCGCTTCAGTCTTCGGTGAGCGCGACGAACGGACATTGGACGCGTTATCGCGACTAGCGCTCGCGAATCTTCAAAGGGCGTCTGAACCTCCAGCACTCGCGGGCAAAGAGAATGCCCTCGCGACGGACCGAGCCGCGGGGAACTATACCGGCCGCAACGAGCAGCCCAGTTCCAGCTCCGAATATTCAAGCGGCGCAATAGTCCCGCCCACGGTGAACGAAAACTTTTCTGCCCGAAGTATTAACGTCCTAACGTGGTTTATGGGATCGTTAGTTTTTGCGGCCGCCGGGTTGTTGGTTGTGATGGTCAGCGGGCGACTGGGCGCGGGAACATTCGCCGCCCGGGCGCATGAGAGCTCGACTGTTTCTGCTCCCTTATCCCGAGCAAGGAATCAGGCCATAGGGGCTGGGAACAGCCCTGAAGAAGCGGCAGGCACTACTGCAAAGCGAGCGAAGGCCGACGAGACCTCAAGGGCGCGGCCTTCGGAATTCACCGGAGCGGCTCCCGCTTCCGGTGACGCTCGCGCGCGGGGACAATCGCCGCCGGCAGGCAGCCTGCTGGTTTATCAGGATGGAAAAGAAATTTTTCGTTTGCCGCCTGCCGCAGAAAACAATGTCGCGGGGAATCAGGCGCAGCCAAATCAGAGCCCGGCCACGGGTGAGATCGGTGCAGGGAGGCAATCGGGACCGGGGATCGAGGCAGCAGCAATCTATGAAATATCTCCCGAGGTGGCCGAAGGTAGCCTTCTTCGCCGGGTTGAACCGGATTATCCTGAGCAAGCCCGGCAGCAGCAGATTCAAGGGCCAGTGGTACTGGATGTGCGTGCTGGCCGCGATGGCTCGATCCAGGAAATTAAATTGCTCAGCGGTCAGCCTCTGTTGGCCGATGCCGCCATGGCCGCAGTGAAACAATGGCGATTCAGGCCGCTCAAGATCAAGGGACAGCCGGTCGAGATGGAAACGAAAGTCACCTTGAATTTCAAACTGCCACAGTGACGTTGTTGTTCAATAAAAATCTTGTTGCGCTGAGGATGACGTTAGGTGGCAGTTTTGCGAATCAACATCGAATCTTTGGTGACCAGTTGCGGGGAATTGTGCACTGAACGCGCAAGCCGGCGTGAGGAAGGAATCGGCGATGCCTGTGACGCGCTTCCGTTGCGGAACGCGTAAAGCACCACTTCGACCCGGCTGGAAACGCCAAGCTTGTCGAAAATCCGGAACAGATAGTTCTTGACGGTGTGCTCGGTCAAGGTCAGGCGTTGAGCGATCTCACGATTCGAAAGCCCTTCTGCAACGCAGCGCACGACGTCGGTTTCACGTGCTGAAAGCAGACCGCCATTTAAATTCAAGCCACTCGGAAACGAAGGCTGAGCTAAAGCTTCGAGAAGGAAGTGCAATTCGGAACTACTCGCCCAAACCTGTCCGTTGGCGACACACTGGATACATTTTGCCAGCAGCCGGAAGGGCTCGGTGCGACAAAAAACACCGGCTGCGCCCGCCCGAAAAGCTTCGGTCACCTTATTGCGCTCCGATGAATCGAGCAGGACGATGACGCGCGTCGCGGGCGACTGCAGGCGAACTTCGCGAACCAGATCGAAATTTCCGGACTGATCGAGTTGAGCACTGATTACGGCTATTTCCGGTTTCTTCGCCTTCACCAACGCAAGAATGGCGGAAGTGGTGGAGGGTGACTCCATCATCTCAAATTGAGCATCCCGGCCCAAAGCCTCGACCAGCAACTGCGTGGTCATGGAAGTGCTATCGGCCGCCAGAACGCGCATGCGCGTTTGATTGGAAAGAGGTGTAAGTTGACCCATAGATGACACTCGTGAGCTTTTCAATTTCCTTCAGCCTTTCAGTGAAAGAACGTTGAGGGTTAATCGTGATCGAAGAGATGCTGCCCTTGAGACGCGACTGACAGCAATTTGGGCATTTGGATTTCGTTGCCTGTACCGGTACTGATTGGAGAACGATAGGGGACATTCGACTCCGAGTAAATAGCACCAATGGGGGATACGAACTTGGTGGGCCACCGGAGCAGAAAGCGCGCGGGACGGCCCGCTCCGAGGTTTAGCTTGGCGATGCGGTGTGGTGGTATGCTCCTGCAACTCCCAGACTGGCGATGATAGAAGATAAAGTTCCTATTTCTTGTTCCGTGAGCTGTATTTCATGGGACGGGGATAGCGAAAAAGGCCCTCTGTAGGGGGTATGCTCCGGTAACTGATTGTGTTTTCATGAGTTGTCCAAAGTACTTTAGCGCACAGATGAAAAATCACAGAGTCTTCTTTCTCTCTACTTTTCACCTCTTGCACGATTTTGCACCTGTGGCTAGAATCGGGACAAGATTTGAGGGATTTTGGATCCCGATTTGTAGTCTTCAGATACGTAAGTCCCCCCCCCAACTAACGTTGCCAAATCGCGCGACCGGCGTGCTGCCAGACGCCGGGGTCCGAAGTCGTTTCTTCAGGGAGTCGCTGAATACGTGACTCAAAGGGCGAAGCTATGAGCAGCAGTCCAGCATTGCAGATGGAATTCGGCGCGGTGGGAACCGGCCCGCTGCTTGACTCCCCGCAGTGGTTTGCCATTCGGACTCGATCCCGTCACGAAAAAATGGTGGCCGAAGAACTGGATCGACAACGGATCGAAAGCTTTCTTCCCTTGGTGAAAAAAACTCACCAGTGGAGTGATCGAAAAAAGGAAGTGGAGTTGCCGCTGTTCTCCGGTTACAGCTTTGCGCGCCTGGTGCTTTGTTCTTCAGATCGTCTGCGGGTCTTGCAAACTCACGGGGTCGCAGGTTTCGTGGGGGTGCGGGGGATGGGGATTCCAGTCCCCGAACAACAAATTGAGAGCTTGAAAACTTTACTGGCAAATGATGTCCCAGTAAAGGAGCACGCTTTTCTTCCGATCGGGCAGCGGGTGCGTATCAGGGGAGGGGCCTTGGACGGTATCGAGGGGGTTATCTCCGCCCAAGATGGTCGCAATCTGGTCATCTCGGTCGAGCCTATCCACCGTTCGTTGTCGGTCTGCATCGATGGATACCGCTTCGAACCTCTTTAAATCCGCGTGATTGTATTTTCCAATTCAAAGGGGCGTGTTGCGGCGCGAGGCGCGACCGTGTCCGCCGATTGAACTTCTGTCGAAATTTTCTTCCTGTGGGGCTAAATATGAATAACGCTGAAACGAAGAACGAGAACGATAACGGTGGAACTACCGCGCGGCCCGATGCATGGGAAGCAAGCAGCACCTTTCAAGTGGCGGGACCGGTGGCGGACCTGTCGCTTCGCAGCTTTCGCAATGAAGCCGAGGTTCGCGCCATCAACTGTGCTCTCCGGCACACTGGCGGGAATCGCAAGCGAGCTGCGAAATTGTTGAGCATCAGCTACCGCTCGCTGCTCTACAAGATCCGCCAACACGATATTATTCCGGCCGCACAGCAGAGCTAGCGGCAAGGCCCAAGCCTCTGGCGGAATGTTTTTCTCTCCAGGTAGTATCCTGCTTAGTAAAGGACGTGAAGAAATGTTTTTAGGCTTCTATGGATTGCGGGAGCAGCCATTCGGAGTTACTCCCGATCCGCGCTTCTTGTATCTAAGCCCAACGCATCGCGAGGCGTTGGCGTCTCTTTATTACGGGATCGAGTCGGGCTGCGGTTTTCTGGCGCTGATTGCGAAGCCGGGCATGGGAAAGACCACCCTTCTTTTTCACCTGCTGGAGAAGTTCCGTGGCCAGGCGCGCACAGCGTTTCTTTTTCAAACACAATGTAGCTCGCGGGATTTCATGCGCTTCCTTCTCGCCGAACTTGGCTCCGAAAGCCACGAGCAGGATGCGGTGCTCATGAACGATGAGTTCAATAAGCTGCTTTTGCAGGAAGCGCGGGCGGGGAGGCGTTTCATTATTGTGGTGGATGAGGCGCAAAATCTGCATCCGTCGGTGCTGGAGACGATCCGATTGCTTTCGGATTTTGAAACTCCCAGGGCGAAGTTGTTGCAGATTATTTTGGCGGGACAACCAGAACTTGCAGATAAACTTGCCAGTCGCAAACTTTCGCAGCTCCGGCAGCGGATCTCCCTGCTGAGCGGCTTGTCGCCGTTGTCCTTGACGGAGAGCAATAACTACGTAGAGCACCGGTTGCGCGTTGCCGGTTATGCGGGCGCTCGACTATTTGAGGCGGCGGCGATCCGCGCCATCGGGCAATTTGCGGAAGGAATTCCGCGTAATATCAACAACCTGTGTTTTAACGCGCTTTCCCTGGGTTGCGCTCTTCGGGAGCGAGTGGTGAGTGTCCCGGTCGTAGAAGAAGTAATTGCGGATCTTGACATCAACAAACATGTCACGGATGTGACGCCTCGCACAGCTTTGAGTCAAGAAGTTGTACGGGTGGACGCCAAGGCAATCTCCTCTCCGGCGGGTTTTGTTGCCGCGGAAGGCGAAGCTGCAGAGTCCCTCACCTCGTCCGAGGCAAGGGCTTACATGCAGCAAGTGACGGTGCAGTTAAGAAATTGGAATCGGAAACCGGACTAGACGAACTAAGAGAAGGCCAATTCCTTCGCTCTTTGTGTTGCCCTCACGACGGCCTTTATGAGGGTCACGCGCAACTTGCCTTCCTCCAGTTCCAAGATGCCGTCAATGGTGCAGCCTGCGGGAGTAGTAACGGCATCCTTAAGCAGGGCGGGGTGATCTCCAGTCTCGAGCACGACTCGGGCGGCGCCAAGCGTGGTTTGCGCGGCCAGCAGAGTAGCGACATCGCGGGGAAGACCTACTTTTACTCCAGCTTCAGCCAATGATTCCAGAATGATGTAAATGTAAGCCGGACCGCTGGCGGAAAGACCAGTGACCGCGTCCATGTGCTTCTCGTCGACTACGACGGTGCGGCCGACTACGTCGAACATTCTGCAGGTCATGGCAACGTGGGCAGCGTCAGCGTACTGGCCTTTGCATACTGCGGTCATTCCGCTGCCTACGAAACAGGGTGTGTTGGGCATGGCGCGAATCACCGGCACGTTTGGCGGTAAATTCTTTTCGATCAAGGACGTGGGCACTGAAGCTGCCACCGAGATGATCAACTGCCGCGGAGTGATCTCGCCGCGGATTTCAGTCATGACCTCCTGTACCACTTGCGGCTTCACACCCACCAGAATGATGTCCGCTCCCTTAACAGCTGCGACGTTGTCGGTGCCAACGCGAACATTCAGTTTTGCGCTGAGCGCTTTGGCTCGTTCTGGATGCTGCACCGTCGCGCAGGTTAGGTCGGGCGAGAGCAACCCGTTTTTGAGCAGGGCTTGAAGCAGGATGCCCCCCATTTTCCCGGCTCCCAGTACGGCCACACGTTTTTCGAGAAGATCATGCCCCATCGCTTTACCTCGGATTCATCAGAACGATTCGTTTCGCAATCATGTTACAAGACCGAGAGGGTTCTTAGGGTTTGCGTTTCATCCAATTCCAAGCTGTGGACACAGTTTCCCGCAGCGTTCGCTGAGCTTTCCAGTGCAGGAGAGTTTCGGCTCGGCTAGGGTCCGCGATTAACGCTGGCGGATCGCCGGGGCGCCGCGGGCCGAGACGCCGAGGAACTGCATTGCTGGTTACTTCCTCCACCGCGGAAATGACTTCCTGTACGGAGTGACCCTGCCCGGTGCCCAGGTTCGCTGCGAAAGAATCGTTGCCAGCCTGGAGGTGCTCAAGAGCTTTTACGTGTGCCGCAGCGAGATCGTTCACGTGAACATAGTCGCGAACGCAGGTTCCGTCGGGGGTGGGATAGTCGGATCCGAATATTTGTATTTCAGGACCCGTGCCCGCCGCCGCCTGCAGTGCAAGAGGGATGAGGTGCGTTTCGGGATTATGCAGTTCGCCGATTTCTCCGCTGTCATCCGCTCCGGCAGCATTGAAGTATCGCAAACTCGCGTAACGAAGGCCATAAGCGCGGTCATAAGCCTCCAACGCTTGTTCGAAGAACAACTTGGATACGCCATAAGGATTCACCGGCTGCCGGTCGGTTTTTTCGGTGATGGGAATCTTGGAAGGTTCTCCGTAAACAGCGCAGGTGGAGGAGAAAATGATTTTCTTAACTCCAGCCTCAACCGCAGCGTTCAACAGTGACAACCCTCCCTCCACATTGTTTCGGAAATATTTTCGCGGGTTGACAACGGATTCGCCGACGTAGGCGTGAGCCGCGAAATGCATGACGGCGTCCACGCCCTGCAAGGCCAGCGCCAGCTTTGAATGATCGAGAACATCGCCTCGTATCAGTTCAAAGCCATTGGCCAAGATCTCGTAGCCGCTGGAAAGATTGTCATAGATAATCGCCGAATGGCCCGCGCGTTTCAAAGCGCGAGCGGCGTGACTGCCAATATACCCCGCACCTCCGACTACCAGGACGACCACGGTGCTTCCTTTCTGTCGGTGGGGTTCGCGGGAAGTTGGCGGTATCTGCGATTCGCAATAGCGATCCGGAACCTGAAACCTGTAGGGCTGGTAAACGCGCGTAAGGCAATGGCGTGCGGCGCTTCGGTCAAAGTCATGATTTGCAGGATGCGTCCTGTCGGCGGTAGGAAAAACGCCAGGGACCGCAATTATACCTGAGACCCGTGGCGGGGCGAGGCGAGGCAACAGCCGCAGAGCATTTTCGGGCTGACTGTGACCCATGCCAAACCTTGTCCCGCGGAGGGTCCTGGGGAAGTTGGGCTGGTAGAGGCTTTAGTCTCTAAGAAGTTGGGCTACTTGTAGGAATTTGCAGAGCTGCTTACTATCGGTTAATTCAGTTTTACGTTGTGGGTTGCGTGCTACGCTCGTGAACGAATCCCCCGCACTAATGACCCCGCACTTAATGACTTTCTGAGTTTCAAGTCCTGCGCAATATGCACAGCGACCACGAACAGGCAGCCGTGAAGCTTCAAAAATTCAGTAGCTGTTAATTCTTCCGAAGTCGGCGTCAGTTAACACAGGCGCTAACACAGGCGTAATGATCAGTACTTATATTTAATGGCTAGGGCAACAGGCACGAAATGGTCAGTTCTTGAGAGATCGAGTTGAGCCGGGAGTGTTTATTATGACCAAATTGAAATGGATTGTTACGGTAATGTCGGTGGTGGTTTTGTCGGCATGTCTCAGCGCGGGGCAAGAAGTCCGCGGAATCGAGCCACAAGCCGCGCCAGCGGTGATTGCCAAGGCAGGCGAGACAACCGGTCCGCGCCTGCAGGCGCGAGATCAGCGTTACCGGATTTGGGCGGGAGACTCCTTTGACATCAGTTTCGATTTGAGTCCGGAATTCAACCAGACTGCAATCACGGTACAGCCGGACGGATTCGTCACGCTGCGCGGAGTCGGCGATCTCAAAGTCTCGGGGCAGACGGTGCCGGAACTTACCAATACGTTGCGCCACGCCTACGAAAAAATTCTGCATGACCCGCTTATCTCCGTCGTTTTGAAAGACTTTGAGAAGCCTTACTTTATTGCGAATGGCGAAATTGGACATCCTGGCAAGTACGATTTGCGAGGTCAGGTTACGTTGACTGAGGCAATTGCGGTGGCGGGAGGGTTTACAGACAAAGCCAAGCATTCGCAGGTCCTGCTGTTCCGTCGCGTCGACGATCAGTGGATGGAAGCCAAGCTGCTGAACGTGAAAAAGATGCAGAAATCGGGGAATCTCTCGGAAGATCCGTTCCTTCACCCCGGAGATATGCTCTTCGTCCCCAAGAACACATTTTCGAAAATTGAACACTTTATTCCGACTGCCAACGTAGGGTCCTATGTCCCCATCCCCTAAGTTAGAAGCGATTTTCGCGGAGGCGATATGAGCGACGAATCTACACGAAACGGAAACATGGCGTTTGCGATCAGCGCCAAAGACATTGTCGGAATTGGCTTTCGCCACAAACGGATGATCGTCGTGTGTTTCTCCGCGATTCTTCTGGGTGCGGTGCTGGTGGCTGTCCTTACACCAGCTACCTACAAAGCACATACGAAACTACTGGTGAAACGCGAGCGCGTCGACTCTGTGATCACCGCGGGACAAGCCGCGCCCGCGTCGGTGGTGCAGAACGAAGTGAGTGAGGAAGAACTGAATTCCGAAGTCGAACTGCTGGAAAGCGACGATGTTCTCCGCCAAGTGGTGGTCACATGCGGACTGCAGAACCGGCGTTCGTTCCGGCTATTGAGAAAGTCGAGCCCGGAAGAAAATATCGCCAAGGCCGCCGCCCGTCTCCGCGCAGATTTGCAGGTGGATGCGCTGGCAAAAACCAATCTCATCAGCATCAGCTATACCACCGACGACCCGCAGAAGGGCGCCAACGTTCTGCGAACGCTCAATGACGTTTATATCCAGCGCAACGCCGAACTCCACCGCCCTCACGGGGAATATAAATTCTTCGAACAGGAAGCGGAGCGTTACAAGTCACAACTTACTGAATCCGAACAGCAACTGAAACAATTCGCTTCCGAACGCGGCGGAGTGGCACCGCAGATCGAACGCGATAACACACTGCAGAGGCTTGCGGAATTCACCGCCACCCTGCAGCAGACGCGCTCTGAAATGGCCGCCAGCGAAGAAAAAATTCACACCCTGGAAAAACAGGCGGAGAAATTGCCCGCCCGAATCACCACCTCGTTGCGTGAGAGCGACGATGCCCAACTGCAGCAGACCCTCAAGAGCACGCTGATGAATTTGGAGCTGAAGCGCACCGAGCTGCTGACGAAGTATCAGCCAACCTATCCGCTGGTCCAGGAAATCGACAAGGAAATAACGGATACGCGTGCGGCAATCACGTCGGAGGCGACCAAACCGCTGCGGGAGCAGACTACCGACCAGAATCCGGCTTACCAGTACGTCAGCACGGAGCTGTTAAAGGCCAAGGCGGAATACAGCGCGCAGCAGGCCCGGGCAGCCGCAACCCAAACCGCAGTAGCTATGTACCGCGCCGAAGCGGAACAGCTTGAGCAGAAAGGCCTGGTCCATCAGGATTTGTTGCGGGTGCAGAAGGCGGATGAAGAAAACTATCTCCTTTATCAAAGAAAGCGGGAAGAAGCCCGCTTGTCTGACGCGATGGATCAGAGGCGAATTCTGAACGTGGCCGTGCTTGAGCAACCTTTCGTTCCAGTTTTTCCGTCAGGGTCGCCTTGGTCGGTAGTCGGGTTTGGACTGGTTCTGGCCGTGATTGCCAGTGCCGGAGTGGCCATGACCGCCGACTATTTGGATCCGTCTTTCCGTACACCATCGGAGGTGGTGCAGGAACTTAATATTCCTTTGCTGGCGGCAGTACCGTATCGCGTGAGTGCGAACGGGAAAAACGGCAATGGCAATGGACACAAGCACAACGGCAATGGGAACGGCAACGGCAACGGCAACGGCAATAGCGTCAACCACCAGGGCAATGGCACTCACGGCGTGGTCGGCGACAGGCCGCTCGCCATCGTCCACAGTGACATCGACGAACCGAGAATGTAATAGGGCCAAACCAAAGGGGAAATCAGGGATGAGCAAGAACTTCGAACTACTGGAGCAGATCGGCAAGCACCAAGAGATTTTCAACTCGCCGGGGCCGAGCCAAGCTGCGTTCGCGGAGCCGATTCCGGCGCCCGCGCCAAGGCCCTCAGCCTCGCTTGCGCCCTCTGTGGATAAGCCGGGAATCGAGGAAGTGATTGCACTGGTTCAGCGTGTTTTCCTTGTCTCGGGCGACGGAGCCGCTCGCAGAGTTGTTTTTGCTGGCAGCGAGCCGGACAGTGGTTGTAGCTGGATGTGCGCCCGTGCCGCCGAGGCATTGGCTAGCCGGGTATCTGGAACCGTTTGTATGGTGGACGCTAACCTCCGCACTCCAACTCTCCACGTACAGACTGGCATAGCGAATCATCATGGACTTTCCGATGCGCTATTGGATCCCAGTCCGGTGGGTGGCTTCATAACCCAATTATCTTCCAATCTTGCAATTGTCAGTTGCGGTTCCGCCCCGAAAAAGGCGCAGGGATTTTTGACATCGAATCGCATGCTCGCACGCTTGAGCGAATTGCATTCCATGTTCAACTACGTGCTGGTCGATGCTCCTGCTATGAATGGTTCCAGAGAAGCCGTTATTCTTGGCGGGGCGTCCGATGGTGTGGTTCTGATACTGAAAGCCAACTCATCGCGCCGGGAGACGGCTCGCGGCGCCGTACGTGAGTTTCAGACGGCGAAGGTTCGTGTCCTTGGAGCGGTACTGAACCAACGTAAGTTTCCGATTCCCGAATCTATTTACAACAAGCTGTAGCAGAATTGTTTTTTTATTCAGAACGGCAATACATTTCTCCCCCCTGTCGGTAATCACACAAACATGGCTTATATTCTTCAACAACTGTTGAGCACCAGCGCCTCCCGGTATCCGGAAAAGATCGCCGTTTCTGCCCGCGGACGAAGCTTAAGCTACCGCGAATTGGAAGAGCGCTCCAACCAATTGGCCCACCTTCTGCGAGAACGTGGGGTGGCGAAAGGGGACCGCGTCGGGCTGTTCTTTCCCAAGTGTGTCGAGTCACTGGTGTGCATGTTAGGCGCGCTGAAGGCAGGAGCGGCTTATGTGCCACTCGATCCGCAGGCTCCGGCAGACCGCATTGCTTATATCCTGGGAGATTGTGGCGTTCGCGTCCTTTTGACCAATGCGGAAAAGCGCAAGGCTCTGGATGCCAGGACTCTGCACTCCCTTGACACCTGCATTTTGATCGATCGGTCTTCCGGCGAAGTAAACGGCTCCGGCGCGCTTCCGTGGTCGATGCTCGAGGAACACCCGGCTGAGCACGCTCCGAAGGTTACCCTTACCACGACGGACCTGGCCTACATTTTGTACACGTCCGGTTCCACGGGTCGGCCCAAGGGTGTAATGATTTCGCATCAGAATGCCCTCACCTTCGTGGAGTGGTGTAGTGCGAAGTTCCAGATGCGCCCCGAAGATCAACTTTCCAACCACGCCCCTCTCCATTTCGATCTATCAGTATTCGATGTTTACAACTCGCTTGAGGCGGGCGCCACGGTTCACCTGATCACCGAGGACATTGCTCTGTTCCCGACTACGCTCGCGAATTTCATTGAGACTCGCGGGATTACAGTCTGGTATTCCGTGCCATCAGCGCTGACCTTACTCTTGCTACACGGGAATCTGAGACCGGAAAAAGTACGGCAACTTCGAATCGTTCTTTTCGCTGGCGAAGTTTTTCCCATGAAGTACCTGCGAGACCTGGCGGAGTTGTTGCCAGAGGTCGATTTGTACAACCTGTATGGTCCGACCGAAACCAATGTCTGCACCTATTACCAGGTAGATCGCAGGTTGCTGCCCAGTCAGGAAAAACTACCCATTGGCGTGGCGTGCGAGAACACGGAAGTCTTCGCGGTAAATGACCAGGGCGAGATCGTAACTCAGGTTGGCGAGAGTGGCGAACTGTACGTGCGCGGGCCAGGGGTCACTTATGGCTATTGGGGGGATGTGGAGAAAACCAGGAAGATGGTTATCCCCAACCATTTTCAGGCGCACTTTGAAGAGAAAATGTATCGCACCGGAGATTTGGTGCAGCTCGGCGAAGACGGCAACTATTTATTTCTCGGCCGGCGCGACAGCATGATCAAGAGCCGTGGGTACCGCATTGAATTGGGCGAGATCGAGAACGCTCTGCTCAGTCATCCGGAAGTGCGGGAGGCGGCAGCGTTGGCAATTCCCGACGATATCGTCAGCAACCGCCTCAAAGCAGTGGTGGCGTTACAGGCGGGAAGCTCTCTGCAGGCCGTCGAATTGCAGCAGCACTGTTCTACCCGTATTCCGAAGTACATGATCCCGGATTTGATCGAATTCTGCGTCAGCTTGCCCAAGACTTCCACCGGCAAGATTGACCGGGTGGGGCTGGTTCAGAGCAGTTCCAATGCAGGTGTAGTAACGGCACAGATTTGATCTGATAATTGGCGTTTTTTTTGCAGGCTTCAGACGGAGACTAATCTCGGTGAGTACGATTCGACGTCAACTTCTACTGAATGCGCTCAAGCTGCTCGACCTGTGCCTGATGATTTTTGGTTTCGGGCTGGCGACGGTAGCGGTATCGACCAGCTCAAATACGGGGTCCCTGGCTGAGTTTCTGGCCATGCGAGTAAAGATCGGGAACTTCCTGATCTTTGCGGCGTGCCTGTTGTCGTGGCATGTTGTGCTTTTGTCATTTCAATTGTACGCATCGCATCGTCTGTCGCGCCGTAGGGATGAAGCGCTGGACATTCTTAAGGCGGCTTCCGTAGGGACATTTTTGCTTCTGGTGGTTGCGGTTGTTTTCCGGATTCACATGGTCACGGGGACGTTCATATTAGTTTTTTGGACAAGCAGTACCCTGGCAACCATGGCCAGCCGGATTGTGCTCCGCTCCCTGCTGGAGCGAGTGCGTCTTCGCGGACGCAATCTGCGGAACGTGCTGATTGTAGGAACCAATCGCCGGGCGGTCGAGTTTGCCAGGAAAATAGATGCCACACCTGGCTTGGGATATAGGATTGTTGGCTTCGCCGATCAGGAGTGGACGGGCTTGCAGGATTTTCAGCAGACCGGCTATTCGCTGGCGTGCAATCTCTCCGCGCTTCCGATATTTATGCGAAGCACTGTCATCGATGAAGTCGTGCTGGCGCTCCCGGTGCGCTCGCTCCACGCGCACGCCTCTGAGATCGCCGTTTTATGCCAGGAGCAGGGCATCGTCATGCGCTTGTTCGATGTCTTCGATCTCAAATCGGCGCAGGCTCGTGCCGAGGTGCTTGACGGTCATCCATTTATCACTCATTACACGCCAGGCCTGGACGGGTGGCCGGGAGCCGTCAAGCGTGGGCTCGACATTTTGGTTTCGCTCGCGGTGTTGGTATTGCTTGCCCCAGTGCTGCTGATAACCGCAGCCCTGATTAAAATAACTTCCGCAGGACCGGTGTTCTTCGTCCAGAAGCGGCTGGGTTTTAACAAACGGCGTTTCAATGTCTACAAATTCCGAACCATGGTTGTGGATGCGGAAAAACGCATTGGGGAAGTTGAACATCTTAACGAAGTCAGTGGGCCCGTATTCAAGATTAAGAACGATCCTCGCATCACTGCCGTGGGCAGATTTCTCCGTAAGACCAGCATCGATGAACTGCCGCAACTATTGAACGTGGTGAAGGGGGAAATGAGCCTGGTGGGGCCGCGACCACTTCCGGTGCGTGATTACGAGGGCTTCAGCAAGGACTGGCAACGCCGGCGGTTTAGCGTCCGTCCTGGAATCACTTGCCTGTGGCAGATTAATGGCCGCAGCTCTATCCCCTTTGAACAGTGGATGGAACTGGATCTCCAGTACATAGACAAATGGTCTCTCTGGCTGGATCTCGAAATCCTGGTACGCACGATCCCGGCGGTCTTGAAGGGTTCGGGAGCCGCATAATGGAGTTATCGCAAACTCGATTCCTGCAACCTGCTCCGGTGCAGGGCAGCAAGGAAACGTTCGCTGCCGGGCTTGCCTGGCAACCGTGTGTTGCCGACTTGGTGAGCCATCAAGCGGCAATCACGCCGCGTGCACTCGCGGTGGGGGCGGGGCCGGCGGTGCTGACTTATGCAGATTTGAACGGTGAAGCGAACCAGTTAGCGCACCATCTGAAATCGCTGGGTGCGGGTCGCGAACGTTTGGTCGGAATATACCTCAAGCGGTCTCCATCATTTATTGTAGCCGCGCTGGCTGCGCTGAAAGCGGGCGCTGCCTACCTTCCACTCGATCCGGAAGCTCCGGTGGAAAGGAATGCATTTATGCTGCGGGATGCTGGAGTCTCGGTGGTCGTCAGTTGCGGTAAATCTTCCAATCAGTGGTTCGAAGATTCCTGGCAAACCGTCGACATGGATCGCGACGCATTGCAGATCCGATCCCAGAGCACTGCATCGCCGGACACAGATATACGTCCCGAAGACCTGGCCTACGTCATTTTCACGTCTGGTTCGAGCGGCCGCCCTAAAGCGGTTGAGGTTACGAACTCGAATCTGCTGAACCTTATCGGCTGGCACAACCGCGCATTCCGGGTTAGTTCGACGGATCGTGCGACTTTTCTGGCCGCGTTAGGGTTTGATGCTGCGGTTTGGGAATTGTGGCCGTATCTTACCGTCGGCGCCAGCGTTCACCTTCCGGAAGATGGCGTGCGCAACGACGCCGAAGCGCTGCGAAATTGGCTTACCGAGCGAAAGATCACGATCAGTTTTGCAGCCACCGCCATGGCGGAGCGCCTGCTGACGATGGAGTGGGCATCCGATAGTGCGCTGCGGATTTTGCTGACCGGCGCCGACACTCTTCGACGCCGCCCTTCCCCAACCTTACCCTTTGAGTTGATCAATAACTACGGCCCTACGGAATGCACGGTCGTTGCGACGTCAGGCGTTGTAATTGCAGGAGACAGCGCGACCCGGCCGTCCATCGGGCGTGCGATCGACAATGCGGCGGTATGTATCCTCGACGAAGAGATGCATCCGCTAGCCCAGGGTGAGACTGGAGAACTGTACATTGGTGGGGCCGGCGTGGCTCGCGGTTACCGCAATCAGCCGGAGCTCACGGCTCAGAAATTTGTGCGGCTCGGATCTGAATCACACCAGGCTGAATCGCACCAGGGTGGCGTCTTTTATCGCACTGGGGATTTGGGGCGGATGCTTCCAGGTGGTGAGTTTGAATTCCTGGGACGGATCGATGAACAGGTCAAGATCCGCGGTTTTCGGGTGGAACCCAACGAGATCGTCACGGCGATCAACGCTTGTGCCGGAGTGGAAGCCAGCGCAGTTATCGCCCGCGAACATGAAGGCGGAGAGAAGCGTTTGGTGGCCTATGTAGCGCTGAGGCCGGAATCGGCAGTGACGGCTGCAATGCTTCGCGAAGGGCTGTCCAAGGCTCTACCCGACTACATGATTCCAGCAACCTTCGTGCGGCTGGATTCGATTCCCACCACACACAACGGGAAGATTGATCGGGCATCTCTGCCCGAACCGAGCGGCGCCAATCTGCTGTGCGACGAGCGTCACGTCGCACCCCAAAGCATGGTTGAGCAACGGCTCGCTGCATTGATTGCTCCCTTGCTTCAAGTGGACTCCGTTGGAGTGAACGACAATTTTTTTATGATGGGCGGTCATTCTTTGCTGGGCACACAGCTCATCACTCGCATTCGCGATGGGTTTGGCGTCGACCTGTCGCTGCTCAGTCTGTTCGACCACCCGACCCTGGCAGGAATGTCAGCTGAAATTGAGCGGCTCATTTTCGCCAAGATAGAAGCTACTAACTGGGAGGAGTCGCAGGCAGTTTCCTCCACCGCGCCAGGGGCACAGCAAAAATGACGTTGGATTCCGCAGCGCCATCCCGGGTCGAGCGCGCCCATGCGGCCTTGAGCCTTTACCACCTGCTTGATCCCGAAGTGCTGGCTAATCCATATCCGCTGTTTCACCGGATGCGCAGCGAAGATCCCGTACATTGGGATTCCTATCTTCATGCGTGGGTGGTGACGCGCTACGCAGATGTGCTCGAAGTCCTCCATAGTTTTTCCGCCGATCGTACGCCTGCTCCCGAGCAACTGACGGAGATGGGACTAGCCCAACTGAAGCCCATCGCGCAGGTGATGGTCAGGCAGATGCTGTTTCTGGATGCGCCAAGCCACACTCGGCTGCGCGGATTGGCGTCCAAAGCGTTCACGCCTGCGCGGGTCGAAGCCCTTAAATCTCATATCGGTGACATCGTCAACAGCCTGCTTGACAAGGTGCAGGCGCAGGGACGGATGGATGTCATTGCAGATCTGGCGGACCCTTTGCCGGCGATCGTTACTGCCGAACTGCTCGGAGTGCCGGTCAGCGACCACCGGCAGCTGAAGGTCTGGTCCGCCAACTTTGCCGAGATGCTGGGGAACTTCCAGCACAATCCCGATCGGGCGCAATTGATGCTGCGCACGGTCGAGGAGATGACTGGCTATTTCCAGGAGGCAATCCAGGAAATCAAGGCGCATCCTCGAGAAGGACTGATTCACTCGCTGCTGACCGCTGAAGTGGATGGGGACCGTCTGACGGAAGAGGAAGTGATTGCGAACACGATTGTGACCATGGTCGGAGGCCAGGAGACCACCACCAACCTGATCGGCAATGGCGTGCTTACGCTGTTGCGCAATCCAGAAGAGATGAAGCGGCTGCGCGAGGACTGCTCTTTGATTCCCTCGGCCGTGGAAGAAATGTTGCGCTACGAAAGTCCGAGCCAGCATACGGCGCGGCTGGCGCCATCCGACAGGGAATTGGGCGGCAAGCTGATCCGCAAACGTCAGGCGGTGATTGCAGTGATGGCCGCCGCCAACCGCGATCCTGAGCGGTTTCCTGAGCCTGACCGCTTTGACATTACACGACAGGACAACCGGCACCTCGCCTTCGGATATGCCGCACACTTCTGCTTTGGCGCTCCCTTAGCGCGCGCGGAAGGCCAGATGGTTTTCGACGCTGTGCTGCGCCGGCTGAACAATTTGCGTCTCGAGCCACAATCATTGACGTGGCGAACCAACCTCGGCCTGCGCGGACTAACCTCGTTGCACGTGGCTTTCGGAGAGGAATCGGGTATCGGAGAACCGGAAGGCGGAAACCGCAAGGGAATCGGCGAATACTCCTCGACGAAACTGGAAAGTCTTCCTGCGCTGCTGGAATTGCCGACGGATCGTCCCCGACGTGAACAACGCGAACTCAGCAAGGCCACCGAATCGATAGCCCTCTCCCAAAATATCGTGGACGCACTCGTATCGCTGGCCGGGCGCGAAGACGCGTCGCTGTTCGTGATTATGCTCTCGGCTTTTAAGGTGCTGCTTTCGCGCTATAGCGGGAAGGAAGATATCGTCGTTGGCTCGGTGTGGAGTGGAGGTTGGCGTGAAGGCGGTGAAGTAACCGGCAACTTGCGGCGCACGGTTTTGTTGCGTTCCGATCTCTCGGGTGATCCTGCATTTCGCGAGTTGGTGTCTCGAGTAAAGCGTGACACTGAAATCTCGTTTCGGGATGCCAGCAGAAAAGTTTCCCCAGATCGGCCGGTGAATTCATCTCCCCAAATTCTTTTTCTGATGAAGGATGCCTCAGTCCCTGCGATGGAAGTATCCGCGAGGCTGCAGGATGCTAACAGCGATGGGGTTGGTCCTGAGCTCACATGCGCACTGGTTCCTGCTGAAGGTGGCCTGACTGCAGGTTTCAGTTACGTCTCCAGCCTGTTCGATGCTTCCACAATTGTGCGGATGCTGGATAGCTTTCGGGTGATTTTAGAAGCGATGGTTGAAAACCCTGACGCGCGCCTGTCTGAGCTGCCGCTACTCGGAGCGGCCGACCGGCATCGGATTCTGACCGAATGGAACGACACGGGTGCAGATTATCCCCGGGACAAATGTATCCAGGAACTCGTCGAAGTCCAAGCCGAGCGCACGCCTTACGCTGTTGCCGTTGAGCAAGAACACAACCAGCTCACTTACCGTGAACTCAATGAGCGGGCTAATCAGCTGGCGCACTATTTGCGCCGGTTGGGAGTTGGGCCGGACGTGCCGGTGGGTATCTGTCTTGAATCTTCGGTGACCCTCGCAGTGGCTCTGTTGGCGGTGCTGAAGGCGGGCGGTGCGTGCCTGCCTCTCGATCCAGCGTATCCCAAAGATCGCCTGAAGCTAATGGTGGAAGATGCGCAGATTCCAGTGCTGTTGAGCAATGAGCACCTGCTTTCCGGCTTGGCGGTTTCTGGAATCAAGACGGTCTGCGTCGATTCCAGCTGGGATTTAATTGCGAAAGAACGCCGGAGCAATCCTGAAAACAATATCACTCCGGACAATCTGGCTTATGTGATCTACACTTCAGGCTCGACCGGCAAGCCCAAAGGAGTAATGCTCACACACCGCGGCCTGGTGAACTATATCTTCGCGGCGATGAGGCTGTATGGGCTGAAGCCGGCGGATCGGCAGTTGCAATTTTCTTCGATCAGCTTTGATATCGCGATCGAAGAGGTCTATCCAATCTGGGTAACTGGCGCGACCTTAGTGTTGCGTTCCAAAGATTTCTCGATTGCGGGTTCAGACTTCTTGAAATGGATCGAGCATCGCAGGCTTTCGGTGCTTTCCGTCCCGACCGCGTACTGGCATGAATTGGTGCACGAACTTTCGGAGTCTGGCGCTGCCCTGCCCAAGAGTTTGCGTCTGCTCGTGGTAGGGGGAGAAAAAGCTCAATTACCAGTACTCGAGGCCTGGAGAAAATTCGCAGGCTCGCGAGTGCGGTGGATCAATACCTACGGCCCCACCGAAACCAGCGTAATTGCGACTGCGCACGAGCCGCTGCATTCCGAACCGTTGCCGGACACCTTACCGATTGGTCGTCCCATCGACAATGCCAAGGTCTATCTTCTTGACGGGAATTTGCAGCCGGTTCCGGTTGGAGTTTCGGGCGAGATTCATATTGGGGGTGCAGGACTGGCGCGGGGCTATCTCAACCGTCCCAGCGAAACCGCAGCGAAGTTTATTCCTGATCCTTTCGGTGCCGAGCCGCAAGCGCGACTCTATAAGACCGGCGATATGGCGCGCTATCGGCCTAACGGAGAGATAGAGTTCATTGGCCGTCGCGATTCTCAGACCAAGATCCGCGGATTTCGCGTTGAGCCGGGGGAGATCGATAACGTTCTAGGAGCGCATCCCTCGATTCGCGAGGCGGTTGTAATTGTTCAAGGTGAGGAGTTGGGCGACAAGCGTTTGGTCGCATACATGGTTCTGGCTGCGGGGCTGAGGGTTTCCGATGCGGAGTTGCGCAGTTGGTTGAAGGAGCGATTGCCGGATTACATGATCCCATCCGCATTCGTGTTTCTCGCGGAACTGCCTCTTACCCCAAACGGCAAGGTTGATCGGCGTGGGTTAGCTGTGTTGCCGGTTCATCGTGCGTCCGAGTGCTCCGCTCCGCCCAGCGATGCCGTCGAATCGCGACTGGTTCGCATGTGGGAAGCCGTTCTGGGCAGGAGCCCGATCGGAGTTCGGGAAAACTTTTTCGAACTCGGCGGACACTCACTGATCGCGGTGCGTCTGATGCGTCACATTGAGCAGGGGTTCAGCCGGAAGTTGCCTCTAGCCACACTTTTCGAGGCGCCGACAATCGAGCAGATGGCCGTAATCCTTCGCCGGGAGTCCTGGAAGCCGGAATTTTCCCTGGTGGTTCCTATTCAGCCGAAAGGTACGCGTCCTCCTTTTTTCTGCGTTCACGGCTTAGGGGGAGCAGTGTTGCGGTTTCAGGATTTGGCGCGGCATATGGCGCCGGATCAACCTTTTTATGGGATTCAGCCGCAGGGGATGGATGGCGGCGCTCCGGTGTTGGCAAGTGTCGAAGAGATGGCAGCTCGCTACATTACAGAGATGCGTACGTTTCAGCGGGAAGGACCTTATTACATCGGGGGATATTCGTTTGGCGGACTTGTCGCTTTTGAAATGGCGCTTCAACTCGCAGACGAAGGCCACGAGGTCGGCTTCCTGGGCCTGCTTGATACTTACCCGGGCCAGGCGAAGTCTACAACCGACATGGTAAGTACGCTCTTGAAGCTTTCTTTCAAGCAACAGGCTACTTACGTCCGCCAACGAGTCAAACGATATCGCAAAGGCATTCGGAGAAGATGGGATGCTTTGTTCTTGCCGAGTTCACTCAAAGAGGTTCGAAGTACTTTAGCTCAAGCGGAATTGGCTTACCAGCCTCGCCCTTACTCAGGAAAAGCCACGTGGTTTCGCGCTGGCGAGAAGGGATTGCGCGGCCTGAGCACTTCGGAAAATGACTGGTCCAACTGGATTAGCGGAGGTGTGGAAGTTCACGAATTTGAGGGCGATCACGGCAGCATTCTGAAAGAGCCAATGGTTACAATGCTGGCCGGGAAACTCCGGTGGTGTATGGAAAAGGCGTATCAGGAGCAATCGGAAAAGGATCTGGCGGCGCAGGTATCTTAGACGGCGGAGCGTAACTTAGGCGCGTGGTTGCTTCAAGCAGATCCGCGGGGCATGCAAATTAGGTTTGGTTCACAAATAGGCGTTTCGAGTCCGGGGGACAATATGACAACGAGCAAGAGAGCATTGGCTTTAAGGATTGGTGTGATTACCGTCTGCTTAATGACGAGTATCTATTCTCTTGGTCAAAGCTGTACCTCCGGTGACTGTCAGACGGGTGCGATAGCGGGGCCCTATTCTGCCTCGCAGGTGGCTGAAAACACGATGCCTAATTTCCCCGTTTGCAAGTCCACGGCGTGCCTCACGGGATCGTGGACTGCGGACCAAATCGAGGGCATCGATGCGCAACAGGACATTGGCTCGCCGACCTACCAGTTTTACGATAACGCGGTGAACCTCGACACCAACATCGCCGTGAGCCGCAACATGACGGGCAAGAAAGCTCAAGTGCTTCAGTGGGTGAATCCTCAATTCATTCAAGCCTTCGACAAGGTGACGGGGCAGCCGATCTTTACAGTTGCCGGGGGCACGACTGCATCGCCGCGCAGTGTCACTCGCCTCTGGTCCGCGACAACACAAGCGGAATGCCGAAACACTACTGGAAACGTTCAAGTACTTTATGACCGCGAGGACAACGAGTTTGCCATTAGCCGGAGGGTCCATTACAGCGTCGGGGGAATCATCCACTATGCTTTTTGTATCGCGGTGAGTTCGGGAAGCGATCTTTCCAGTGCGCAAACGATGTGGTACGCCTACGAGTACAAGCTGGATACAGTGTTGCCATGTGTTCAGAGCTCGAACAACTGTACGGTGGGCAGCAATTATTACTTTTTCCCCGACTGGCCTCGAATCGGCACCTGGTCGAACGGCTTTTACCTCACGTTCGACCTGGAAGATCCTACGGCCGGATTTACCGAAGCTGGTTTTGAAGCTTGCCAATTAGACCGGACCCATATCGCGCATGGGCAAGCAACGAACCCGGTCAGCTGTTACACCTATATGGTTCCCGCGGCTCAGCGCCCCAGCCTGATCCACTCCCTGGATGTGGCTGATATCGACAGCTCGAACTTACCTCCAACTGGTGAGCCAAATTATTTGCTCGCGATCGTCAATCCCAGCAACGCGCAGACCGGTGGCAACGGAGAAGGCTGGTGCACCAGCATGACAGCCCTCTGCACATCTGAACAGCTAGCTCTATTTACCTGGGGGACGAGTGGACTTGCTGGTCCAACGTTTGTGCGCGTTACTCCCTATACGCCCGGCTGTTACGATACTTCCGCCCCCGGCCGGGAGACCAACACTATCTGCGTCCCTGAACCCAGCACGAACCTGGCAGACCTGGGAGGCTACGGCGGACGATCCTGCGGTGATTTCAACACCCCTTGCGTGGATTCACTTGGCGACCGCATGGCGAACCGGCTGGCCTACAACAATCTGTCGTCATCCGGAAGCGGCCCCAATGGCCAGTACCTCACCGCGTCCCACGTGGTGCTGGAAAACCCTTCTAACCAGAGCACAGGAATCCGCTATTACATTCTTAAAGTTTTAAATGGAACCGCTTCGGTGGTTGTCAATAGTGGCGGCGTTGGCGCTCCTCCCGACCTGGCGGATGCCAACGGGATCTTGTCCTATTTCATGCCGAGCGCGGCTCTCGATAAGAATGGCAATTTGGGCGTCACGTATACAACGTCTGGATTCTATTGTTCAACCTGTACAACTCAGGCCCACCCCGCCATTTATTTTGATGTGTTGCCCTGGATGACTTCCAGCTTCGATCCAGCTACTCTCATTGTCAGCGGAGCCGGAGACGAGGAAAATACGCATTTCTGGGGCGAGTACGCGGCTACCGTGATCGACCCGACCGACAATCTCACATTTTACGGGCTGGGCCAATACTTCGATACCAGTCAAACTGGGACGGCCAATTGCTCAGTTCCCAGCAGCAATTGCTATACCTGGCAAACCCGTATTCTGCGGGGAAAATACGGAAGCGGTTTCTGATGAGTTTCTAATTCGATGGAACCAAGTTCCGAACGCCGGATCGACCTTTCGCCGGCAGACCACCTAAGATGTTTCTGAAATGTCTTTTCAGCGGGATGCCAATTCGAAAGCAGTGGTGGTCACCACTAGTTGGGACGACGGTCATGCGTGCGACCTGAAGCTAGCCGATTTGCTTGGTAGCAGAGGCTTGCCGGGGACCTTCTATGTCACCTCGGGAAGTTTGGGGCAGGCTTCTGCCCTGTCCGCAGCGGATGTGCGTGGCCTCGCAAACGCCGGTTTTGAGATCGGAGCTCATACCGTAACGCACCCGGTTCTAACTGATCTCAGTGCCGACGAGGTATTTCGTGAGGCAATGGAATCCAAAGATACGTTGGAAGAGATTCTTGGGAAAGAAGTTTGTTCCTTTGCTTATCCCAAAGGCCGTTCCAACCCAAGAGTGGCAGAGCAGGTGAAGCGCGCCGGATACCGTTGTGCGCGCGGGTTGCGAATGCTTTCTCTGAGCTGCGATTTTCCCGCCTTCGATATGCCGGTTTCCATCCAGGCCTATCCTCACCCCTGGAGCAGCTACTGCAGGAATCTACTTCGGAGGGGAGAGGTACTCACCCTTGTAAAGGCGTCGGCGAGTTTCTATTCCAAAAATTGGGTGCAACTGGGAAAGGGGCTGTTTGACCAGGCTGTTCGCGAAGGTGGGGCTTGGCATCTTCTGGGACATTCCTGGGAAACAGAAAAACTCGAAGGCTGGTCTGAGCTGGAAGAAATGCTCGATTACGTGAGCGGCCACAAAGGAGTTCACTATCTTAGCAATGGTGGACTTGCCCGGTTCGTAGGTTCGCCGAATGGCTCGCCGATAGCGGCTGGTGGCCCTCAGAGATCTGAACATTTTTCGAGCGAAGAGCGTGACTCGATTAAGGATGGGCGCTGAACGAATGGGCGCCAATTTATGTCCGACACCGTCCTGACAGAAGCGAGACGCAGGCAGCTTCTCGAGGGCTATCTCCGGGCGTCAGCAAAGTTTTCGGGTGGCAATCGAATATCCCGCAGGCCTGAAGGGACTCTTGCCCCTCTATCGATCGCCCAAGAAGAACTGTGGCGGAGAGAAGTGAGCACTCCCGGGATCCCGCCCCTCTATATCCCGCCGCTCTATAACGAGTGCGTCACGCTTCGCATGATGGGATCGCTCGACACCGTTGCATTAGAGCGAAGCTTGGCTGAGATTATCAGGCGACATGAGATTTGGCGAACCACCTTCGAGACCAGAGCTGGGCAGCCCGTGCAAGTTGTCCATCCCGCAGGGCCGATTCAGTTCAGCGCGATAGACTTGCGTGAGTTTAAAAAATCCGAGCGGGAACCGGAGGCCGTGCGGCGCATCAGCCTGGATGCGCGACGGCCTTTTGATTTACAGAAGGAAACCGCTCTCCGGCCCGCATTGGTAAGAATGGATGAGACGGAGCACTGGCTTGTTCTGATTGCCCACCTGATCGTTCTGGACGGAGTGTCGGCGTATCAGATTCTTCCAGAGGAACTGTCGGTTCTTTACCAGGCGTTCTCGGCTGGGCGCGCTTCGCCTCTGCCCGAACTGCCCTTTCAGTGCGCCGACTTCGCCGCTTGGCAGCGGGAAAATGGGAGCGAAGATATCCCTCGACAGACGTCTTTCTGGCGCCAACAACTCAAAGACCTAGCGCCGGTACCGGTAAGTCTGAGCGACCAATCTCCGCCGGCTAAGAAGACTTATCGGGGAGCGATTCGGCCCTTTGTCTTCCCAAAAGATATTAGTCAAGAAATTCGGCAACTCGCCCAAAGGGAAAATAGCACGCTGTTTTTGACCTTGCTGGCGGCATTTGCCGCGCTTCTACACCGAATCACCCAGAGCAAAAACCTTACGGTGGGCACGCTTTCTTCGTCTGGCCGGAAACACATCGACGGTCTGAAGCTGCTCGGCTATTTTCTAAATCCGGTGACCCTACGATTCAATTTCGGAAGCGACCCCACGTTTCGCGAGTTGCTGGTTCAGGCGCGGAGCGTAGTGTCTGAGGCAATTTCCAACGACGACGTTCCAATCGAGCATCTGGCGCGAGAGTTCGGAAAAGAAAACGACGGCAGTCCCAGCCCATTTTTTTCGGCGGCAATTTCGCTGCAACCGCCAACCCCGGATCTTGCTTTGAACTGGACCGTAACTACAATGGATGTTAGCAGCGGAGGCTCTCCGTGGGATTTGTATCTCGCTTTCATCGACCGGCCAGAGGGGCTCATGGGCCGCATCCAATTTAATCCTGATCTTTTTGGTCCCGATGCGATTACAAAAGTCCTTCGAAATTTGGAGATCGTACTCCGGACTGTTACAACGAAAATCTCGCAGCCTGTCTCCCTAATCAGTTTGCAGTAAATATTTTTCGGTAGTTTGAGATGGCGAATAGAAACGACAACCAATTTACGGCGGTTACTCACCCTGTGAGCAAGGAACCTTCGGAGCGCAAGCGTGCGCTTTTGGAGAGATACCTGAGCAGTGAGGTGGGTCAGGGCAGAGTGGAACAATTACCGATTCCTCGCCGCCCGGGAAAGGGACCTGCGCCCATATCGTTCGGCCAGCAGCAAATCTGGTTGCATGCGCAGATGCAATCCGACATTCCGTTCTACAACGAAACGATGACGGTTTACCGGCACGGTTTTTTGGACGCAGCGGTGCTGGAGCGCTGTTTACTCGAAATTGTTCGTCGCCACGAGATCTGGCGGACGACTTTTGAGGTGGTTGACGACGAGCCCGTGCAGATCGTTCGTCCAGCGCCGAAAGCTTTTCCGTTAAGAATATCCGACCTGACTAGACTGCCCGAGGCGCAGCGCGAAGCGGAGGCGGTGCGCCTGGCCACTGCCGATCTGCGGCGGCCGTTCGATTTGAAAACAGGGCCACTGCTGCGCGCTTTGCTGATCTCCACCGGTGAAGAAAGTCATCGGCTTTACCTGACATTTCACCATCTTGTTTTCGACGCGGTAACCGCCTACTGGGTGTTTCTTCCGGAGTTGGAAGCGTTGTATGAGGCCTTCTCGGCAGGGAAGCCTTCGCCGCTGCAAGAGCCTGATCTTCGGTATGCCGATTTTGCAGAGTGGCAACGAACCGGGCTGGCTCCGAATTCTTGGGCCGACGAAATTGCCTACTGGCGCAAACAACTGAAAGACGAACCTGCGCCGTGTTCCTGGCCTAAGGACCGTCAAAGACCGGCCGTTGAGACTCATCGCGGCGCGCTGGAAAGATTCGCGCTTCCCGCAGACTTAGGGCAAAGGATCAGAACCCTAAGTCAAGACGCGGGAGTTACGGTCTACATGACCTTGATGGCGGGGCTCGTTGGATTGCTTCAGCGATACACCGGTCAAGACGAGTTCATCATAGGAAGCCTCACTTCGGGCCGGAACCGCGCCGAACTGGAAAAGGTCGTGGGCTACTTTGTGAACTCCCTGCCTTTGCGGATTGACGTTTCAGGCGACCCAACATTCCGCGAATTGCAAACACGAGTGCGAAGCGTCGTTCTGAATGGTTTGGCCCACGAGAATATTCCTTTCCTACGCTTAGTAGAAGAAGTTCGGCCCAGGCACGATTCAGGACGTAACCCGCTGTTTCAAATCATCCTTTCCCAACAACCCGAGTTGCGCCATGTGTCCTCGGGATGGGACCTGCGGACCGATGAAATTTCCAATGGTGGTTCTCAGTTGGATCTGCTGATCGTGGTCGACGATCGCGGCAACGAGATTTCCGGGCCAATTATCTATAACCCCGATGTCTTCGAATCCTCAACCGTTCGGCGAATGGTGGGTCACTGGCGCACATTGTTGGAGAAGGCTTGCGAGGATTCTACAAAGAGAGTCAGTGAGTTCTCTCTGCTGACGGAGGCCGAACGCCACGAGATTCTGGTCGAATGGAACCAGAGCGAGGTGGCGCCGGCCGGAATTCCAGTGCTCCAGCTATTCGAGGAACAGGCCGCAAGAATTCCAGAAACGAGCGCAGTGAGTTGTGGAAGCCAAGAGCTTACCTACAGAGAACTTAACGAACGAGCGGATCGATTGGCTTGCTCTTTACGGGCTTTGGGAGTTGGACCGGAGATTCCGGTTGCTCTTTATATCGAGCGTTCGGTGGAAATGATTGTCGGCATCCTGGGCATTCTGAAGGCCGGCGGGGCGTACGTTCCGCTCGATCCTACCTACCCCCGGGAACGGCTCGCCTTCATGCTTGCCGACTGCAACGCGGCTGCCCTGCTTACGCAAAACAGTCTCGGGCTGGATCCCTTGCCCTCCTCCCTGCCTACCATTCTCGTGGACTCAGAGCGGCCTTCGCCGAACTCAGAAAACTCAAGAACTGATCGACGGACGAAGCTTGACTCCTTGGCATATGTCATTTACACGTCGGGATCAACGGGTGGCCCAAAGGGCGTACAGGTAACGCACGGCAATCTCGCACATTCCAACCAAGCCCGCTTGCAGTACTATGCCGATCCGGTCGGCCGATACCTGCTGCTTTCTTCGTATGCGTTCGACAGTTCCGTGGCTGGAATCTTTCATTCGCTTACCAGCGGCGGCACTTTGGTGATCCTGCCTCCGGACTTTCGCTGGGAGCCGGAGCAGTTGGCCTCCGTGATTGAGCAGAATCAGATAACTCACATGCTGTCATTTCCCAGCGTGCATCGTGAATTGCTCGAACATGCCGCGCCTTCGCAACTGGCATCGTTGAGAACGGTGATTGTTGCGGGAGAAGCTTGTCCCCGGCAGTTGGTTAATTCGCATTACCGCCTCCTTCCGAAAGTCTCTTTGTTCAACGAGTATGGTCCGACCGAAGCCACAGTCTGGAGCACAGTGTACGAGTGCGAGCCCGGAGATTACGATGGCCCTGTTCCTATCGGCAGGCCTATCTCCGGCACGCAACTCTACGTGCTCGATGTCAACGGGCAACCCGTACCGGCAGGAGTGCCGGGAGAGTTATATATCGGAGGAGCTGGTATATGTAGGGGCTATCACAATCGCCCGGCACTGACGCAAGCGAATTTCGTAGCGAACCCTTTCAGCGGAAATGCAGACAGCAGACTCTATCGCACGGGCGACGTAGTCCGTTATCTATCCGACGGAAATGTTGAATTCCTGGGGCGACAGGATCAACAAGTGAAAGTCCGCGGCCTGCGTATCGAACTGTCGGAGATCGAAATGACTCTTTCCGAGCATCCAGATGTGCGGGAGGCTGTGGCTGCGGTTCGGGCCGGCGAGTCGATTGATCCCCAACTATTGGCCTTCGTGGTCACCGGAGACAAACGTTCAACTTCCAGCGACGAATTGCGCTTCTTCTTGAAAAAGCGTTTGCCCGAGTACATGGTTCCGGCAGCATTCCATTTTCTGAGCGAGCTTCCGCGCGCTCCCAACGGCAAGGTGGATCGCCAAAGACTTCTGGTTCCGAAAACTGAATCCGGCGAAGACATCCGGCGGCAAGCCCTGCTACCCCGGAGCGATATCGAGAAGCGGATGCTGGCGATCTGGCAACGCGTTCTCAAAACGGATCTCCAGGATATAACGCAAAACTTCTTTGCTCTGGGGGGGCACTCGTTACTTGCCGCCAAGTTGTTGGCGGGCATCGAAAAAGAATTCGGCAAAGTCCTTTCGCTGGCTTTTGTGTTTCAGTTTCCGACCGTAGAACAGATGGCAGAGTCGCTTGAAACGGCTGGCCAAAGTTTGCGAGACCGCGCTATTGTGCCCATTCAACCGAAGGGATCCAAGCCGCCGCTATTCTGCATCCGGGGTGGTCCACGCTTTCGATTAATGGCGCAGCAACTGGGTCCGGACCAGCCGTTATTGGGTCTCGATCTGCCCTTCACAGAGGGCGCCAAACTCCCCGTGCCCTACCGGATGGAGGACATCGCCGCTTTGCTCGTCCAAGCTTTGCGGGAAGCGCAACCTCACGGACCCTATTATCTGGCCGGCCTTTGCGTGAATGGAGTGCTCGCCTACGAGGTTGCCCGGCAACTTCGTGATGAGGGCGATGAGGTGGCACTTCTTGCCTTACTCGATGGTCACAATAACGACTACTACAAGAATCCCTTGAAGGATAAGCGCTATTCATCGCGCATCAAATACCATTTGTCCAATCTTCTGGAAATGGATGCCAGGCAGGCGCCCGGCTATTTGCTCGATCGGCTGGACGAGGCTCGGCGAAAGATTGAGCGCATCACGTGGCAACTTATGTCGGACCGAAATGGGGAGAGGTTGCGAAATACCGACTCCATCGTTCATCCTGCGTTTCAGCGTTATGAGCCCAAGCCTTATCCAGGGAAGATGGTTTTGCTGCAATCCAGCGATTGGCCGTCGGGCCCGTATTTCGATTTCAAGTTGGGATGGAACGATCTGGTATCGGGAGGTATTGAGTTCCACTTAATTCCGGGCGATCATCCATCGATGTTTACCGAGCCGAATGTGAAGCTAGTGGCGCAAAAGCTTCGGATCCATCTTGACCAGCGAGTTTCCGAGCGCGTTATTAGCGGTTCTGGAAATAGCAAGTAATCATCATTAAAACCTGGCTTAAGAGCAGTATTCGAGGCGTAATAGAGTCTTTCGTTTCTAGGAACTTGGGCTCCTTGCGAGATCATACTGCGCCGGGTATTATCTCGTTAACTTCCGGAACCGTAGTGCTGCTGCTCCGGAGCAAAATCCCCTAATAACATTCTTTACGAACAGATAATTGGAAGAAACGTGCAATTACTTGCACCTCTCATTCCATAAGGTAACGATAACGGATCGAACAGCTTGCATCCCCCCCCGTAGGCTGAGGTTTCAAAGCTGGTAGGCGTTCTCTCCACTCCTGGATCGTCAGCGATCTGAATTGTGGGGAATGCTCTTCCAAACCCTCCCCGGCTGTGCGCCAGGTTTAGCAGCAGTCACTTATGTGACTCAGAGGGCGAAGCTGTATTCGGCGCTTCTGAGCGAAGTATGGCCGTCTGAAGAATTTCTTAGTGTCACATTACTTTTTGCAAAGGGAGATCGCAGACGTGCCGATGCTTCGCAAATTGCGCCACCAAATGGCAAAGAGCCCAGCCCGGACTCCCTTGGTTTGGATTCGCCATAAGACGCTCAAATCGAGCGACCTTTTCCTGGCTTCCTATCCTCGATCCGGCAGTACATGGCTTCGCTTCCTGCTTTTCGAATCATTGGTGGGGCGGTCTTCGGGATTCCAGAATGTGAACCTGGCCATTCCCGACGTGAAAGCGCATAAGGTCGGATTGCCGTTCCTGCCGGGAGAAGGCCGGCTGATCAAGACTCATGAGGTCTACCATCCCGAATATCGCAAAGCGATTTACCTGGTGCGAGATCCCCGCGATGTGGCCCTTTCCGAATACGCCTACCAAACGGCTCTAGGATTGGTCGATCTAGAGTTCGATCAATATTTGAATGAGTTCCTCACCCGCGGAGTCAATCCCTTTGCGTCCTGGCGCTCTCACGTCGAATCCTGGTTATCCGCTCCCCTGAATCACGAGCAGTTGTTAATTGTCCGGTTCGAAGATCTGCGCAAAGATACGTTTCATGCGGTAGCGGAGATTGCGCGGTTCATGGGGCTCGTGCCGGATGAAAACCAGATTCGCAATGCAATCGCCCAGAACACCGTCGATCGAATGCGTGCTAAGGAAAAAGCGACTCCGCAGCGTGCATCTCAAAACGGACGCTTCATCGGCAGCGGATCGGTGGGCGGCTGGCGCGCCACTCTCGACCCCGCACAAGTGCAACTATTCAGCCAGCAGACTGGCGCGCTGCTGGAACGCATGCGTTATCCGCTAGCTGCCGAACCGGCGGAAGCTTTGGTTGTCTGAGCATCTACGAAATGAACCAACTTGAGTCCATGCAAACAATGACTGAAGTTCAGGCGTGCGCTCCGACCGCGAAATTCAGCGTACTCGGGGTGCGGGTCGACGCCGTCCAGATTGCCGAGACTATCTCTATCTTAGAGCGTTGGATCGCCGACCGCGCGAGCTGTCGTTACGTGGCGGTGACGGGCATGCACGGCGTTTCAGTAGCAGCATCGGATCCAATGTTCCGCTCCGCTTTGAGTGCTGCTGCGTTAGTTGTTTGCGACGGGATGCCCTTGGTATGGCTCGGGCGGTTGCGTGGTCACGCTCTGCGGCGCCGGGTATACGGCCCCGAGTTAATGGATACCTTTTGTCGCGATACCGGGTCACGCTATCGCCATTTTTTCTACGGAGGAGCGGCGGGCGTTCCAGAGCATGTGGCCGAAGTGATGCGGAAGCGTCACGGAATTCAAGTCGCGGGAGCGTATTCCCCGCCGTTTCGGCCTCTGACTCCGGAAGAAGATGCGGAAGTGATCGAAATGATCGAGGCGGCTCATCCCGACGTACTATGGATTGGTCTCAGCACTCCAAAACAGGAACGGTGGATGGAAGAGCATCGAACGAAACTGACTGTTCCCGCCGTCCTCGGCGTCGGCGCAGCCTTTGATCTCAATACCGGCAGACTTTCCCAAGCGCCCTCCTGGATGCGGGAGAACGGTTTGGAGTGGTTGTTCCGCCTGTGGACGGAGCCGCGCCGGTTATGGCGCCGCTACCTGATCAACGCTCCCTTATTTGTTTGGAATGTCAGTCTCGAGCTCCTCAACATGCGCAAGTTCAGTTGATGACTCAGGTCAACAATTCGTAGCGAGCATTGCTGATTCATTAGTCTTACCCCCATTCGAGAAGTGCCAAACCAAGACTTCGGATTCAACTATTTTCGATCGAACAAGGACAAACAATATGAGCATGCAAAAGCGGATATTAGTAACCGGCGCAGGTGGTTTTATCGGACATCACTTGGTTCAGCGGCTGAAACAAGATGGCTGCTGGGTGCGCGGCGCCGATATTAAGCGTCCTGAGTATGAAATGAGCGCGGCCGATGAGTTCGAGGTTTTGGACCTGCGCCAGTTCGACAATTGTCTGCTGGCCACCCGCGGCGGGATCGACGAGGTCTACAATCTGGCTGCCGACATGGGCGGCATTGGCTACATCACCGCTTATCACGCCGCCATCAGCCGCAACAACATCCTCATCAACGCCAACATGCTTGAAGCGGCGAAACAAAACAGCGTGAAACGTTTTCTGTTTTCGTCATCGGCTTGCGTTTACGCCCAGGACAAGCAAAAGAGCGCAGACGTCGCTCCCTTGCGTGAGGAAGATGCCTATCCCGCTGATCCTGAACCGGGTTATGGTTGGGAGAAGCTGTTTGCAGAAGAGCTGTGCCGTTACTATCGCCAGGATTATGGCTTCGAAACTCGTATCGTGCGCTTCCACAATGTTTACGGACCGCTGGGCACCTACGACGGGGGCAAAGAGAAGGCGCCGGCCGCAATGTGCCGCAAAATAGCGTTGGCAGCTCGCGACGGCGAGATTGAAATCTGGGGTGACGGCGAACAGACCCGCTCTTTCATGTATGTCGATGATTGCGTGGAAGGTCTTACGCGAATCATGGCATCGGACTATCATGAAGCGCTGAATCTCGGAACTGATGAACTGGTAACCATCAACCAGTTGGTTACGATGGTGGCGGGTATCGCGGGCAAACAGTTGAAAGTCCGTCACAATCTTACCGGACCGCAGGGAGTGCGCGGTCGGAACAGCGAAAACAGCCGCACTCGCAAGGTGCTTGGCTGGGAGCCTTCCATACCGCTGCAACAAGGTTTGGCGGTGACGTACAAGTGGATCGCTGCGGAACTGCGAAAGTCGCGCATCCTGGAAGCTCAGGAAGCTGAGATCGGCAGCGTCGCTGCGGACTAAGTGGAACTTTTTATCGGCCACTCTGAAATGATCATGACCACACCAACAGAACCTTCGACTGAGATGTCCTCTCCGGGACCGTTGTTTGTCGTAGGGGTCTGGCGCTCGGGTACTTCTCTTTTTTACGCTTTGCTCAATCAGCACCCGCAGATCACGTTGTGGTATGAGAGCGACCTTCCGTTGCTTTGGCCGCTGTTTCTCGGGCGAAAGGCAAAGCGGGACTGGCGGGAGCGCTGGCAGTTCTGGAACGCAGCGCCCGCCCGGCATGGCATAGACTGGAGCACGCTTCCTCAGGATGTTTCCACGCTGGCGGAAGCTTGCGAGGTCGTTTGGAAGCGGCACGCTGGTCCGTCTGTTTACGGATGTAAGTCTCCAAACTATTTCGACATGCTACCAAGCCTGGCGAAACAATTTCCCAACGGGAAATTCATCGTCATCCACCGCAACCCAGTTGATGTATGTCGCAGCATTGCACGTGCTTCCGAAAAAGATTCTTTCTTTTCGAAGCCCGGCATGGTTCTTCGAGCCCTGCTGGGATGCCATGAGCTAAAATCCGGGGTTGACACCCTGGTTGCCCAGGGCGTCTCGGTCCACCAGGTGCAATACGAAACTCTGCTCGAGGATCCTACGGGGGTCATGACAGATGTTTGCAGGTTTCTTAGTCTTCCGTTTCATGTGCGGATGACAAGCCTGCAGGATGCCGATCGTTCTGCCATCTACGACGCCGCACATCACGAACTCGTGAAAAGCAATCGCATCGGCGGCAAGCGTGAAAGATGCGAAGTGTTGCCGCCATCTCTACTTAAAAAAATCAACCGCTACATTGCGTTCTGGCATAGGCGGTCGGCTGGCAACTGGCCGGCCGTGCCCAAGAGCTCCGGGATACAGCCGGATGGTTGGTTTGCCGGTGAGAGGATTTGGGATAGCATTCTGTATCGCGGTCTTCGCATGGCGGACTCGATTATCGTTTTCGTGTATTGCTTTGCGCCACTTTCCGTATTGCAGTGGTATCGCGTGTTAAGAGGACGCGGCGAGCCCGTGGCGGTGAGACGCGAAGACCTGGTTAGCGTGTCGGCGAAGGACTGATCGCAGCCGCAAATTTCAGAGCTTATTTTTTCAACATCACTAAGGGAGAACTGCTGGTATGGCTATCGAACAATCAGTCTTGAGAGATCAGATCCGCGCATTCATTCAGGAGCTCGCAAGCACCAAAGGGATCACTTCTTTTACCGACCAAGAGTCGTTGCTGGAAAATGGCGTAATCGATTCCCTTGGAATTTTCAGGGTGGTCTCGTTCCTCGAGGACACGTTTCGAGTGCGTGTCGGAGATATGGAGATCAACGGGGAGAATTTGAAGAACGTGGAAACCATCGAGCAACTCGTTTTGTCGAAACAACCGAAATAAATCCGGAAAGGCATGCCGGGCCGACAAGGGATACGCAAAACAAATTATGACCACCGACGCAAAAGTGGTACCGCTTAGCTCCGGGTCGCAAAAGATCGGAAAGAAGATGTTTGAGAATATCCGCGGAGATTTCGCGGCGAATTTGAAGGAGCGTACGCTTGAACGCGGCTGGTGGCGTGTTCTGTTGCGGATCGAAACCCCGGCAATCATCTGCTACCGCTATTCGCACTGGGCTTCGCGGGTTCGCATTCCAGTCGTGCGTCAACTGCTGATTATTCCGGGGCTTATCGTGCAGCGGTTGAATCAGATGTTTTTTGGCATTTTTATTTCTCCCGACGCTGAAATCGGCCCCGGCTTGGTCATTCACACGCCTTATGGCATTTTGGTAGGCCCAGTCAAAATCGGTTCGGATTGCACCATCCAATCAGGCGTCCTGATCAGTTCCGCAGTCCGCAGCGTGGGCAACAATGTCTATTTTGGCGCGGGCAGCAAAATTGTTGGAGATGCGAAAATCGGAAACAACGTCGTGGTGGTCGCCAACAGCGTGGTGTTAACCGATGTTCCCGACAACACCACGATTATGGGAGTGCCCGCGCGCATGAAGCTACCGGGTGGTAACCCTCGCCGGTTTCCGTGGCGGTCGCCCGGGCAGGAAGATAAGAAGCCTGGCAAGTAATCTTCGGGAAGAGATAAGAATTGATAGTGCCATTTCGAGGAAGAGGAACGAACGTTGGACTTTTCGTGGAGCGAGGAACAGGCGGCCTTTCGTAAAGAGGTAACGAGATTTGCGAAAGAGGAATTGCAGGATGACGTCATACGGCGGGATCGCGAGGAAGAATTCTCCTGGGATCTCTGGCACAAGTGCGCGAAGTTTGGTATTCAAGGACTACCCGTACCGCCGGAATATGGCGGAGCCGGAGCCGATATTCTGACGACGGTTGGCGCACTGGAAGCGCTCGGTTATGGCTGCCGTGACAATGGATTCCTGTTCTCCCTGAATGCTCACATGTGGACGACGGAAATTCCCTTGATGACCTTCGGCACCGAAGAGCAGAAGCGCCGTTACCTGCCCAAGCTGATCAGCGGGGAGTGGGTGGGCCTTCACGCGATGACCGAGCCGATGTCAGGTTCGGATGCTTACAGCCTGCGCAGCCGGGCAGAACGCCGTGGAGACCGCTACGTCATCAACGGCTCAAAGACTTTCATCACCAATACCCAGAATGCCAGCCTGTTTGTGATCTTTGCCAATGTCGATCCTTCCAAGGGAGCCAATGGAATTACGGCCTTTCTAGCGGAGAAGGGAACTCCCGGCCTGATCATTGGCCAGAAACTACATAAGATGGGCCTGCGCACGTCGCCGATGTCAGAACTCGCGATGGTGGATTGTGAAGTGCCGGTCGAGAACGTGCTCGGCGGCGAAGGACGCGGCCAAGCGATCTTCACCAGTTCCATGGAGTGGGAGCGCACTTGCATTCTGGCGAGCCACTTGGGAATGATGCAACGCCTGCTCGAGACGTCGGTGAAATACGCGCACGACCGCCGGCAATTTGGCCAACCGATCGGTAAGTTCTCGGCCATCGCCAACAAGGTTGCCGACATGGAAGTTCGTTTGGAGACCGGCCGCTTGCTTCTGTATAAGGCCGCGTGGCTTAAGAGCCAGGGCGGACATGCGTTGCGCGCCGCATCAATGGCTAAACTTTATATCAGTGAGGCCTGCATCCAGAGCTGCCTCGATGCCATTCAGATCCAAGGTGGTTACGGATACATGACCGAGTACGAAGTGGAGCGCGATCTGCGCGACGCCATCTCCGGGAAAATCTATTCCGGAACATCCGAAATTCAACGGGTGATCATCGCAGGCTTTCAAGGACTCTAAGGAGCGCGGTTGCGCCCTTTGGTGGTCTTCAGTTCCAGCACTTGAATCGTGAGCGGACCTTTCCCCGACCGGTTCGCCGCAAAAATCGATACAACACAAGGAGCAAATAACTTGGTTCTCAGCAAAGCAGATTTTGATATCGGTATTATTGGCGGTGGGCCAGCCGGATCAGCAATGGCCTCATACTTGGCGAAGGCGGGTGTTCGTTGTGTGCTTTTCGAACGGGAGTTGTTTCCGAGGCCGCACGTTGGCGAATCGCTCGTGCCTTCCTCTACCCGTGTATTCAAGGATCTTGGCTTTATCGAACAGATGGAAGAGGCAAAATTTCCACATAAGTTCGGAGCAGTCTGGACAGCCGAGGATAAGAAAGGGGGTTACGACCACGACTGGGATGGTCTCGCGCCCGATTGCCATGCCGATGTCCGATTCGAAGAGCGCGTGCAGGAAGGGGTGGATACCAATTACACCTATCACGTGGATCGCGCCAAGTTTGACCTGCTTCTGCTGCAGCACGCCAATAAGTTGGGGGCCGCGGTGTACGAAGGTGTGAAGGTAACTCATGTGGATTTCAGCTCGACTCATCCGGTGGTCCATTTCAATATGGGATCGAAGGAAATGGGCGTGAGCGTGAAGATGGTCATCGACGCCAGTGGGCGGCAGACCCTTCTGGGCAATCAGCTCAAATTAAAAGTGAAGGATCCGGTATTCGATCAATACGCGATCCACACCTGGTTCGACAATTATGACCGCAAAGTATTTGCCAAGAAGGATACTCATCGCGATTATATTTTCATCCATTTTCTGCCCATCTCAAATAGCTGGATTTGGCAGATTCCCATCACCGACAGCATTACAAGCATTGGCGTTGTGACGCAGAAAAAGAATTTCGCCAAAGCCAAAGAGGAGCGCGAAAAATTCTTCTGGAATGCCGTTTCGAGCCGTCCTGCCATTGCCGACGCTCTGCAGAAAGCCGACCGGATCCGTCCTTTCAAAGATGAGGGGGATTACAGTTACGCCATGCGGCAACTCGCAGGCGATCGCTTTATGCTGATTGGCGACGCCGGCCGCTTCGTAGATCCAATCTTCTCGACCGGAGTCAGCATTGCGCTGAATAGCGCACGCTTCGCTCACAAAGATGTCCTCGCCGCGCTGGAGAAGAATGAGTTCTCACGCGAAAACTTCGCCACCTTTGAGAACACACTGAGGCTGGGAACCAGGAATTGGTACGATTTCATCACAGTCTACTACCGGCTCAACGTGCTGTTCACCTACTTCATCAACGAGCCGAAGTATCGGCTGGACGTGTTGAAGCTTCTGCAAGGCGACGTTTACGACGACGCCACTCCGCCTGTGTTGGAGAAAATGCGCTCCATGGTTTCGGAGGTAGAACGGAACGAAAAGCACCCATGGCATGCGTTGTTGGGAGACCTTACCTCCGATGCTTTCCGGCCGCGAGTCTGATCTGAGGCGGAAATTGATCGTCAAACTGCTTTTGGTTGTCGCGGCGGTGGGACTGGTCGCGACGGCATCGGTGGCGGCGACTGACAAGGTGCCAAAGTGCACAGCGCCCCTCGCTACCGTCGAGGTACCAAAAGCTCCTCACGGTTTGTTTGTCATTCTGTTTCCCGGAGCGGCGATAAATTCCAAGGCCACTAAGTACCTTGTTTCCCAAGCACCGGTTTGTGGGGCGAACATCTACGTGGTGTGGAACCAGGTCGACAAGGGGCCGAATGCAAATCCCAGGTATGACTGGTCTGTAATCGATGAACAAATGGCACCCTGGATTGCAGCCGGGAAAATGGTTAATCTGATCGTCTGGGCAACCGGCTACGGATCCAAGGCAAATGCCACGCCAGCTTATGTTTTTGCCAAGGTCCCCTCTGTAAGTTGTCCAAGTTTTGGGCGGGTTCCGGTGTTCTGGAATGACGATTTCATTCAAAGTTATCGGTCGTTTCAATCTGCCATCCTAGGCAAATACGGGACTAACTCCTCGGTAGGGTATATACGGTTTGGGCTGGGGGCCGGTGGAGAGATTTATCCGGCATGCATGTACGCCTTGAAAGACCATGGGTTCTCAGAGGCCATCTGGCAGAAATACCTGTTCGCGATGCTCGACTACGAGAAGTCTTTGAATTCTTCAAAACAGCTCGCGGTAGGACTCAATGAATTCGGCAATCCCCCTAACCTGAACTTCACTGCAGCGATCGCGGAACGTGCGATCCAGGATGGCATCGCGATTGGCAATCAGGGATTAACCGTCGAGGATGTTCGCAACGACCGCGCCGGTCGCGCCTGCATGGCGGATTGGTGCCGGCTGTTCCGCGGGGCGCGCGGGAAAGTGCCGCTGGTATTACAAACCGGAGGGGCTACCCATCCCGACCATTCTGATCCTGGCTCAATGCTCGATATCCTCCCCTTCGCGCTCGGTTTTCATGTCCAGATTTTGGAGCTTTACGTCGAGGACTGGCTCGTAGCTTACGATCCCACCGATCCAAACTATGCGCACTATCACGACGAATATCGGAAAGTGTACGAATCCGCCGCCCAATCCTTGGGCGGAAACTAGAACGGCCCGAATCGCAATCCACCAATTCAGTCAAGGAGTTTAAGCATGAGGAATAAAGCCAACACTGCCGCCGCCATGAGTCTAGTAGTACTGTCTTCGATTCTGATGTTATGCGTGGCCCCGGCCGCAGCCCAGAGCATTCGCTCGAAAACAATCGTCATTCGCGAAGCCCAACACGACGTATCGCCCATGTTGGGAGAAATGCTTAAGGGCGCAAACGTCCAGGAGTTAGCGGTGGCCCCGGTTGGTACAACCGCCGGCGTGAACTTCGACGGCATCGCACCAGGAATTGAAAATGGAACCTCGAATCCCGACGTGAACGGTTCAGTAGGCCCGACGCAGTATGTTCAGTGGCAAAACACCATCGGCGGCGTCACCGGCAGCACCTCGACGGGACAGGTCGCCGTGTGGAACAAGTCTGGCACCCTGACCATGGGCCCCTTTCAGGAAAAGGCGTTGTGGAGGAACTTCGCGGGCCCTTGCTCAACTTCATTGAGCCTGCAGAACATCGTGGAATACGATAAGGCCGCAAACGTGTGGGTATTTGTTCGGCACGTGTACCCGACCACCGCTCCAAACTATCTTTGCTTCGCGGTGTCTCAGGGCTCGTCCGTAACGCCAACCACCAAGTTTAACCGCTACGCGTATGCGCTTTCGAGCGATCAAATGGATTATCCGCGGCTGGGAATTTGGCCGGATGCATTCTACATGTCGTTTAACTTGTTAACCGAAACCAACCCTCACACATTCATTAATCCGATGGTTTGCGCCTTTGACCGCAACGGAATGATAGCGGGTACTGCAAATCCAGTCTCAGTATGTTTCACGCCATCGACTAAATTGAGCACGCTGCTGCCTTCCGACCTGGATGGCGCGACGCCGCCTCCTGTGGGCTCGCCGAATTATTATCTGAACCTGGATACGAACTCGGTAGACCTTTGGCAGTTTCATGTCGACTTCACAACTCCCGCAAATTCCACGTTCACCGGACCAACCAATATTCTAGTGCCTCCATTTCTGCAAGCTTGTTCCGGGCGAAAAGGCGTATGTGTCCCGCAGTTGGGGACTGGCACTGGCGGGGTCGGTTACCTCTCGTCTTGGAGCGATCGGCTAATGTCGAGACTGGCCTACCGGAATTTCGGAGATCATGAATCCCTTTTGGCGAGTCACACGGTCAATCCACTGTCGACTGCTTACGCGGCGATTCGCTGGTACGAAATCCGCAGCCCGGGAACGACGCCCGTCGTCTATCAAGCGAGCACTTGGCAGCCAGACGGCACATCCCGCTGGCTGATGAGCATGGCGATGGATAAAGTTGGGGATATCGCGGTCGGCTATAGTGAATCCAGCAGTACTCAGTATCCCGCAATCGCCTACACCGGGCAGGTTCCGACCGATCCGCTAAACACGCTTGAAAGCCCGGAGAACATCATCTCTCCAGCATGTCCGGCAGGCCAGGCGTGCAACCAGGTCTACAATCCTTCGTGGGGTACCTACAGCAGCATGTCAGTCGATCCGGTTGACGATTGCACATTCTGGTACACGAATCAGTACTACATTCAGCAGGGATCGAAAATCTGGAACACGCGCATCGCGTCGTTTAAGTTCCCCTCGTGCCAGTAAATTTATTGGCCGCGATGCGTTATCCTCGCTAAGCCCTGAGCGGACATGCGGCGTGCAGTTATGTCCGTTCAGGATTACATTTCTTTTCCCCTACGACGAAGTTCTCGAAATAACAATGACAAAGACCATTCTTCAGCCAGAGATGAACGCCGTCCAAGTTCGCGCGATGCAGCCGCACGCATCGCGATCACGGGCGGGGCTCTTTCTGGCATTTATGGCTTTGGTGGTGGCGGGAGCGGTATTGGGTTTGGCAGGCCAGACTTTGATCGGCAACTTGGGAACCGCGGGCACGTTCGCTCTGATTCTGGCCGGCCCGTTTTTCACGGTTGCTGTGGGTGTCGGGATATGGAAGTCTTTCGGTAAGTTCCGCATCCTGTGGAAACAACTGACTTGGTGGCACGGGTTATGGCTCGTGATGGTAGTGAGCAACTTTGTTTTCCGCACGCGGAGCATAGAAACCGTCCAGCAACATCCTCTCGACGTGGCCGCTGCTTTTCGCATCTTGCTAGTCGGATTGACCGCGTTCCTGCTGATGGTGCGCCTCACTTTGAAGCGGCCGCCCTGGTTGCATTCGTTGTTTCACGGCCTGATTGGGATCATGGCTGTCTTTGCGTTGGTCTGCATAACCTCCTCCTTGTGGTCGGTCAACCCTCCCTGGACGCTTTATAAGTCACTCGAGTATTTAGTTGATCTTTCTCTGCTGGCTGCCATTCTGGCGAGCGTTGGCTCAACTGAGTCGTATGCAAGCCTGCTGAATTGGACTTGGGTGATCTGTGGAGTACTGGTCGCCGTCGCTTGGTTGGAAGCGCCCATCTGGCCTCAAGAGGCGCTCGAAGGCGCGGGCGGTTACGTAGGAGGACCGCTGCGGTTCCGGCTTTCTGGCGTGTATCCCGGCCAAGGCTTCAACATGCTGGGGACCTACGGCGCCATCTTGGCAACGATTGCGATTTGCCGGCTCTTGCCTGCCGCGGCACATAAGTTTGATCGTGCATGGTACGCGATTGTGTTGATGCTTGGCGCGGTCACCATGGTTTTCTCCCAGACACGTTCGGCCATAGGCGGCTTCGTGGTTGGTGTGGCGCTGCTATTCATCATTACCAAGCGGCTGCGATTCGCGGCGGCGCTGGGGGTTGCCTCGGCTGCCGTCCTGGCGCTCACAGGCGCCGGCACTGTGGTACTTAATTTTTTGCAACGCGGACAGAGCCAGAGCCAGATCGCATCACTGTCAGGTCGTCTACAGTGGTGGGGAGTCGCTTGGGACGCCTTCAAACTGCATCCCTGGACGGGCTATGGAGCTTTCAGCTCAGGTCTTGCGGTGTTCCCGAAGCTGGGAGTGAAGGAAGTCACGCCGCTTCACAGCGACTACGTCGAGACGCTGGTGGGCATCGGTATCTGGGGTCCGCTGCTTCTGCTGGCTGCTTTGCTGGGAACATGGTGGATCTTGATACGGTGTCTTCGGCGATTTCCCTCGAGCACGCTGGAGCACCAGTTGGCGGTTGAGTCGATTGCCGTCTTGGGCGTTCTGACCGCTCGTTCGGTGGTTATGGGCGTGATCATGTCGCAACCTCCCATTCAATATTTCGCTATCTTGGGCTTCGCTGAGTATTTGCGGCGGCGCTACAGCGCTAGGGCCCTGAGCGTTTCTTAAAACTCTTGTTCCCCGAAGTTCCACCTCCTTCCAGCAGGCTGGCAAGGTCAAAACGGTTCCCGTTGCTTCGTACAACTAGAAGTCAGTTACGCGGCCGCCGCCCACCTTCATGGTTTGGCGGATCCATTTCCTTCGATAAACATGCTTCTTACTCTGGCTAGTTGGATACTTCTGGTAGCGTCTGCCGCAGCAGTCGGCAGTGCGGTTCTGGCAATCACCAGGAGTTCATTCTTTTTACATTTTGGCGACCGGATGATCACGGCGACCTGGTTGGGACTCCTGATCATCGCGGCCATCCTTCTCGGCCTGTCGATTGTCCTTCCACTGTCACCGGGAATCGGTCTCAGTGTAATGGTAGTACTGGCGATTTCTGCCGCGTCTGCGAAAGCTGTGCGCCGTGATTTTCGAATATCGGGGTCATACCTCAGGAGTGCGGGAGGCATAGGTCTCGGCACACTGGCCGTCATCGTGGCGTTGAACTCCACCCGTTTGGTCGAGGCTTACGATACCGGTCTTTATCATTATCCGCTCACCCGCTGGTTATCGACCTACGGAACCGTTCGAGGATTGGCTCTGATCCATTTTCGGTTCGGATTTTCCTCTTCATGGTTTGCGCTCGCGGCACCGTTCGATTTTGGTCCTTTCCAGGGCCGCATTGCAGGTATGTTCGGCGGCCTTGCGATTTTTTTGTGTCTCTCGCATTTCGGTCTCGCGATTTCGCGCCTCCTGCAACGGCGCGGGAATAAAGCCGACTGGTTCCTGGCGGGGGGATACATCTTCATCATCCTCGTTTGTTTGAATTGGGCCTTCGAGGTGTCCCTGTCTCCCGATGTACCAGTCTGGATTTTGACGTTGTTGGTGGCCTGGCTGATGCTGGCTGCGACACCTTTCAAGCCGGCGAAAAAGAAAGACCCGCAAGGGGCATCGGATTACAGCCTGGTCGCGATTCTGATCCTGGCGCTCGGCACTATCACCTTGAAGCCCAGTGCAGCCCCGATTGTCATGGTCGCCGGGATATTCTACTGGTTCAATTCACCCACAGCGTGGGGCCGACGATTGATGTCGGCTCTGATTTCCGGTTCAATCGCCGTGCCCGTTGTTCTGGCAAACCTTACATCCTCCGGATGCCCGCTATACCCCAATTCTCAATTGTGTCTCAATGTGCCGTGGGGAATCGGAAAAGCCGGGGCACAGGTCATCTCGGCTGACATTGCCGATTGGGGACGCTTCAGAGAGGGTGCTTCTTCGGCGGCGACAGGCTGGTCCTGGGTGGTTCCCTGGATTTCTCAGCCCGACAAGCTGGCGCTGACTGTGCTGTGCGGCATGTGTCTTGCGGGTTTTGTGGCATTCCGCGGCTGGCGTGCAGACAAGTCGTTTCTGTACGTAGTTGGACTTGCGCTCGTCGGCACAATATTTCTTTTAGTGACGGCGCCTAACCCTCGCTTCGGCGCGGGTTACTTCGCTCTCTATCCTGCGCTATTACTGAGTACCGTCGGTCCGAAATACGAGGGCTTGATTCGTAGAGTACCGGGAGACGTGCATGGCCGCGCTAAATCCACCACGCTCGGTTATGTGTTCGTGGGAATCGCCGCACTACTCGCTGGATATGGGACGGTCAGGGAATTAAAGATTAGAAGAGGAATGGAAGCATCGACGCATTTCCTCATGCCGGAAGATTCCAATCTTGTCCACCGGCTTGTTCTGCCCCCTGCTCTTGCCACATCCCCCGGCGATCTTGTAATCACGAAGAATCGACGTCTGGATCGTGTCGGCCGCTTGGAACTGGCAACGGAGCGTTCCAACGGAATCGAATATCGAACCCCCAAAGATCGCGACCAATGCTGGGCCGCAGCTCTCCCCTGCATCCCTGCTTTGCCAGAAAATGGCGTTAGCTTGCGACGTCCAGCGAATGGTTTTAGTTCCGGTTTTATCCGCTCAACCAAGCTTGACAATTTATCGAGGAGATAGTTCCACATGACTCAAACAAAGATTAATGAAGCTGCTTACGCGGTTGCCGATGCTGGCTTTCAAAGCAGCGAAGATCGCCGGTCGATCCTGCGGTCGGGCCGACGCCGCACGTCTGGCCTCGACAATCCCAAGGTTTCGATCGTAATCCCGGCGTACAACGAGAAGAACACGATTGAGGAGATACTGCGCCGCGTCCTCGATACCGCGATGCGCCGCGAAGTGATTGTGGTGGATGACTGTTCCACCGACGGAACCCGGCAAATCCTGGAAAACATGGCAACTCAACAGGCTTTGGGAGCAGGCGAAGTGCCTGCCACCGATGGCGGACTTCCAGTGGCGCTCGGGGATCTCCGGTTTTTCTTTCAAGAAAAAAATTCCGGTAAAGGATCTGCGTTGCAACGCGGATTTGCTGAAGTTACCGGTGACGTCATCCTAGTGCAGGATGCCGATCTTGAATACGATCCTCTGGACTATCCCAAACTGCTCGAGCCCATACTCGACGGGCGCGCCGATGTGGTCTTTGGTTCGCGTTTTCTGGGCGGACCGCAGCGGGTTCATTACTTCTGGCATTACGTGGGCAACAAATTTCTTACCCTGCTTTCCAATGTCTTCACCAATCTGAATATCACGGACATGGAGACGTGCTACAAAGTTTTTCGGCGAGAAGTGCTGGCCGGCACCACCGTGCGGTCCAAACGTTTCGGATTTGAGCCGGAGATCACCGCTAAAGTGGCAAAAGGGAAGTGGCGGGTCTATGAAGTAGCGATCACCTACGCGGGCCGTTCCTACGAAGAAGGAAAGAAGATTACCTGGAAAGACGGGTTCCAGGCCCTGTGGTGTATCGTCCGCTACCGATTTTCAGATTGAAACCGGATGCTTGAGAGTCCGCCGAGGAGAGAGACCATGAAGCGCCTTCCTGTTTGGTTCAGCTTGCTTTTTATTTTAGTATCCAGCGCCGGGGCTTTCGCTCAGAAAGGGACCTTCACCACCTATACGACGACGTGGAACGGATTCCAGCGAATTTATGCGGTCTATGTCCCGCCTAAGTTGGCGGCGAATCCCGCTATGGTCATGTGCCTGCACCAGACTGTCCCTGGCCCGCAGAATAATCCCCCCACCGTTTTATGCGCGCAAGGGCTGGGCTGGAACCAATACGCGGACATGTTTGGATTCCTCCTGGTAACGCCAGTATCGACTTGGAAGAGTGGCGGCGCAGCCGGCGGATGGTTCTTCTGGCAAGCCTACAATACGAATTCATATTTTCCGATTCCGCCCGATGATTCCGGCTTCCTGCGCAATCTGATTCAAACCCTTTCTCCGCAATACAATGTCAACCCGGCCCGAGTATTTGTGACCGGGTTTTCCTCGGGTGCGATGATGTCGCACCGTATGGGCATTGATTCTGCCGACTTGGTCGCGGCAATCGCACCCGTCTCAGGGGCCGTATGGGTGGGAACCTCGACGCTCCCCAGTGCAACCATGCCGGTTTCAGTGCTGGAGTACCATGGCGACGCCGATCCGCTGGTGAAGTACTGTGGGGGAACGTTATTTACGTGGAACGAAGCAGTTCCCACGCCTGCCATGGATGCCGACGTGAATTATTGGTTGGCACAGGACGGAATGTCGGCGAATTCCACGCCGTTGTGCTCTAGCGGAACTCCGACACCCAATCTCTACTCGCTGGATTTCAAGTCTGGAAATGTCGAAGTTGAATTCCTGCGGGAGTTGGGCGTAGCACACACCTACCACACCTCTCTGGATGCGGCAATTTGGGCCTTTTTCGCTGGGCACGGGAGATAAGAAGATATTCCCGCGTCAGTTCGCCGAATTTCGAAAGGAAAAGTACATGAGAATGGAAAATGCGAATCCGCAATTCGACCGCTTAAGCGGTTGCGCTCGAGTGCCGCGAAGAGCGTGCATCCGCCTCTCGATTGCATGTCTGGCAGTTCTTTCGATCAGCATCCCGGTGCTTTCCATTTCGGCCCACAGTCAAACTCCGATGTACACGTACCATAACGACAGCACTCGAAGCGGCTTGAATTCGAATGAAACGTTGCTCACCCCTGCTAACGTAAATCAGAATCAGTTTGGAAAGCTGTTTGCGCAGAATGTCGATGGCTACGTCGTGGCCCAACCCCTGTACTACCCGAATGTTTCTATCCCTGGCCTGGGCACCCACAACGTAGTGTTCGTTGTGACGCAGCATGACAGCGTCTTCGCCTTCGATGCAAATAACAACCAAGGCAGCAATTCTGCGCCTCTTTGGCAGTTGAGTCTGCTGCCTGCTGGTGCTACTACGGTTCCGATCAGCAACCAGGGATGCGGCGCCGTGACCAAGTTCAACGAGATCGGAATCATGGGTACTCCAGTGATCGATTCCTCGACGGGAACGCTGTACGTGGTCGCAAAGACGTTGGAAAGCGGCAACTATGTGTTCCGATTGCATGCTCTGGATGTCACGAATGGCCAGGAAAAATTCAACGGCCCGGCGGTGATCAGCGCGTCTAGCACCGGCCCCAGCGGGGTCATAAACTTTAACGGCTTTGTTCAATTGCAGAGGCCCGCGCTGCTCTTGGTGAATGGGGCGGTTTACGTTGCCTTCGGTTCCAATGGATGCGACAAATTCGCGCACGGCTGGGTGATTGCTTATAACGCCGGCGACGTGCAGCAACAACTTGGAGCGTTTAACACCACACCGGACTATGCCTTTTCAACGGTTGAAGGGTCGATCTGGCAGGGAGGGGCCGGTCTCGCCGCCGATACCAATGGAAATGTCTATTTCATGACCGCAAACGGGGATTTCGATGTGAACCTCGGCGGCTCTGACTACGCCGACTCGTTTGTAGAGCTCACCCTCGGAACAAGTGGACTGGGAGTAACTGGTTTTTTCACGCCTAACAATGAACTAAACATGGAGCAGAACGATCTCGACCTCGGCTCAGGCGGTCCGCTCCTGCTGCCTGACCAAAGCGGAACTTCGACTCCGCACCTTCTGGTAGGAGTCGGAAAAACAGGGACGATCTACCTGCTCAACCGTGACTCCATGGGCGGCTTCAACTCCACCGACCAAGTCGTTCAGGAGATTCCAAATGGGATCCCTCAGGCTTTTTTTGGTGTCCCAGCTTACTGGAATAACATGGTTTACTTTGCCACAACCGCCGCCCCGATCGAGGCTTTCTCACTCACCAATGGAGTACTCTCTGCTTCGCCGATCTTTCAGTCCGGCATGCTGAACGGGATCGCCTCTGCGACTATATCTGCCAACGGAAATACCAATGGTGTTCTCTGGCTTATTCGGCTTAACTCATCGATAGCCGCACTCGCCGCATGGAATGCCTCCAGCCTCGGCAAAGAGCTCTATGACTCCTCACAAAACGCAACACGAGATAACTTGGGCCCGATAATGCGCTTTACCACTCCGACCGTGGTTAATGGACTGGTGTATGTAGGGACCCAACAACAGGTGGTAGCGTATGGGTTGCTCCCGTCGCTTTCGGTTTCAGCGGGGAACAACCAGGCCGGCAATGTTGGTACAACCTTGCCGGCCTCCCTTCAGGTCCTGGCTTCGGATCCTTATTCCGGAAATCCTTATGCTGGTGTAACTGTACAGTTCAGCGATGGCGGCAAGGGCGGGATGTTCCCCAATAACGGAACCGCGATCACCAACAGTTCCGGCATTGCGACGACCACCTATACCCTGCCCACCAAGGCCTCCGTGGTTACGATCACCGGGGCCGCCCCGGGGTACGCCACAGCGAGCTTTGTTGCCACGGCCAGTGCGGGGTCTCCCGCGAGCGCGACATGTTCGGGAGGAAACCAGAGTGCACCCCCAGCCACGGCGCTGCATAATTCCCTGGTTTGCACTGTTTTGGATAGCTACAAGAATCCCGTGCCCGGTATCACCGTGAGCTTCAGTGACAACGGAGCGGGGGGGAGTTGGAGCGCTAGTTCCGTAAACACGAGCAATCTGGGGAAGGCCGGGACCAGCTACACGACCCCAACGAAGTCGGGTCGAGTGAAGATTACGATCTCGGTGCCCGGACTCTCGCCCATCAATACTTCTGAGATGGTTACTGCAGGAAATCCAACATCGCTCGTCATCGTTTCCGGTAACAATCAGTCGGGCTCCGCTGGGAGTATGCTTCCGCGAGCCTTGGTTGTTTCCGTAGCTGACCAGTATGGAAACCCAGTTCCCGGAGTCATAGTTGGATTTTCGGATGGTGGGGCCGGTGGGAATTTCTCATCGTCCAGTGTTGCTACCAACTCATTCGGCCAAGCCAGCGTCAACTACACGCTCCCCCGTGCCCCAGGAACGGTAAGCATTACCGCGTCTGTGACTGGTCTAACTTCTGTCGTCTTCAGTGAATCGGGGAAGTAACAGATATTTCACTTCCGAAAAGAAGCCTCGGTTGGCCCGGAGATTCGGATGAAGCGCACGGTTTCAGCCAGAAACTAGCCAATCATCGATTCTCCAGGAGAATCGGTTTCGCGCCGATGGGAATTGTCGGGTCGCCAATCTTTATTCTTATCTTTTCGCCGGATAGGTTTTTGTAGTGAGTGAACCGTCGATCTGAAGAGTAGGAATAAGGAACGGTACTGCACGTGCCATTGTTGCAATCGCGAGAGATTTCCCAGACGGCCTGCGCTTCATAACCTCCTGGACGCGATAGGGTACAGGTCCAGACAGAACCCTTCAGCGAACACGGGCTGATGGTTGCACCAACAATCCAGTCGTGGAGTTGGTTATAGGCCAATCCCGCCGCCGTCGGATTTCCCGTTGCGGTTTCGATGCTTCCCCAAGGATGCCTCTCGCCGCGGGGACGTCCCCAGGCCCACCAGGAAATGAGTTGCAGATTATTCTCGGCGGCCAGGCCAGCCTGCAGGAGATAGTAGCGCGCCAGCCAAGCGATTTGCATATCAGGATCGGGGATGGTGTCGAGTCCCCAGCTTCCCTCACTGTTGAACATGGGCTTTCCCGCGAGACCATTTTCGTCAAATACACGGCGGTAGTTGCGGACCAGAGTAAGGATGGAACCGGCACAGATATTGGGCGGGGTCGAACCACAACCGGCCGTCTCGTCTTGCTCCGGCATCGGATACGGCGTGACTTTATTCATAGCAAGATAACCGTGAAAGGTGCCGCCATCGGCATACTTTGATCCTCCCGCTTGGAGATATGAAGCCATCCATGCGAGGGCGCGACTCTCTGGCGTCGTCGAAGGCCCCACGGCGGAGGGCGTCAGCAAAAGAGAGTACGGATCGCTGTGAATAATGGGATAGGCAACCGCTGCGAGTCTGACCATATCTTCTGGGCTGCCGGTCCAGAAGGTGGGCGCGGTGGCTTCGTTCCAGAGTTCGTAATACTTGATATGAGGCGCAGTCTTGCCATTGTAGTGATGGACAAGAGCGGTGATGAATTCTCTCCAGTCCTCAATATGATCGGGGGCGCTGGAGCAGTGAACCAGGCGGAAGCTTTGTTTGCAACGGCGCTGGTCTGTAACCGCCCAAGAGGGCGTGCCGGCAAGAGTGAACACCATGTTGGCAACTCCGTCGGAATCCACCAGGCCATGAGCTCGGGCTAAGTCGACGGCGCGATCCGATACTTGCCAGGCGAAGACGCCCTTTGCCGTTTCCAGCCGGGACCATGTAAGTGGAGGATGACCGAGAGTGCCGACCTTGACCGCAGGATAGTCCTCGGCATCGAGCACACTCATGCCAAACAGGCTCTCCGGAATCACCGCCGCACTTTGCTTTGCGGGCGGATGTGAGGTTGCTCCGGATTGCTTAGCTTTCCCGGCGTTCGCACCGCACAACAATAAGCAGCAGCTCACAGCGGCGATTGTCTTAAAGAAAGTCTTTTTCATGGCGGGCATTAGTCTATCCCGTTTATTCCGTCGCTGAAAGCGATACGGAAGTTCGCGGAACAGCAAACTAATTTTGGAAGGGTGGCAGCATGGTGCTTCGAAGTCGTTGCCGAACGGAAAAAATCGTCGTCCTGATTGCGTTACTCTTGTTCAACAATGAAATCAGCAATCTATTGAACCAACCCGCAGGTCCCGGTCGAGTTCGCCAGGGAGTCTTGTGGGCCCAGTCCGCTCCACCGCCCGATATCACGAAGATTCAGCACATCGTTTTTATTGTGAAAGAGAACCGTTCATTCGACCAATACTTTGGCACCTTTCCCGGCGCGCAAGGGGTAACGCAAGGGCAGATTTCTACGGGACAGATGATCCCCCTCGGCCACACGCCTGACCAGTTGTCGCGAGATCCTGGTCATGACTTTGTCGACGCTCATGCCGGAGTCGATGGCGGCAAGATGGACGGTTTCGACCTGCAATACAACGGCAATATTAATGGCGATATGCTGGCCTATACTCAGGTAACCCAACAGGATATCCCGAACTATTTTTCCTACGCTCAATACTTCACCCTGGCCGACCAAATGTTTTCGTCGCTCGAAGGCCCGAGCTTGCCGAACCACCTCTACACAGTTGCAGCACAAGCGGGCGGAATCATTAACGTTCCCCGTGTCCACGGGACTTGGGGTTGCGATGCCCCACCTTCGACCACCGTGGAAGAAGTGGAAGACGATGGCGTGGTGGAAGATGTTTTTCCCTGCTTCAGTTTTCAAACCTTGGCCGATAGCTTGCAGAATGCGGGAATCACCTGGAAATCGTACGCTCCTTCGAAAGGGCAGAACGGCTACATTTGGTCATCGTTTGACGCCATCTCTCAGGTTCGTAATACGTCGCTCTGGACGACCAATGTAGTACCGGAAGGTCAATTTGTGACGGATGCCCAAAAGGGACAATTACCCGCCGTGTCCTGGCTGATTTCAGGATCGGATTCCGAGCACCCTCCGGGCAGCGTTTGTCGCGGGGAAAATTGGACCGTACAACAATTGAACGCATTGATGCAGGGGCCGGACTGGAGCACAACTGCGGTTTTTCTGACCTGGGATGATTACGGTGGATTTTATGACCATGTGCCGCCGCCGGGCCTGGACGCATTTGGACTCGGGCCGCGCGTTCCGTTATTGATTATTTCGCCCTATGCCAAGCCGGGCTATATTTCGCATACGCAATACGAATTTTCCTCCGTATTGAAGTTCATCGAGGAGCGGTTTTCGTTGCTGCCGCTGACCACCCGGGACGCGAACGCGAACGATACGACCGACAGTTTCGATTTCACTCAGACGCCTTTGGCGCCCCTGATATTGCAGCCGCGCAGTTGTCCGCTGGTCTCTTCCAGCACGAATTTAGGTTACGCTACGGTAGGCACTCCAGGCCCGGCGTTTCAGGTTCCTTTGCTCAATAACCGCACGACGGCGCTGAGCATTTCCAGTATTGCCACCAGTAAGGAATACACTCAGACTAATAACTGTCCCGCCACCGTGAACCCAGGGCAGGGTTGCACCATCAACGTTACCTTTGCACCCACCGGGGCAGGATCAAGACCGGGTACGCTGACCGTTACCGATTCCGATTCCACTAGCCCTCAGGTGGTAGCGCTCAGCGGAACCGGCAGCGGAGTCGGCCTCTCCCCGTCCAAACTAACTTATCCTAAGAATCAATTGCTTGGTACCGCGTCACCGGTCTCGACGATAACCCTGACCAACATCCGCACGATCCCTTTGAGCGTCTCGCAGGTCATGGCCGTCGGCGATTTTACTCAGACCAACACCTGCGGAACAAGTGTCGCTGCCAAAGCAAGTTGCACCGTGAGTGTCACTTTCAACCCTACGGCGACCGGACAGCGATTGGGTGCCATCTACTTTTTAACTAACGATCCTGCCAGCCCTCAGATGATCAGTCTCGCCGGGCCGGGCACCAGCGTTGCCTTCTCGCCTGGGAGTTTAACTTTCCCGGGCCAGAAAGTCGGCACCTCGAGTCCAGCAACGACAGTTACGATGAAAGTTACGAACCATTCAACTGCAGCGCTGGTTCTCGGAAGCATTACGGCAAGCGGAGACTTTACCCAGGCGAACTCCTGCGGGCCCAGCATCGCACCAGGCGCGAGTTGCGCCATCAGCGTCACTTTTACGCCCACCGCAACCGGAAGCAGAACGGGTGCTCTTACCATCACAGATAGCGATTTCTCGAGTCCGCAATCGGTGATCCTAAAAGGCACAGGACTTTAGCCCCAGTCATTTCTCGGTTGCATCCCCTTGTCATCACTCAACGAGCGAAGTCCGTTACAAGCGCGGCTGAGTTTGAAAGCGGAACCTTGACCCAGCAGCAACGTCCCAGCGGCAACGATCCAGCAACAACGATTAGGAGATTCACAATGTCATCACTGTCATCACTGCGAAGCACAACGAAATGTTCGGGCATACGACATGGACTGATCGGCTTAAGTTTCGGTCTTTGCCTCTGTCTCTGCCTCCTGGCTGGTCAGGCTTTCGGACAAGATGTGGAAGCCCCGGCCCAAGGGCCCGCGAGCGCTGCTACGGCTCAAGCCCCTGCGGGGATCGCTCAGATCCAACATATTGTGTTCCTGGTTAAGGAAAATCGCAGCTTTGACAGTTATTTCGGAACCTTTCCCGGAGCCGATGGGGCCACAACCGCGACTCTATCTACCGGCCAAGTCATACCCATTGGACATCTGCCGGATGCCGTCCCCGCTGACTATTGCCATGACTGGATCTGTACGATCGCCGACATGGATTACGGCAAGATGGATCGCTATGACGCGGACCCCACTTGCTTGGGAAACGGCGGGCTAACCTGCATTGCGCAGCTTACCGAAGCCGACATCCCGAACTACTTTACCTACGCGCGCAATTTTACCCTGGCGGACCACATGTTCTCGTCAATCACCGCCACCAGCTTTCCCAATCATCTTTATACGATTGCGGCGACGTCCGGCGGAGTAATCAGCCAGGCGCACTTGCCCAGCAACTTCGGCAAGGGTGAAGTGGGATGCCAGGCTGACCAAATGTCGACTGCAGAAGTGATGGATGATGATGGCGATGTAACCAGCCAATATCCGTGTTTCGACTTCAAGACCCTCGGCGACACTTTGAGCGAGGCCGGCGTCAATTGGAAGACGTATGCTCCTTCCAACACAATTTTCAATGCCTACAATGCCATCAACCATATCCATAATAATTCTTCGGAGTGGAGTCAACATTACGCCCCCGATACCCAGTTTGCTACGGATGCAGCCGCAGGAAACTTGCCTGCCGTGAGCTGGCTGGTTACCAATAATGCTTCGGAACACCCAATCTTCAGTTCGTGCTTTGGTGAAAACTGGACCGTACAACAGATCAACGCCATCATGAATGGACCGAGCTGGGCTTCAACGGCGATCTTCATCGCGTGGGACGACTCAGGCGGTTTCTACGACCACCTCGCGCCACCGAAGGAAGATATCTTTGGACTGGGACCGCGCGTTCCGCTGCTTATTATTTCTCCCTATGCGAGAGCGGGATACATTTCCCACACCCAATATGAAGCCTCATCTGTCCTGAGGTTCATTGAAGAACGCTTTGGGCTGCCCTCGCTCAACGGCCGCGATCTTACCGCCAATGATTTGTCCGACAGCTTTAATTTCTCTCAAACGCCCATCGCGCCGATGCCGCTGAAAGCGCGCTCGTGCCCCTATGTTACGAGCTCGCAGAGCTTTAAGCCTCAGCAAGTCGGTACTTCAAGCAAGCCTTATTCCGTAACATTCATCAACGTCTCAAACAAAGGAATTAAGGACACAAGCATTGTTACGACCGGCGATTTCAGCCAGACCAACACATGCGTGGGCACCAGCAATAGCGGTAATGCTGGCGGTTACTGCCAGATCGCTGTCACTTTCACTCCTACCGCGACCGGCGTGCGAAGCGGCACGATGACCATCACTACCACGGCCGTAGGTGCCGGCACACAGACTGTAAATCTTTCCGGCATCGGCACTAACATGGGTCTTTCCACATCAGGTCTTACATTTGGCCATCAGGTTGTGCTCACAACGGGCGCACCGCAGTCGATCGTCGTAACCAACTCAAGTACGGGGGCGCTGAGCATTTCCAGCGTGGCCGCGACCGCTCCCTTTTCGCAAACGAACAATTGTATCGGCTCGATACCGGCGGGTCAGACGTGCCAGGTGAACGTGACGTTTACTCCAAACTCTGCGGGCACTATATTCGGCAGCCTGACGATTACCGACAGCGATGCGGCTAGCCCACAGGTGGTAACTCTTACGGGCGTGGGGAGCACGCTTACGACTTCCACCACCAGTCTTAACTTCGGCAATGAGTCCCTGGGTTCAACCAGCGCTTCGCAAGAAATTACAATTAGTAATCCAAGTTCCGGCACGGTCTCCATGAACGGCGTAACCATCGTCGGAGTGCAGGATTTCTCCGAATTCACCCAGACCAACAATTGTGGCGCCACGCTAGCGCCCGCGGGCAGTTGCATTATTCAAGTCTCGTTCGCCCCGCTTCATTTGGGCCTAACCACTTATCCCATGGTGATGGTCCGCTTTGGATCTCCCGACAGCCCACTCATTGTGAATTTGCGAGGAACCGGGATTCCTGCTGCCAATAACCCAGTGCCCTCCATCACTCAACCTCTTCAGCCGATTGCGGTGGCGCCCGGCGGAAAGGCCTTCACCCTCAATTTAAGAGGCTACGGTTTTGTCACAGGCTCGGTGGTGCACTGGAACGGTACGGCGCTGGTTACAAAATTCAACAGCAACAGAACGCTAATGGCGACTGTGCCTGGAACCGATATTGCCAAGGCTACGACGGCAGCCATCACCGTTTCGAATCCCGCTCCCGGAGGCGGCGTCTCGAATACGGTGCTGTTGCCGGTGAGTACCGTGACAGCTCTTTCCTTGGCGAGTCAGGATGTGTCGACGGCTGGATCCCCGGTCGCAGTGGTGTCCGGCGATTTCAATGGGGACGGACACATCGACCTGGCCGTCGCTGACCAGAGTACTAACATGATTTCAATTCTGCTGGGAAATGGTGACGGAACATTTACTGCCGGAGTTACGCTCACTGCGGGTAACCATCCTTCCGCTCTCGCGGCAGGCGACTTTAACCATGATGGAAAACTCGATCTCGCGGTGGGCAATAGTCCGGATAGCACCATTACCATTTTCCTGGGCGATGGCACCGGCAACTTCACAGCAGTCCCAACCTTGGTGAACACGGTGAATCCAGTTTCGATTGCGGTCAGTGATTTCAATCGAGACGGGTTTTCCGATCTCGTCGTGGCCAATTACATGGTTAACACGATCTCCGTGTTCCTTGGCAAGGGCGATGGAACCTTCTGGCCGACTTCCACTCCTGCGGTTACGCTCAACGGTCCAACCGGAGTCGCCGTTGGAGACTTTAATCAGGACGGGATTCCAGACATCGCCATTGCCAACAGTAAAGGCACCACCATATCAATCTTGCCAGGCGTCGGGGATGGAACTTTTGGAAAGGCTGCCAGTCTTACCCTGAGCAGTGCCCCGAGTTGGATTGGGACTGCCGACTTCAACGGCGACGGCAAAATCGACCTCGCGGTCGTCAGCAGTGCCGCCAGCACAGTCACTATCTACTCGGGAACCGGCAACGACGGATTCGCAATTGGTACTGTGAATTCGACCGGCTCGGCTCCGAATTCGGTAGCCATCGGCGACATTAATGGGGACGGCATCCTGGACTTGGTCACCGCCAACGGCAGCTCGAACTCCGTGTCGGTATTATTGGGTTCGGGTAGCGGAGTTTTCCAGAGCCATCAGGACTTTGCCACGAACCTTGGGCCGCAGTCAGTGGTGCTGGCGGACTTCAATCAAAACGGCCAGCTGGATATCGCTGTCGCGGATTCACAAACCAGCGCGATTACGGTTCTCACTCACTAAGGCCACTTCTTTGCTACTCGGCCAACCGCGGCCGAGTAGCAAACTTTTCGCAAACATAATGCACTCGCATCGTGTGCGGGTCTTAGGTCTTGAGCGGTTTAGCGGTGGTCCACCGGTAATCTTGGGTGGACTTCTCCACAGCGCAGATCTGGCCCCGTGCTAATTTTCCAGAATAATTGGTTTTAGTCCGACCGCAACCTGGCCGCTGATGGGTGTATGAGTACCACCCGCGAGATCGCGATACTGCGTATAGGTGCTGGCGACCGACTGGTTGAGGGTTGTGCAGACTCCTGCAGCGCACGTCTGCGACGCATCCCAAATGATCTCAGCCTGATATCCTCCGGAGCGAGTGATATTGCAAGTCCAGATTGAGCCGGCATTGGAGCACGGCGCCGAAAATGTGGCGCCGACCAGCCAGTTGTCAACCTGGTTGTAGGCGACACCCACCGGGCTGAGAGCCGGGCCATTATCGGGCGATCCGGGAACCGGCGGCCCTCCCCACAACCACCAGGTTACAAGCTGCACGTTGAGATTGGTAAACTCGCCCGCCTGTAGCACGTAGTATTGTGCGAGCCAGGCTGAGGCGGTGTCCGGGTCGGTAATTGTAGAGTTGTAGAAGCCGCCTTCGGTATTGAATAGGGGCTTGCCCTGCATACCGTTGCCGTCGAGCGCTTGGCGGTAGGCAGTCATTTGGTCGGTAATGGGACCTCCGCAGGGAGTAGTCGCGCAATTCTCCGTAGGCAGCGGGTAGGGGAGCGCGTAAGTCATCGGTGCGATGTAGCCGTGGTAGGACGCAATATCCGCATACTGATTTCCCCCGGCTTGAAGAAATTGCGCCAGGAAATTTGGGCCGGGACTGCCTACCATCGACGGCGTGATAACCAGCGAATGGCTGTCCTGCTTGATGATCGGATAGGCCGCCGCAGCTAGGGCTTCGAGTTGTGCGACCGTGCCCGTCCAATAGACCCCGCTATCCGCTTCGTTCCATATCTCGTAATATTTAATGTGTGGCGCGGTGGTTCCGTTATAGTGCTGGACCAGCGCCGTGACGAAATCCTTCCAGTCTTGAATATTGTCCGGCGGAAGGGTGCAGCCGACCGTGGTGGTTCCTCCGCTTGGTGCGCAACTGGCTTGCTCGGTAAGCGACAACGCCCAGGGCGGCGTCTTGCTCAAGGTCAGGATTACAAGCGCAGTGTTCGACCCATCCGAATCCTGGGGGGCCATCTTTACATAGCCATCGAAGAAGGAAAAATCAAAGGTCCCCTTGGTGGGCTCGATGGTTTCCCAGCCCCCCCGAACCGGATGTCCCAGAGTTCCATACGTTACGCCCGGCGCAGTGAAATTCCCGGTGTCGCTTATGGAAAAAAATGTTGCGGGAATGGCCGCAGGACCGGGCGGTGGCGGAGGCGTGGTTTGAGCTGTTTTCGGCGATGATCCCCCGCCGCAGGCGGTCAATATACCAACAAGCAAAAGCACGAGGGCAACCCCAGGGACGACTTGAATGACTCTGCTCCGCCGGCTGTGGCCGCTGCTGTGGTACTCGACCCGCTGGCCGAGGCCCACAACTTCTGCTTCTGCTGTCATTTTTTGCTCCTTACCATTCTCTCGATCGGAAGCCAGGGGGGATGCGTGCGTCGCTGTTATGAGGAACCTTTCGACGTTCCCAAAAAAGGAACCCAGGAAATCGAAAATAGTTGCAACCTCCGATATAAGAACATTTTCATGAGAAACCGCGGCGGTATTTACTTCGTTAGCGCTACACCTGCCAACGGCGGACGGGCCCGAAATCGCATAATTCTCACAACATTCTTTGTGTTCATTGCGTTTTTTCATAACACACTTTAAGTATAATCTTCAAACTTTACGCGGCAATTTCCGGTTGTTCGCTGCGCTACTGTACGAATGTGGGAACAGCCATTGACCTCCTAGTCATGAACTAGTGAGACCTTTCTGCTATCACAAAAGCTCGATACGATCCGTTTACAGATTGATTCTGGAAGTCACACCAGCCAAGTGCAGAGAGTGATTGAGGGGCGCATACCGTTACGCTCCAGCACGTTTCTGCTAGTGGGGCTTCCAGGCGGAGAATATCGTGTCCCCCAAAAACTTTATTTTTCTAGTGTGCCTGTCCGCCCTGTTGGTTTTGCGACCTTCCCCGTGCGGTGCTCAAGCGACCGTGAATGAGAATCTGGAAACCGTCATGATCTATGTTAACGGGAATACCGGTTCCGATAGTAATCCTGGAACTCAAAGCCAGCCCCTGAAGACCATCAGCGCTGCCGCCACCAAGGCATTGAGCAACAACGATAGTGGCATTGGCAGCCGAGTCATCATCAACCCGGGTACCTATCGCGAAGCGGTTTCGATTGGAACCAACCGAAACAGCACAAACCTGCCGATTACCTTCCAGGCAGCTACCAATGGCACAGTCGTAATATCGGGAGCCGACCTGTGGACCGGGTGGACACCTTATAGCGGCAACTCCGAAATCTATACCCAATCCTGGCCTTATCACTGGGGAGTCTGCCCCGGCACCGGAATTCAGCCGACTCCGCCGAACATTGTGTTGCGGCAGGAAATGGTTATTGTGAACGGAACGCCTCTGACCGAGGTGCTTTCGTTGAGCGCAATGATGCCTGGGACGTTTTTCCCCGACGAGGCCAATGGAACCGTCTATGTTTGGCCACCGGTGGGGACAAATATGAGCACGGCAACGGTTGAAGTGCCGACCCGCCCTACTTTGTTTAGCGACTACGCTCAGTCTTATGTTGTTTTGAGAGGACTGACATTTCAATATTCCAATGCATGCCACGGTAGCGGCGCAGTCAGCGTTATCGGTGGCGCGACTAATTTCCTGGTCGATACGGACACCTTCCTCTGGAACAATGCAGTCGGTCTCGAGTTCAACGGCGCTCAGAATTTCACCGTGAGTTCCTCCGTTGCGAACCATAACGGCCAGACTGGTTTCTATACTAGCCAGGTGAAGTATGCCTCCTTCCTGTCGAACGTCGCCAATTACAACAACTGGCGTGGGGCGCAAGGCGCCTATTACAATTGGGACACTGGGGGCGGCAAATTCCTGCTGACTCATGACAGTACTTTCGAGAACTTCACTGCACTGTTCAATCAGACACACCCAATACATTTTGATACGGACAATAGCAATATCACGGTGAAATCCCTGATAGCCGTGGGTAACGTCGAGGGATTCTTAATGGAAAAGAGCCAGGGTCCGGGGACAATCACAGGCAGCTATTTTTGCGGCAATGGACTAGTCACTGCCAGCCAAGGTGGGTTGGTCTTTCGGGATTCCACGTTATTTACCGTGACGGGAAATAGCTTTTACGGAAATGGAACGGCCCAAATTGGCGTGGTTGGAGTCTTGGGCGGGATTGCCATTACCGATTGGGAAACGGGTCAGTCGTACCAACTCCTGAACTCAGGTCTCACTCTTCAGCAAAATATTGTGGCTGGGCCATCCGCCATTCCGGTTTTCCGGGACGACTATCTCGGCGGTTCCGATTGGCATGTCTTCGCATCCAGTTTGACCTCGAACGATAACACTTGGTGGGCAACTAGCAATCCGACCGCATTTACTGTTCCTACGCCGCGTTCAGGTTCAAACTCCAGTCTGTCAGGCTGGCGGAGCCTGACTGGGCAGGATTCCAATTCCACCTGGGGTTCAGTTGCCAGCCCGGCACAGTGCAATGTTCAGTCGCAAGGGTCCGACTATTGGCTCCTCACCGATAATATTTCGCCCGTAACGGCGTCTCCCTCCGGTCAAGCGGTTTATAGCCTGACAACTGTTCCGATGGGCGGAATGACAGGGACAGTAAAGCTGAGTTTAGATGGGATTTCGGCGATTCCCGGGGTTACAGCGAGTTTCGCCCCATCCTCGATCAGCACTTCCAGTTCTTCCGCGTTGACACTAACCACGAGTCCGACAACTCCTGCAGGCACGTATTCGTTTACGATCATCGGGAATAGCGGCAGCATCACCCGGACGATTGCGGCTTCCTTGATTGTTCCGCAGACTTCCGTACGACTCTCAATCGCCAGCCTGACATTTCCCGCGCAGCCAGACGGGACAGCCAGCGCCCCATCGACCATTACGCTGACCAATACGGGGAAGCTCCCGCTGCTGATGTCCGGTCTCTCAACTACTTCGGGCTTCACACAGACCAACACATGCGGCATTTCGGTGAGTGCCGGCGGAAGTTGCACCATTAGCGTTACGTTCTCTCCCACTCAAATAACGTCTTACTCAGGATGGCTCACTATCAAGGATGCCGACAAGACAAGCCCGCAACTTGTCGCGCTGTCTGGAACAGGGTTAGCCGCGCCCGACGTATCAGTCTCTCCCGCTTCGCTGAATTTTTGGTCACACACCGTAGGCACCACAACGACCAATTCAGTGACACTGAACAACCGGGGAACCGGGCCGCTGACAGTGAATAAAGTGACTCTTAGCGGAACGAACCTTGCCGATTTCTCTCAATCCAACAACTGCGGCAGCAGCCTGGCGGCGGGGGCAACCTGCACCCTCAGCGTGACCTTCAAACCGAAGGCAACTGGAACGCGCACCGCGACGCTCTCGGTTTATGACAATGACAGCGACAGCACCAGCCCGCAAACGGTGAGCCTGACCGGGACGGGAAAGTGACGGTTTCAGGCCGTTGGTGGTGGGTCAATTCAAAACTGACCCACTACCCGGCCATTGCTATCCTTCCACCTATTGATCTACTCTGATTTCGTCAGTCCCTCCCCAGATTCCCTTGTCCCTATTCGTTCGTTTTCGCTTCGCGATCAACTTGTGAGCATGCGTCCAAACACAAAATTATCGAATCATATTCCCGCGCTCGATGGCTGGCGGGGCGTCGCAATCCTGCTTGTTCTCGTGGACCATTCGACGGAAGGGATCAATTTCGGCCGGATCGATCACTTTTTTCGCTTGGGCGCAACCGGCGTCGCCTTGTTTTTTGCGCTGAGTGGTTTTCTAATTACAACTCGCCTGTTGGAAGAAAAACAGCGCCACGGCAAGATCCGTTTGGATAAATTTTATGTGCGCCGGGTGTGCCGGCTAATTCCCGCGTCCCTGACCTACTTGATTGTGATAGGAATACTCACTCTGGCGGGAGTGCTCACCGTGACCCGCGAACAATGGTTTGGATCCCTTTTCTTTTTCCGCAACTACTTGCCGATGGATTGGCCCGGCGGTGGCTGGTTCACGGCACATTTCTGGTCGCTCGCGGTCGAGGAGCATTTCTATCTGATTTGGCCGACGTTGTTGATCCTCAGTGGGGGGCGCGCAATTGTTCCGGCTGCGGGCGCGGTCGCCGTGGCGGTTTGGAGATACATAGATCTTCATTACCATGTAGTGCACGCGACGCTATGGTTCCCGGGTCGTACCGACGTCCGCCTGGACGGACTGCTGTGGGGTTGCGTACTAGCGATCCTGCTGCAGCGATCCGACTTCAAACGGCGGATCTCGCGCTTCTACACGTGGTGGCTTTGGGTTGCCGGTATCGGGCTCTACATCGCATCGAATTTGCTTTCCGGCCGGCACAATTATTCCCCCTACGAACCGGCATTGATCGCATTGATCATCATCTGGCCCGTGCTGAATTCTGAAAGCTGGGTCGCTAAAATGCTTGACCTGCAGCCTGTCAAATGGGTCGGACATCTCTCTTACAGCCTCTACGTATGGCAACAATTATGGCTGGTATTTCCGGATACGCCCGCGCGGTTTGGGTTATTTCAAAAGCTCCCGGTGAATCTGCTTTGCATCTTTGCATCCGCATCCTTGAGCTATTACTTGATCGAGAAACCTATGGTCAATTTCGGCCACCGTCTCACCAGCAAGCCCCGCACAGTGAGCAGCGAATTCCTGAAGGAAGCCGTCTCTCAGTCTTGAGACCCGCGGCGATCTAGATTCCCCCCGTTTTCACAATTTCGGCGAGTACACTGTTGCAGCGATACCATTCACATCGAAATTGTTGGAACCTTATTACTTTTGTAAGAAGAAGGGAAATGGCGTTCTGTGAAAGTACTTCTCGTTCATAACGGTTACCAACAACCCGGAGGTGAAGACGTCGTTTTCGATCAAGAGCATCAGATGCTTAAAAATGCGGGACACGACACAGTTTTGTATCGCCGAAGCAACTGGGATGTAAATGAGTATCGGGGACTGCGTAAGATCGTTCTAGCCAAAAGGACGGTGTGGGCTTCAGATACAAAGCGGGAATTTCTGCAATTGCTTCAAAGCGAAAAACCCGAAGTGGTTCATGTGCACAATACTTTCGTCATGATCTCGCCGTCGATCTACTCCGCCTGCCGGGAAGCGGGAGTACCGGTTGTGCAGACGCTGCACAACTACCGGCTGCTTTGTCCGTCGGCTACCTTGTTCCGCGATGGCAAAATCTGTGAGGACTGCGTTACAGGTTCTTTGTTACGGGGCGTGCAGCATGCCTGCTATCACGATTCGCGATCCGCGACAGCGGTGGTGGCTCTAATGCTTGCTACGCACCGCCTTCGGGGCACCTGGCAAAATGAAATCGCGTGTTTTGTGGCGTTGACTGAATTCTCGCGGCAAAAACTCATAGAAGGTGGGCTGCCGGCGGAGAAGATCATGGTGAAGCCGAACTTCGTCCATCCTGATCCCGCCGCGCGAACCGGGGATGGAGACTATGCGCTTTTTGTCGGAAGGCTGTCTCCAGAGAAACGCGTCAGCACGGTGTTGGCGGCCTGGAAGCAACTTCAATTCCCAGTCCCATTGTTAGTACTCGGCGGGGGCCCCGAGCAGACTCAACTTCAAGCGCAGGCTGTCCACGATGGCCTCACCCATATCCGCTTTCTAGGCCAGGTGCCGCGTGAGCAAACCATAGCAGCTATTAATAACGCTCGATTCCTGGTTTTTTCAAGCGAGTGGTACGAAAACTTCCCCGTCACCATCGCGGAGGCGTTTGCCTGCGCAACTCCGGTCCTTGCCAGCCGCATGGGAGCAATGCAGGAGATCGTAAGCGATGGGCGTACCGGGCTTCACTTTTCCGCGGGAGACTCGGAAGACCTGGCGCGCAAAGTTGAATGGGCCTGGACTCATCGTGATGAAATGCGCGCCATGGGAGTGGGAGCGCGGACAGAGTACGAAACGAAATATACAGCGGAAAAGAATTATCCCTTGCTGATGGAAATCTACCGGAAAGCAATCAGAGGAGCGTAGCTCAGAGATTTAGTGCTCCGCCGACATTTCAGCGAGACAGAAATGCCAGAGTGCGGCAATGCTTCCTAGGCCAGCCTGCCTCTGGGGCGCTTGGCCTTAAGTGTGACGCCAGGCCCGAAGCTAAACTGAGGAACCTCAACTCCAGTTGCCGGTTCACGCATGGGACAGATCACTTCCAGCAGCGGAGCCGTCATAAACGTCGTCACCAACGCCATAACGACCATCATCGAAAACAGTGCCGGAGAGATTACCTTCACATCAAGGCCGATATTAAGAATAACCAATTCCATCAGGCCGCGCGTATTCATTAAAATCCCGAGTCCGGCTGCTTCGCGCCATTGCATTCCCGCAAGCCACGAAGCCAGCATCGAGCCTCCCAGTTTCCCAACCGTGGCGCAAAGGATAATGAGTCCGCAGTACATCCACATATTCGGACCTTTCAGCAGACCGATGTTTGTGCGCAGCCCCGTGAACGCGAAAAAGAGTGGCAACAACATCGTGACAGTAACTGTCTCGAAGCGATCGAGAACATAGCGTACAAACCTGGATTCTTTGGGCATGATCGCGCCCACCAGGAACGCACCAAACAAAAGATGGATTCCGAGCGCTTCGGTGCAGAGGGCTGACGCCAGTACCAACAACAGCATGAAGGCCATCAGGTTTTCGCTAAGCGAACCTCTTTCGTGATAAACCGTTTCGAACCGTTTCAACAGATGACGGACTCCATAGATCATGATGACAGCGAAGGCGATGATTCCGCCCATGGTCATCCACAGCGGCGCGGAGCTCTTAGCGGCGCGAATCAAGGCTACGATGTAGGCCAGAATGCACCAACCGGTGATGTCATCCACCGCTGCGCAGGCGATGGCAAGCGTCCCCAGACGGCTTCCCAGCGCGTTGCGTTCGGTCAGTATCCTGGCCAGAACCGGGAAAGCAGTAATACTCATGGCCGCGCCCATGAATAGCGCAAAGCTGCTGAATGCGACGCTGTCGTTCGACAGCCGCGGATATAAATACAAAGCGAGAAATGATGCCGCCACGAAGGGCGCAGTAATGCTGACGTGGCTGGTCAGTATCGCAGCATGGCCCTGGCTTTTTAATTCGCTGGGATTGATGCTCAGACCTACCAGGAACATGAAGATGATGACGCCGACCTGGCTCAACGCGCTTAGGTATCCCAGGCTCGATGCTGGAAACAGGTAGGCGGACAGCACAGGGGCAATCCAGCCTAACAATGAAGGGCCCAGCAAGACCCCAGCAAACATCTCTCCTACAACGCGGGGTTGATGGATCAGGCGGAAAAGGCTGCCCGTTATTCGGCACACGAAAAGGATCAGCGCGATCTGAAGAACGAGAGTAAAAAGATTCGGCATCAGTGCGCCTCACTGTTTCCGGCGCGGGACTGCAAGCCGGCGTGGAATCTTTCCGTGGTACAGGATGCGCATTCTCTGAATGAAATCGTGCCGCTCATGAGTTTCGGTACCGCTTTGGAATCAATACTTGCGTTCAGAACCAGGCTATCTCCGCAACCCTCTGGCGAAGACTTAGGCAGCTGAAATGTTGCGCTCAGATCGGCGCCTTCGATCATGCCTGCGGCGGTAGCTGCTGCCTGTTTGTTCAAAGTCAATACAAGCTCGCGGCCAGATTGCGAAATCGTAAGTAGAGAATCCATAGCGGCGAGCTGCTGACTGCAGGTCTGAGTTTCCTGTTGAGCTGTTACAGCATCGAGTTTCCAGACACCATCAACTGCGAGCGGCGCACTTAGACCTCGGCCTGCCTTCAAAACCCCAGCCAGTCCGAGCAGGGGAAGCCCGACCAGCAGGATGTAGGCAACGATAAATCTTGTGTTGGAAGAAGTTTTTTTCATCTCACGCTTGAGAGGATCCGGGTAGGAGACTTCGGTACGATTCCCCATCGGCCCTCCTAGGATTCACTCTGAAAGTGCTTTCGATCGAGACTCGTTGCAGTGTGATCTCGTGCGAGCGACTGGAGCCTTGCGTTAGTGCAGGCAGGTCATGTCATTTATAAACGGCAGGAGCCGTTTGTACAATGGCACCTTAGAGTGGGAAAAGCGGTGCGTAATTGAGCCGAACCAAGGGTGGAGTGGGCGGTTCAGCCCCCAGCGGTTCTAACGCTTCCCGGAAGCTGCTAAACTGGGTATTCCCCTCAGGTTGCAGTTGCGGCTCCGTTACCAGATCCTCCGAGAGTTTTCTTCCAACGGAGTCGTCCCGGGAGCGTCAGGTGTTACGAGTGGATGTCCGCAATAAAAATGGAGCACAACTGTGATGCTTCGCAGGAGTCTCCAATGCGGAAGGGTAAAGCTAATGGGGGTGTTGGATTGTCGGGTCACAAAGATAATCGGGGTGTCACGGCTTTGGCGGAAGAGAGTAGCGCGGAAGACCAAAAAACGCCGGTCATAAGCCGGGGCGCCGTCTTCGGCAGGGTTCTCACGTGGCTAACTCGCGGCGGCCTTGCCATTGTCGATTACGGGCTGATTTCCGGCTCGAATTTTATTCTCGGGGTTATGCTGGCCAGGTGGTTGGCGCCGACTGAATATGGTGCCTACGCCCTGGCTTTCAGCATTTTTGTGCTGGTGGGCTTCCTTTACCAGGCGCTTCTTCTGGAGCCCTTGTCGGTGTTTTCTGGTACTACCTTTCGCGGCAACACCCGCGGCTATCTGAAAGTTACCCTGTGGATCCACTGGGCGCTAAGTCTTGTGATGTGCCTGCTGCTGGCGGGCGCCGCTGTAATCGCGCGGGTCGCTGGACACTCTCCTTTGTTGTCGATCGCTCTGGCTGGTATGACGCTGGCGACTCCTTTTCTTTTGATTCATAGTTTAGGGCGTCGCAGTTTCTATTTGGAGTTGGCGCCTGGGCGCGCTGCGTTCGCATCCATTTTCTATTGCGTTCTGGTTATTGGTGGAGTTTTTCTTTTCTTTTCGCTGGGTTGGCTTTCGTCCTTCACCGCATTCTTGCTGATGGGGTTCGGAGCCTTGATCAGTGGCATTGTCATGGTTGTCCAATTAAACCGGTTACTCGGGCCCGCGACCTGGGATCCCACTCTGCGAGAGACCTGGGCAAAGCATTGGAAGTATGGGCGGTGGGCCCTCGGCACATGCGTAGTGGGCTGGATTCCCAACTACGTCTATGTGCCGCTGGTCAGCAGCTTCTCCGGAATGGCTGCTGCCGGGGAACTCAGGGCCTTGAGTAATCTTGCGGCTCCAGTTCTTCAAACCTATGCCGCCTTAGGTTTGCTATTTCTACCTTATGCGGCCCGAGTGCAGCATGAAGGTGGCAGGTCGGCCGCGTCTTCCCTAACCGGGCGGCTGGCGGCGTTGTTTGTGGCGGGATCGGTGGCGTATTGGGCCATAATCCTCCCACTGAAATATCCGTTGTTTCATTTTCTGTATGCCGGCAAGTACGCTGAATCGATTTATTTGATCCCACTATTTGCGCTGGAGACCACAATCTGGAGCGCCAGCCTTGGGCCCGCCATTATGTTGCGCGCCATGGATGCCGCCGACTCGCTCTTCGTCGCCAATATTATCGCCAGTGGCGTAGCTTTAGTCTTTGGAATTCCTGCGACTCGTTTCTTTGGGCTAAAAGGCGTGATTTGGAGCATGATCGCCGCGAACTCCGTATATGTAGTAGCCGCATTTGTTCTGCATGCCCGAAAAGCGGCGTCACTCAAGGCATCTGCGGCAGTCTTGGGAAATGAAATCATTTGACAATGCCTGAACCTGAGTCATAATGGCTGACAGTTTTAATGGTAAGAACGTGACGTTGTGAACGCGTTCTCCGCCGTTTCTGATTTCGCAGAATCCCCCCTCAACTTTGATGCCCCAGACCCAGACTTAGTGTTTTTGCGGGATGACTTTTAATCCGCAGCTTGTTACGTTTGCACGGCGGAAGCCGATGACCCACGGTGGAGAAGCTATGAGCTTGGTTCGAGTCACTACTACCAACATCGTCATTCTCGCTTTCGTTCTGGCGCTTGCATTCCCAGCGTCGCTAACTGGAACTGGTTTCGTCGGATTTGTCGTTCCCCCAACATTCACCGTAGGCAACCGGCCTCGAGCCGTGGCCGTCGGAGATTTTAATGGGGACGGGCTAATGGACTTGGCGGTCATCAGTCAAAGCACAACTATCGGTATCCTGCTCGGCTGCGTCGTTGGCACTGCGAATTGCACGAATGGATATTTACCGCCCGTAAATTATGCTCTGCCTAACTCGGCGAAGACACCCACAGGAGTTGTAACGGTCGATTTCAATGCAGATGGCAAGCTTGATCTGATTGTCGCCGACGCGGCCTCTAACGATATTGCGCTGCTACAGGGAGGTGGAGACGGCTCATTTGTGGCAATCAAGTGCGGCACTCATCCCACTTGCGCAGCAGGTGTCGATCCCGTAGGTATTGTGACGGCCAACTTTACAGGCAAAGCCGGCGAGGTGGATGTAGCCGTAATCAACGCCGTGAGTAACTCTGTCAGCGTTTTTCTCGGAAACGGGGTGACCTTTGGCGCGGCAGTAAGCTACGGCGTGGGCAATACCCCAACTGCAATCGCTGTGGCCGACATGAATGGGGATGGGTATCCTGACTTGATCGTTACCAATGGTGGGGACGGCACAGTGAGTGTATTGCTCGGCAACGGGCACGGCGCGTTCACGACCAAGTCAATTGTCGCGACGGGAAAGCTTCCTCTGTCAGTAGCCACGGCAGATTTCAACGGAGACGGCCACATCGACGTCGCGGTGGTCAACGCCGGCAGCGCAACTCTTAGTATTTTGCTCGGCAAAGGGGATGGAACCTTCAGTTCTATCTCGACGATCATTGCCGGGGCAGTCCCGCAATATGTTTCGGTCGGCGACATGAACGGCGACAAGAAATCCGACCTTATCGTCGCCGACGGGGCGGGGGTCAACGTCGCGATTTTGCTGGGTAACGGGGATGGGACATTTCAGCCAGCATCTTTTTATGTCTGCAACGCGCGTGGGGATTTCGCCACTGTAGCTGACCTTAACGCCGACGGCAAACTGGATGTGGTCGTTGCTAATCGCAGCGACACCCCGGGTGGGCTTACGGTGCTGTTTGGCAACGGCGATGGAACCTTGGCCTCCGCCCGGAATTATCCAGCCGATCCCGGTTCACAGTCTATCGTGCTCGCACACTTCAGCTGTAACACCAATTGGGATTTTGCGGTGAGCAATTCTGCGAGCAACACGGTGGCGATTGGAAGGGGAAATGGCAATGGAACTTTTCAGCCGGCATCCATGCTCACGACTGACGCTGAACCAGTTTCGATTGCCAGCGGTGACTTCGACCACAGCGGCGGCCCGGATATTGCCGTGGCAAACTCCGCCAGCAATGACATCAGCATCTTTTTGGCGAATTCGACTTGTACAGGTTTTGCTCCAGCAGTGAATTATTCCCTTGGGACCGGAGCTACTCCAGTCTCTATCGCGGCCGCCGATTTTAACGGGGACGGCTTCTTAGACATTGCCGTGGCCGATCTCGGAACTAAAAACATCAGCATTCTGCTCAACAATGGAGATGGCAGTTTTAAGCTGGGCGCCACTCTCAGTCTTGGTTTTACTCCGAACTTTGTCGCTGTGGGGGATTTCAACAACGATAAGAAAATGGATCTTGCAATAACCAGTCAGTTCAGCAACAGCGTTGCAGTGTTTCTGGGCAATGGAGATGGTACCTTCACATTGAAATCGACCAATTGCACGGGACCGGTTCCATGCAAAGCGGTGTCGACGTCGGTGACCGTGGCGGATTTCAACGGAGACGGCAAGATGGATTTGGCCGTCACCAGTTACGACGATTCGAGCGTAAGCGTTTTACTTGGCAAAGGTGACGGAACATTCGGCGCCGCCGTGAACTATCTGGTAGGTACAACTCCGTTGTTTGTCGCCGCCGCGCCGATTCAAGGAAACAGCACACAACAGGACCTGGTTGTGGCCAATACGGGCCAAGACAGCATCAGCGTTCTCTTAAACAATCAGAATGGGTCCGGTAGGCTGACATCGACGGCGGCGCATCGCTACAGTGCAGGATCGGCGCCATCTTCCATCGGTATTGCCGACTTAAATGGAGATGGAAAGCTCGACTTGGTAATTGCAAATCAAGGCGGAAGTGACGTGACGGTGCTGATACAACAATGACAAAGTTCAGCGTAACAATTCTGTTTTCGCTCTTTATCGTGACCTGTATGGCAAATATAGCCTGGTCGCAAAACGCCGACCCGATTAATGGAAGTGTGACTTATGTCGGCCCCACAAAGTGTCAGGCGATTGGAATCGGAAACAGCACTTGCTACAGCCTGACTGTGCAATGTTCAGGGATCGACGGCACCGGAGTCGGTCCGGTCGGTATAACCCTGAAGGTAACGAATCCCGGAAGTACCAAGGGTACGATCCTGTTCACTGACGCTGGTGGCTCAAGCACCTGGTTCGAGGGCCAGTTTGCCTTCGGCCCAATGATGATGAATTCGCTGGTGCGAGCAGGGTTTACCGTGGTTCAAGCCGAATTCGGTGGCTCGTTAGGATACCTCACCGGTCCCGCTCCAAATGGCGTACGTTCGCTCGCATGCCGTTACGCCGCGCTGGCAAATTGGATCTTTGCCAGCACAGCTTCCAGTCCCTTGATACACCCCAGCAATTCGGCAATGTGTGCCGCGGGTTTGAGCGGCGGATCTAGCGCCGTTGGGTATGCTCTGGCGCACTTCGGCATGGGAACCGGGGCAACTCGCATTTTCGATATGGTCGAGATCATCAGCGGCCCCACCCTGACGCGAATCGATCATGCGTGTATCTGTGATCAGCCGCCACTGCCAACGAATACGAGTCAGACAAATCTTCCGGAGTGCCTGCTTGCTGCCAAGTCTCTCCTCGACGGCACCTATTCGAGTCCCGTTTGCACATCGGCCGGAAAAACACACAGCACAACTAACGCTACGCTGTTACAGCACGACAGCATACTATCGGACGATCCTCCGTTTCTAAGCTATAGCACGAATGTCCACGTGTTATTTGGCGGGCAGGACCAGAGCGCTGGGCCTGCGCAGGGTCTCGATTGGGTGAACGCCGTTACGTCACCGTTGACTGTAGTCACCGTGCTCGATGCCGGACATTTCTTGCCTGACAGTTTTTCCGGAGCAGTGCAAGTGGTGAACGACCTGACCAGCAGTTGCGCGCTGCTTCCACCATCTGCAAGATGATTTTGGCGAACAAGACACGCTGGACAAACGCAATGCTTTTGCATGGCCCCGGTAGACTGTGGACCGCAGTCTAGCGCAGCCCGAACTGTTGCCGAGCCGCATCCACGATAGTGCGCCCAATCTCAAGCGATGCTGTAGCGGCGGGAGAGGGCACGTTGAGTACGTGCAACATCCTGTCCGATCTCGCAAACTGAAAATCATCTACCAAAGAGCCGTCACGCTTTAGCGCTTGCGCGCGAACGCCCGAACCTGCTGGAATCAGGTCGTTTGCGCGAATCTCCGGCATCAGGCGTTGCAGGTCCCTAACGAAGACCGCCTTTGAAAACGACCGGTGAAATTCGCTGAGACCGCTGCGCCAGTGTTGTGCCGCCATTCGCCAGAAGCCCGGGAAGGCCAGGGCTGCGGCTGCGTCGGTAATGGAAAAATCGCTGCGTCGGTATCCCTCGCGTTTTAATGCCAGAACTGCATTAGGTCCTGCATCCACCCTCCCGCTTACTCGCCGCGTGAAGTGCACGCCAAGGAAGGGAAGCTGTGGGTCAGGAACAGGGTAAATCAGCGCTCGTACCATCGCGGTACGCTCAGGAATCAACTGGTAATACTCGCCTCGAAAAGGGAGGATCATGACATCCCGCTTTTCGCCAGCCATGTGGCTGATGCAATCGCTAAAGAGTCCGGCGCAGTTGATGAGCAGCGCCGCTGAGAATGCTCCGCGATTGGTTTCCAACGCGATTTCAACCCCGTCGGGCTTTAAGCCGATGACGGCGGTAGAAGTGAGAATCGCTTGACCCTGCCCAGCAATTAGTTCTGCGTATTTGTCGCACACTAAGCCGTAGTCAGTAATTCCTGCGGACGGCACCAGTAGGGCCCGCAATCCACTCGCGTGGGGTTCGATCTCCCGCAACTGCTCCGGGCCAATTAATTGAAGTCCCGTCAGCCCGTTCGCCTCGCCCCGCCGGCGCAGCTCCACTAAACCTGGAAACTCATCCTCGCAAGCGGCTACGATTACTTTGCCGCAGACCTGGTGAGGAATGCCATGTGCGCGGCAGAATTCGACCATGGCGCGCGCGCCTTCTACACACAGTTTGGCCTTGAGCGATCCGGGTTTGTAATAAACACCGGAATGAATTACGCCGCTGTTGTGGCTGCTTTGATGCTGTCCTACGCGATCTTCTTTTTCCAGCAACAACAAGCGAAGTCGCGGAAATCGCTTGCTGATTTCGAGCGCGACGGCGAGGCCGACAATGCCGCCGCCGATGATCGCGACGTCGTAGCGGGAATCAGTCATGACTGGTGATCGCGCCGCGACCACCGTGATCGCACCGCCCTCTCCGCTACGGGCTCACGATCAGGGTCACGGTAGAGGACGCTTGATGACTCAGTGTACCCGACGTTCCCGTCACTGTGATGCTATAAGTACCTGGTTGCGTTCCTTGCTGCTGGGTGCCCACTCCACCAGGGCCTCCTCCTCCCCCATTACTTCCACCGCCTCCGCAAGAAGCGAGCAGCAGCCCCAGCAAGAATAATGCAATCAAAGAGGCCGGCAGACCTGCCTTCGAACCAGAACACAAGCGAATCAGGTAAGCAGCCGGTAAGGCCAACCATAGTGCATAAAAGATGGGACTGCCCCCGCCTCCAAACGGTGGGCTCGGCGGAGGGCCGAACGGAAACAGTTTCGCCGAACTTGCCGTCGTACTGATCGTCATAACGACTGCTGCCGAGCTATTGCCCGGAGTCACCGAGCTTGGTGAGAAGGTGCACAGCGAGGTCGTGGGTGCGCCGGAACAAGACAGACTGACAGACCCGGGGAACAATGCGCCGACCGGTAAGACGCTGAAATTGTAGCTCGCGGTTTGCCCTGGCGTAATGGTTTGGGTGGAGGGCGTAAGCGTCCCCAGCGTGAAATCCTGTGCCACCGTGACGGCAATCGTAAACGAATGGCTGGGAGTGCCCGTGACGTCCAGCGTGCTGATGTTGACGTTGTAGCTGCCCGGCGAGGCATTATTCGGTATGTTGATGGAGGCCGTAACTGGTACGACGGCCGCACTGCCGATCGTGATCGGATTCGGCAGACTCAGAGTACACTGTGCACCCGTCAGCGCCGTGGCATCGCAGGTAGCATTAACCTGACCGCTATAAGAGAACGTGGAAGTGAGTGAAAGGCTCGCCGCAACCTGTGCGCCGGGCACCGCAGAAAGCGTTGCTGGACCTGTAACCTGATAATCCCCCACTGAGAACGGCACCGCAAGCGAATGCGTGATCGAACCGGAGGAACCTTGCACCGCGAGCTGATAACTTCCGGAAACAAAACTGGTTCCATTGATGACGAGATTTACGCTAGCCGGAAACGTGCTGCCGGAAGTGGGAGGAATGCTGCAACTGCCGGCTCCGTAAGTCGTGGAGCAGGTTAAGCTGACAGTACCGCTAAACCCATCTTGTGCAGCAATCGAAATCACGCCGGTGCTGCCGGTGCTGCCCGCTTTGACGTTAGGGAAAGGTATCGATTCACTGAGAACGAAATCAGGATTCGTGACTACGTCGATGACAAACGAAGTGGAGAGTGTCGCCGCCCCTTGCGTTGCAGCTTGCAGTATCACCGTGTAATTGCCCGTCGCCGTGTTCGCAGGCACCGTCACGGTTGCGGTCATGTCCACAGCCGGGGAAGAGGGAGTAACGACCGCGCTGGGAGTGAAACCGCACGTTGCCCCAGGGATGTTTGGAGCAAAAGTGCAGCTCAAGCTGACGCTCTGGTTAAACGATCCTTGAGTCGTAATTTGAAAACTTACCGGCGGAGACGGTGCCCCACGTGGTTCAATCACAGTGCCAGGGATCGGAGCAGTCAATCCAAAATTCACCACATGCAAAGTGAGCGGTGCAAGGTGCGTGATGTTATTCGAGTCAGAGCCTGACTCCTGAAGGCTGAAGTTGTAATCCCCGATCGTGCCCGTACCGATACCTAACAAAAACGTCGAGCCACGAGAACTCGGAACCAGGCTGGCGGGGCTCGGCGTGCACGGCACCGGAGGACTCGAGGAGCCTGCGGTGCAGCTGAACCCGACCGAATTGTTGTATCCGTTCAGAGCCGTGATAGTGCCGGTGAAGTTTGCTATGGTTCCAAGGAAGGCCGTCAGCGGAGTGTTTGAAATAGAAACTTGAAAATCCGGCTTCGCCAGCAAATCGAACTGCCATATGCCCCGCCCATAGGTTGAAGCCCGCAACAACCTTTGCCCGCCAGAATTGAACAGGGCGAGCGCGGTGACCGCTACATTGGGCAGAAACCCGGCTGCGAGCGGGCTGGGCATCGGTCCGACTTCGGTCCATGTTGCAGCTACAGTAGGGCTCTGGAACACGCCTACGTCGGTTCCCACATAAAGAATGTGTGCCGTAGGATCAATCACCACGGTATTCGCTGGAGAATCCGGAAGAGCGTTCACCCCGGATCCAGTGAAATCAAGCCAGCTTGCCCCGGCGTTCGTGGTCTGCCATACATGTCCCGGGCCGCCGGTGAAACCCATCACCGTTACGTATGCAGTGTCGCTAGTTGGATCTGACGCATCAACCGCGACTGCGGAAATCGGAAACTGATTCGCATTAATGCTGCTGCCCCCGGGCCCATTCAGGGTCACGTTGGCAAAAGTAGAACTGGTTCCGGAAACTGCGGTCGCATTCGTAGTGACCCAAACATTTCCTCCAATCGGGGTTAAAGGGCCACTCGGGCCAAGGCCGTCCGTGGTGGCGTAAATTACCTTGGAGCCGTTATTGTCGCTGGTGCCGCCACTCGCCAGTGAGCGCACCCCATTCACTTCAGTGCCGGCGCAGGTTCCGGTACCGAGCGTCTCGAAATTGAGGCTAAGCGCGGTAAAGGTTCCGCCCGACCGCGGCCCACGCCACACGCGACAGGTTCCCAGCAATAAGGACGTCGTCGACTGCGGATCCAGGATGTAGGGAAAATAAAATGGTCCGTCGTCGCCGCTAACGTCAAAGCTGTTTACCACTGACAGAAAACTGCTGTCACTGCAGTTCACTCCGGAAGAACACTCCTGGATATTCAGATTGCCGCCGCCAGGCGGATAATCCGGGTTAGACGCAAACCAGTTACCGCTCCTGGAATCGATCGCGTTGTAACCGCCATCGCCGCTGAGAACGTTTCTCCAACTCGAACTAGTCGTCCCCGTAGCGGTTGCAGGCGAGCCGTTGTCCTGCGTCCCTCCTAGAAGCGTGTCGACGCTGCTGGCATGTTCGGAAAAACTGACGAACTGCGTCATCGATCCCAGATTCTGATTGAGGTCGTCGAATTGGTTGGCTCCGAAGCATGACCCGGTGGCAAGTCCGCTGAATCCATCGAGCGCGCGATATATGCCGCCATCATTAGCGAAATACATCAAGTCGGTTCCGGAGGATTGAATCAGATACGCTAACGCATGCTGATCGGGATGCACATGCGCCGGCGCCCCCAGCGGATCGCAGCCGTACACATGAGTAAGATTCATAAACGGCGTATTCGCGCAGACCGTATTGCTGGAATTCATCGAGCACTTATATAAATTGATCGCGCCGGCATACAGGTCGGTCGGGTTCCCGGCGCAGGTCTGAGCGCCGTTCGGACAACTGGGAACGGCCAGCAGTTCCAGATTGTAGGCGCCCTGCTGCACCCCGCACCCGAGCGTATTGTTATTGATCTCGCAGTTGATGATGCCGCTGTCGTTGATTTGTGTCCACGAAACGCCCGCGTTCGTTGTTTCCCAGATGCCCTGATCCACAAGATTGTTATTGCCGTCGAGCGAAACGAACCATCCGTACATCTCATTCCGCCCTGGCACCACGGTGATCTCGCCCCGGTAAATCGGGCAACCCAGGCTATAGTTCTGCGGACATGCCGTCGTGTTGAGCACTCCCGTAGCGCCCGGTTGAACCGCCAGCTGCGTCCACGTCAGGCCGTCAGGGGAAGAGTAAAAGCCGTGATAGCGCAGCGCCGCGAAGAAAAGTCCAGCGGCTGCGTTGTACACGACCGAAGTTGCAGAGGTCGCCTCGCTCGCCCCGCCGGAAAAGAGAGCATCGTAAGTCCATGTCTGACCCGAATCGGTGGAAGTATAAAGGCCACGATAAGTATTGGAGGTCAGCGCATTGTCCGTAATCCCTTCCGCCGTCGCTGCCATGGCCGCCACTACCGTACTCGTCTGGCCAGTGGCCGTGCTGAAGGCCATCCGCGCCGCACCCAGGCCGCTGAAAGGGCTGGCTCCGCTGTTCGCGGTTGGAATTAATGTCCAGCTGGTGCCGCCATCAGCAGACCGCAGAATGCCCAGGCCGAAGTAAGAATCCGCGGAATTGTCCGCTTCCCCCGTGCCAGCAAGAATCACGCTCTTCGTGGGATCGGAGTTTCCCGGCTGAATCGCAATTGCGCCGATCGAAAGCGTAGCTTGGTCATCGGTCACCGGCGTCCACGTCACATTATTGGGCGTGCTGTTTGACCCGTTCGTAGACTTCCAAACTCCGCCCTGCGCGCCCCCAATAAAAACTGTGTTGCCGCTGGAGTCGGCAGGATCAATCGCCACGGCGGTCGCCCGCCCCGACACCTGGTGGTAGTCCTGAAACCCCGTGCCCGAGCCATCTGAGGCGAGCGGAACCGGGCCCAACGGCGTCCATCCGCCGGCTGACGTTGCTGGCGACGGCAAGCTCAGTTGCGCGCCACCGGCACGAGGCAATCGAACCATGCGGGCTCGCATCTTCGCTTGATAAGCGCGGTGCCGCAATTCCGCAGCCGACTGGCCCGCTACTACACGACCGCGCAAAAACCATTCCGCGCGCCGTTCCTCGTGGTCTGCATCCGAATCAGTGGCTGGTCTTGTCGGTGTGGATTGTTTTGCGCCCTGACCACGCGCACTCGACAGCGGAAAAAATAACAAGAGCACAGGCAGGGAAGCCCGAACCATGCGGCAGAACCTGAGAAATGTCATAAGCCAACTACTCAGGAGTATGGGAGTGCCGGAGAGCGTGGTCAAAACAAAAAGCACAAAAATGAGAGTTGCAATCCATTTCGGGAAATAGAAAGCCTCTACTACGAGTCCCGCGGCAGTGTGAAAAGCGATTAGCGCGGACGCTTACCGACATCGTCAAATGCCGTGGCTGTACAATCTCCAACGGATTCGCTTTCCGGAGAACATCACGAGGTGAGTTCGGAAAGCAACGCGACCTGGCTATAAAATGTCCATCGATTGGCAATCATTTCGGCTCACTCTGGAACTGGCGGCACTTGTCTCGGCAATTCTGCTGGTGGCCGGTCTACCTCTTGCCTACTGGATCGCTTTCTCGCGTTGGCGCTTGAAATTTCTGGTCGAAGCGATCATCGCATTGCCGATCGTCCTGCCCCCGACCGTGCTCGGATTTTATGTACTCGTTGCCCTCGGTTCGCACAGTCCGCTCGGACGCTGGTGGCAGTCTTTCACTGGGCACACCCTGGCATTCACGTTCACTGGGTTGGTGATCGGTTCCATTGTTTACAGTTTGCCGTTTGCGGTGCAGCCTTTCACCACGGCGTTTTCTTCGGTCGATCGTAAGCTGCTCGCGGCGTCGGCCACGCTGGGAGCTTCCCCGGCCCGCACCTTTTTCCGAGTGGTGGTTCCTCTTTCAATGCCCGGGCTAATCACTGGCGTAGTCCTGGCTTTTGCTCACACCATGGGGGAGTTTGGAGTCGTGCTCATGATCGGCGGCAACATTCCCGGAGTCACGCGCACTGTTTCCATTGACATTTACGATCAAGTCCAAGCCTCGAACTACGCTGGAGCCAATGCGACGGCTCTGCTGCTGTTGGTCTTCTGCTTTGCCGTTCTCGCGGCGGTGTATGGCTTGAACCGAAGAAATCCAAAATCGTGGATGATAGGACCGGCCAACTAACTAACAGAACCTTCATGCCCACGCCCGAGCCAGAAAAACCCGCCAATCCAACGCTGCATGCAGTTATTCGCAAGGTGTTTGCGGCTGCCGAAAAGGGGTTTTCTCTGGATGTGGATTTCACCGCTGCCGCCGGCTTTACGGTCATTTTCGGGCACTCGGGATCAGGAAAAACCACGCTGCTCGATTGTGTCTCCGGGCTGACCAGACCGCAGGCAGGACGCATCGCTATCGCCGGGCGCGTGTTGTTCGACGCCAGCAATCAAACCAATGTTCCCGTCGCCAAGCGCGGCGTGGGATACGTTTTCCAGGACCTGGCACTCTTTCCCCACTTGACAGTCGAGCAGAATGCGCAATACGGCCTCGCGCAACTTCCACGGCCCCAGCGCCGCGAGCGGGCGGCAGCGCTGCTACGTGATTTTCGCATCGATCACTTGAGCCGGCGGCGTCCTACGGAAGTCTCAGGCGGAGAGCGCCAGCGAGTAGCGCTGGCGCGGGTTCTAGTGACCGACCCATGTGCGCTCTTGCTTGACGAACCGCTCGCCGCCCTGGACGCCGCTACCAAGTCGAAGATCATCGACGACCTTCGCCGCTGGAATGAAGCGCATCGCATTCCCATCTTGTATGTCACGCACAGCCGCGAGGAAGTGATCGCGTTGGGGGAACGCGTTCTGGTGATGGAAAATGGCCGCATCATCGCGCAGGGAACGCCGCATCAAGTGTTAAGCGCTCCGCTTCAGGAGACCGTGGCCCAACTAGCAGGCTTCGAAAATATCTTCGATGCCACAGTTTGGCTGACCCATGAAGACCGGGGAACCCTGACCTGTCGCCTGCCCACCGGCCAACCGTCAGGTTTCGTTTTGCTCGAGACGCCTTTAATTCGCGCCGAGCCGGGTTCGCGCGTGCGGGTTGGAATTCGCGCAGGCGACATCCTGCTGGCAACCGTAAAGCCCGAAGGATTGAGTGCCCGCAACGTGATCGCAGGGCAGCTTGTCTCCCTGGAAAGACGAGACATGATGATTTCCGCCCGCGTGAATTGCGGCGTTGAAATGGAAGTTCACTTAACCCTGGCTTCCAGAGACGCGCTCCAACTCACGCCGGGCCGGGAAGTATGGCTCGTGATCAAAACCTACTCATGCCATCTGATGCAGTGCTGAGCGCGGTGCCAGCACTGCGACTCATTCCGTTCTTCCGACTATTTTGCCGCCGATGGAAACTGAAACGGTATTTTTACATCGTCTTGACAACCTATCTCCGCCTGAGCAGTTATTGTCACAATCAGTCTCAGGAGGGAAGGTTATGGGCCATCGGGCGAGGTTGGTACGGGTGATTTTTGCGGCATTCCTCAGCGCCAGTTGCGTGTTTTGGGCTAGGAGTTCTTCCGCACAGACTAGTGTCTGGCGGACTCACGCTCATGATGCGCAACACACTGCGGTATCCTCGGTAACTTCGCAACCGTTGACCGCAATTCATTGGAAGGTGCCAGTCGACCTCAATCCTCCGACGGGTGAGATCTTAATCCACTACGGTTCTCCGTTGATCACTTTGGCCAACACGGTGATCGTGCCAGTAAAGACGGGCACGAACAGTTTCCGGGTTGAGGCTCACAATGGAGCTACCGGCACGCTTCTCTGGGAAGAAAATACCGGCTATCAGGCCCCTAGCGCCGGTTTCATCCCGGGTCTTGGGCCTACACTGGTTGGCAATCGACTTGTAGTTCCCGATATCGCAGGGCGGGTGCTGGTGCGAACAAATCCGGATTCGGCGACGGGAACTGTTACGCATGCCTATTTCTACGGCCAGAAGAACTTCCAGGCGGATCCTCAGATCTATGAGCAGAATGTCCAGATCAACACTCCTTTGACTACCGATTCTCATGGAAATCTTTTCTTCGGGTTTTTGGTTCTCGGTTCTACTCCAATCGGCTTGCAGAGTGGAATCGCCCGCATCGCATCGAATGGCACAGGCACATGGGTTTCGGCGGCTGCGATAAGTGGAGATCCGGCGATAACCAAAGTCGCGACCAGTTGCGCCCCCGCGCTGTCGAGAGACGGCAGCACGCTGTACATCGCGGTTGACAACCAGGATTTCGGCTTTGGATATTTGGTTGCTCTGAACAGCACTACGCTCGCTGTCGTAACCCACGTTCGTTTATCTGATCCGTCTTCCGGCCTGGACGCCACCATGACCGATGAAAGCAGCGCCACTCCGACCGTCGGGCCTGATGGCGATGTGTACTTCGGAGTTCTTGAAAATCCCTTTCCCAACCACAATGATCGCGGCTGGATGCTCCATTTCAATAGCGATCTTTCACAGCAGAAAATTCCCGGCAGTTTTGGCTGGGACGACACAGCGTCCATCGTCGATGCCACACTGGTCCCCAGCTATCGGGGCACGTCGAAGTATCTTCTAATGACGAAATATAACAACTACGCAGGAATCAATACCGGCGTTGGTCATAATCGGATCGCGATCCTCGATCCCAATGCCACCGAGAACGACCCTGTGATTCCCACCACGAAAGTAATGAAAGAGGTCATTACGAAATTGGGTGTTACCCCCGATCCCAACTTCCCAACCTTTCCTGGAGCGGTTCGTGAGTGGTGTATCAATACTGCCGCAGTTGATCCATTCACCAAATCCGTGATTGCAAACAGCGAAGACGGCAAGCTCTACCGATGGGATCTGGCGACCAACAAACTCTCCGAGGTGATCAAGCTTTCTGGCGGCATTGGCGAGGCCTACACTCCCACGGTGATCGGCACCGACGGGACGGTATATGGCATCAACGATGCGGTGTTAAGCGCTATCGGGCAATAGGTTGCGGAAAGCTAACTCGTCGAGACGATCCTCGCGGAACCGCCCGCGCGTTTTCGACGCGCTCCATCTCAATCACCGCGATCCATTGTCCCTTTTTCTCTTCCGAGAAAACGATGCGCCCGCCAAGAATCTCCGCCGCGGCGACTGGCGGCAAGTCGCGATGAAAGCCAAAAAATCGAGCTTTCAATTCAGTCCACTTCCGCCAGTGATCCCAGGGCGCCGGCCCCGGTACATACTTCGTAGAGAACACCAGGGCAACCTCGTAGTTGGAACGAAACTCCGCCGCCGAGAACACTTCATCCAAAGAAAAGTCCTCGATCCGCACTACCTGCATTGGCCGCGTCGTGTAACCAAGCCACGGCCGGGCAATTTCATCCGACGCGGGCCACGCCGTCAACACCCGCGCCATCGGATAACGCGCCTCCAGAAAACGCTCGCCATCTTCGTGCAGCACAATGTAATCCCGATATGCGAGATTATCCTCCGGCGAGAATCCATACTTAGGATTCCAGAACCATCCTGCCACGAACGCCAGCGCAACACAGGCCACCGCCGTCCGCCACGAAACCAACCTGCGCCACAATGTGGAAACCGAAAGAATAATAACTAAGGGCACCGCGGGCAGCATATACCGAGCCAGCACTGCCCCTCCGATCAATGCCATCGCCACGACATAAGCAACAATCACCACGTAGAAAACCATCTGCACCGGAAAACTGATGCGCCCGCGCTCGACTCCGGAATCCCTCTGCGGAGGCAGCGTCCACATCGCAATCAACATCGCGACCGTCAGCACCCACAAGTGAAGATAGCCTCCGACCTGCCAAATCCGCATGATTAGAGCCAGAACAAAGCGCGTGGGACTGAGCGTCGCCGCGACGTTATAGCGGAAGAACTCCGGATTACCGAAAACATATCCGGTGCGCGAGTAATGGTAGCCATACCACACCGCAAGCGGCAGCGCCGGCAGCAAGAGGGAAGCGATTCGCCGCAACGAATCCCGATTTGAAATCCTCCCATCCATCCACAGTCTCGCTCGCCAGCGGGGAGCAAACGTGCCGATCAGTTCCCATCCCGCGAGAGATAGCGGAGCAATGATCGCGGTCTCTTTCGCCAACGCAGCGAGCGTGAACCACACCGCCATTCCTGCAAATCGACCTTCCACATAGTCCGAGAGTGCCCAGAACATCAGCCCTGCGGCCAGCAAATCAACCTGTGCGAGCGAACTCTGCGCGAAGAAAACAGGGTACACCGCCGTGCACAAGGTCGCTGCGATCGCCACCTTCGTATTCGCCACGCGTTCAGCGAGTCGAAACACTCCGACCAGCGAGAATGCCGCCAAAACGAGCATCGCCGTCCGTGTCACCAGCGGAGCGTACCCCACCACTTTCCACCAGAATGCGAGCCAAGCCATCACCAGGGGGGGGTGCGCATTCGAAACCGTGGAATGAGGAATCAGACTTCCATTCAGCAGGATGTCGCGCGCGGAGGGAACGTAGTACCCGGCTTCGTCCCAGAAATAAGGCAATTCCAACAAAGGTGCGTGCAGCAAAAAGATGGAAACAAAAATCACGCCAAATACCGCGGCCGGGTGAGTGCCAGACGTAGGCACGCGACCGTCCTGGCCAGCCTGTTTATCCGTCAGAATTTCCCTTCCATCCCCGGTGTCGGTTTTAATGCACAGGTCCCGGCGCGGTCATACGCGGGTCCAGTTTAATCTCGCCAAAAGCACTTTCGTAACCGGACACATTCTGTTGCAGAAGTCCGAGAAGCGCCTTGGCCTGCTGCGGACTGAGGTAAATGCCCTGGAAGTTACGAATCTCTACTTGAGCTTCGGTTTGCTGTTGCAGGGTTCCGAAGACCATGAAAAAATCCCAGACATTCACTCGCATTTGCACGCTGTTGGCATAAGCTTCGCGGTAGTCCGGCGCGTTGTTTAACTTGACGTTCGGCTGTACAGGAATACTCATAGGTAGGCAGTGTAATGACTTTTAGGGAACAAAGGGAAGATGTGCTAGTGCAGATTTCGTCGCCTTCGGTGCACGCCCGTGGTACTCGCAGGCCGGTGTCCCAGACAAAAAAAAGCAGCTTGTTTGCAGGTTGGACCTTAGGCTATCCCAAGGGTTGCCGCGAAAGTTCATGGTCGTTGGCTACTTTGCTGAATTAAAAGGGCTTGTAGGATGTGAAGAGAGAACTGGACGGGCTTTCAAACTGCGCCACTGAGTTGGCGGGTTTTCTAAAACGAATTTACGAGAGTCTTCGATGACCCAAAAGCCGCAAGATCGAACCACCGAAGAAATTATTCTTCCAGAAAATCTGCTGCCCTTAGGATCGATTCTGAACGAAGGAATCTCCCCCCAGGATGTCAGCAAGGTTCTGGCGAAAGTGTTTCGTGTGGCTCACACGGAAGTGGCGCTGTTGAAGCTGGAAGGCGGGTTGCTCCGGTTCATTTTTCCTGAGTACCTTCGCACTACAGGAGCGATTCCCATCTCGAGCAAGGCGGTCGCCGCCCACACCGCATTGAGCAAGAAAGCCGAAATCTTTAACAATTTTGCGCGCGTAAAGCATGCCAGCATCTTCGAAACCATCAAGTCAGTCGGATCTGACGTTGGTGCTCCCGCATCCGCTACACCCATCCAAAAACTGATGTCGGTGCCGATTCTGGATCATCAGTTGGCCGTGATAGGAGTGATTCAGATTTCACGCAAGGGACTCGATCCGCGCCATGCACAGGATTTCAGCCGTGAAGACCTGCACGACCTTGAACTCGCGGCGGGTTTGCTGGCCACCTCTTCCGTAATGCAGGTGAGTCTAGCGTAACTTCTGGCGGCGAATGAAAGACAAGCCCCGTTTCAGCTCAGATGATAGGTCGGTGTTATCCGTCGCCACATGAACCGGTTTACCGGATTCTTTTCCAAGCCAGGCATTCAACTCTTCCGGGGACGTGCTCACGAATCTGCCTTCCCGACGTACCGGCATTCCTTCTGCCGCCCAACGATGAACGACTGACACCGGCTCCCCTAGAAATGCCGAGATCTCTTGCCACCCTTTGAGGATGGCTGGAGCCTCTTTTTGCGCGCCACTCGATCGTGTTTTCAATTAACCCGCCGCTTCTCCTAAAGCTTTGATTTGATCTGTTATTTGCTGGCGCCGGGTTTGTCTCGCCTCGGAGTCCTCCGCTTTGATCTCCGCTTCCGATGTACCATCCAACTCCTTAAGCAAGGCCAGCTCTTTCAAGAGATTCATCATGGTCTCGGATTGCGTAGTCACTCGTTTCCTCCCCAGATCGAGATGCTTGGCCTTAAGATGCAACTTCGCCGGAAAAAGGCAGCGAAGTAGCCGCTAACTTAACAATAAAAAACGTTAGGGAGAACAAATGGCGAACATGATAACCTGTTCCGATGTCTCGCCGTCCGAACCGCGATGAGCCGGAAATGTTGACCGAGGACGATCTTAAGAAACTGCGGGATACCCTTGCGCATCTTAGCGTTTCCGCGGTGCAAGACTTCTACGAGCGCGCTTATCGCGATTGCCGCTTTGTCTACAAGCGGCTACCCACGCCCCGGCAGATTCAGACCCTGGTGCAGGTTTGGAAGCAACTATGGAAATGGCGCCAGGAGTGAAAAAGCTGAGAATTCCGAGCTCGCGCCTCCCCAAAAATTAGCGTCAGCGGTATCCTGAATCGGATGACTGAGCAAGAACCTGATGGCGAAAGGGCCGGGCGGCGCACTATATTCCTTCTGTCGCCCGCGAATGCCTCCGGCATTAGAGGTCAAAGGCTTCTCGGTGAGGACGGCAAGTCTCCGCTGGCAGAGCGCATGAGGCAGTCCGGCGCTCCGGTAGGCGACGTGTATCAGTTCATCAGCAGCCTGTATTTTCGCGGCAAACTGGCGTATGCCAGGCAATTCACGAATCCTCCCCTGGGCGTGCCGGGAGTACACATCATCACGGGCGCCGGCTTAATACTTCCGGAGACCTCGGTGACGCTCGAGGAACTCCGGCGAATCTCTGCAACTGCTATCGACGCAAATAATTCTGCTTACCGTCTGCCTCTCGACCGCGACTTGTTCCTGCTCCGCCAACTTGCCGGTTTTGAAACCGACGTGATTTTGCTGGGCAGTATTGCTACGCGCAAATATGTCACGCCCCTGTTGGCAGTTTTCGGGGAACGGGTGCTCTTCCCGAAAGATTTCCTCGGTCGGGGTGATATGAGCCGCGGCAGTCTGCTCTTGCATTGCTGCTCAACCATGTCGACTCTCGACTACCTGCCGGCGACAGGACTCACCTTTACGGGCAAGAGATCTCTTCAAAGTAAAAATTCGTCTCTCCTGCCATCGCAGCGATGATGAGTTAAGACGGGTGTAAAAGAGGCTGGTGCCGGGAACAGGACTCGAACCTGCATGCCTTGCGGCGCTAGCTCCTAAGGCTAGTGTGTCTGCCAGTTCCACCATCCCGGCTCAAATTTCTTTTATGGTATCACCCTCAGTGATTATACAAAGGGTTGGCATTCCTTCGAGGAAACGACGAATGCAGTTTCGCAGACACGCCAGCCTGCGGCGAGTTGGGTCCTATGTGGTCGAGCCTTGCGGCGCCGTTCAGAAACGAATTACTGAACCGCGTTCAGCCCCTGATAGATGAACATTCCGGCGAGCACCAGTAACAAGACTCCGGAACCTGCGCCGAAAACCCACACTGGGAGCGTCAGCCGATTCACTCTCACCAGCAGTTCCGTTTGCTCCTGCTGCATGTGGGAGTTCGCATCGTCCAGATACAACTGCTCGTCCTCATGCATGGTGAGCGTGCTGCGATAAATGAGGAGCAAGATCAAGCCGATGGTGAAAACGCCCCACACAATCGCGAGCCCTAGCATTAAAGGAGTCCAGGTCCACGTCATAGGCCACCTCCGCCAGATTGGACTGTTGGGCAATTCCCGCGAAATTCAGGCGGGGCTGCTAACCCCCGGGCATCCAGAACTTCGGGGAAGGGCCTAACGCAGACATTATAGACCTGGTTGGCAAGAGCCGTTACCGGAATCGTCCCACGGTAAGAGCGCATCTAAGATTGCATCAAGAGTGGCTTTCGCAGGGATGAACCTGAATTGCACAGATTGTTTTTGCCGCCCTCTGTTATAATTAAGACACTTTAGAGCCAAGGAGATACGAATGGCTACGACAACGGTTCCCGAAGTAAAGACTCATATTCCGGAAGCAGACGTAAAGAAGACGCCGCCCGTCTCGTTGACTGCCAACGCGGTCACCAAAGTTAAAGAGATTATGGGACAGCAGACTCCCGCACCCGCCGGCCTTCGCATCGGCGTGGTCGGAGGCGGTTGCTCCGGCTTTTCCTATTCCATGCAGTTTGAAAATGCTGCTGGAATGATGGACAAAACTTTCGATATGGAAGGGCTCAAGGTGTTCGTGGACGCCACTTCCGTGATGTATCTGAATGGCTGCATCGTGGATTACGTCGAGACGCTCGAAGGCGCAGGTTTCAAGTTTGAAAATCCAAACGTGAAGAGCACTTGCGGCTGCGGATCCTCGTTCAGCGTGTAAGGGTTTTGTACGGAAATCTGTAAGCGGAAAAGGCCTCATCTTCGGATGAGGCCTTTTTCTGAATGGAACTCTTTTACTGCTGTTGTGGTGGCGGATTAGAGGGCGGCGGCGTGGGAGCATTGGAGCTTGGATTGTTCCCAAAGGACGAGGACTGGTTGCCAAAGCCAAAGCCGGATGAGTGCCCGAACGGACTGTTGTTCGAATTTCCCGATTGCCCATTTTGTCCCGGCGACAGGTTGGGTACTGAGCTCCCGAATCCTACCAGACTAGGCTGATTTGGCGTGGTGATTAAGCCGCCGCGGTCGGTGCTGGGATCGTACACAAACTGCCACTCGTTGTATTTCTTCTTTTTGTTAAATTCCCGGATGGTAGTTTTCTTGCTTGTGCTGGCCACGCCCACGATCGGCCCGCCGGAGACAAGTTGGCCGGAGGAAGAATCGTTGCTGGAATCGGTCTTGGTGGAAGTCGAATCCGGCGAGGTCGAAGTTTGAGATGCAGTTTGAGATGGGTCTGTGCCTGGAGCCGGATTCGTGCCGGAGGAATTCGGCCCGGTTGCAGAGTTGGAATTCGCGCCGAAGGCGTTATTCCCGTTTCCACCGAAGGCACTATTGGTGTTGCCGCCAAACGCGTTGTTGGCATTGCCCCCAAATGCGCCAGGTTGAGAGAAGCCGCCGGAATTGTTCAACCCGCCCGGAGAGCCGATCGCATTTGCGCCGGGAATACTTCCTCCGGCGATGCCTCCCGCAAGCGTTACTCCAGGTTCGCCGTAGTGAAGCAGCTTGAAATCCTGGCCATTGATCGGATCTTTGTAGTGCTTGCGCAGGTAGCGCAGGTTGTTCGTATTGTCGAGATCTTCGAGCTTGGTCGGGTAGCGTCCGAATTTCTTGTAGTAAACGCGAATGGCGCGAGAGTATTGAACTCCGCGATGTACCATTTCCTGCTCGCGGTCGCGCCGGATCGTAAACGAAATTGCAGGCATGGCAATCGCCGCTGTAATCGCCATGAGCGCGACAATAAGAAGCATCGTGATCAGGACATATCCCCGTTCATTCTGGCGTAGCCTGTGAGATGACGGTTGCATGCTTTGATCTATCCCTGCGTCAGCGGTATGCTCTGCGGCGGACCGCTGCCGACCACGTCCTGAATTTCGACCGACGTGGGAGAAATGCGCACCACTTTGTAGCGGCGGTCCACGATCTCGCCCTCGCCCGCAATAAAAACGTCCTCTCCCTTGGAAAGGAAAATCTTTTTAGGTTCTCCCTTTTTGCTGGCGAAGCCAAAAAATTTCAGTGGAATGGGCGGGGGCGCCGACACGGAAGGTATTTGGTACACCTTCGGGTCATTAGGACCAACCACGCCCGGCGCCAATGGCGTCGGAATTACGGGATCCGGCTGCGATACGAAAATGTTTCTACCAGAACCTTCGTACTTGATCTGCTCAGCCGAGGCCAGCTGCGCCAGGTGAAGAGTCGGGTCGAGGCTCTGCGGAGAGCGTTCTTTTTTCGCTGAGGCTGAGCCGGACGTCCGGCGTGGCGCTGAACGCGGCGTCTTAGGACCGGTTGTTTCCGGGCCGATCGTCGTCGCAGGAGCAGTCGAGGCGATGGTCGAAGAGGAAGGCATGAACTCGTAAACAACCACCAGCAACAAGAACACTCCCAGCACTGCTGCTGCGATCATCTGCTTGCGGTTTTCGATTCCCAGCTTCACTATGCTCCCGCCTTCAGATAAGTCTCAAGCTTCATCTGCAGTTTGATCGGACCCTTCGCCTCTCCCGCCAGTGCGATGTCGCTGATCAGGAAAAACATATCATCGCGTTCCAGCGCATTGATAAATTTTGCCAGCGAAACGTAATTGCCCGACAGATCCGCCTGCATCTCGACCAGGTCCAACCGGCCAACATCTGAGGCTTTTACTTTGTACTTGGCCTGGGCAATCGTAACTCCGTTCGCGGCGGCGAGCTTGCCGAACTGAGTGAGGATCTGCGACTCCTGGGAGGGAAAGCGCTTCTTGTAAAAGTCCGTGATCTGCCGATTTGCGGCGATGACTTTTTTATCCAGATTCGTGAGCGGCTTGACCTGTTGGGTCTTGCTTTGAAGTTCGCTCCACAATTGATTCAGTTCCTGGCGCCGCGACTCGGTCGAGCCCACCAACGGCGAGAACAGGACTGCCACGGCTACAATGTCCACGGCCACAAGAACCGCGAGGGCAGTCTTGATCTTTCTTCGGGTTTGGCGCAGATCAGGCATCAGGGCTCGCTCCTCTTGGATGTCTCTGGGGATGTCTCTGGTCTTTTCGGTTCTGCCGCCGGTTCCGTGCTGGGAACGTACACTCCATTGATGTCGAATTGAATCGCATCGCCGCTGCCCGATTGTGCCGAATGCTCAGTCTCGATATAAGTCTGCGTGAAGTGTCGCGATTCTTCCATGCGGCGGGCCAGTTCGAGGGCCCGGTCGCGGGAGTCGCCTCCTACTACCATCTTCAGCTTGAGCTGGTTCTCTTCATCAAGTTCGGGATGAATCGAAACCAGGTGGACTCGGGTCGGCATTACTTTCTCGAGATCCTCCAGCACATGAGTCCACGAAAGCGATTTGCGTTCAATCAATTCATTAAGAAATTGGGATTGATCTCGGGTAGTTCGATTCTCGGGCCGATTGAGGAAATCCTGAGCCTGTTGCCGGGTGCGGTCGCGCTGCGCGATCTCGGTGCGGTAGCTCCCGATGGTTGCATGATCGACTCGCGCCGCAAACCAGCTCATTACAGTGAAGCTCAACAGGGCGATTGTCAGAATCGCCGTCACCACTACAGCCGTTCCCCAACGCAGCCAAAACTGCCGCGCATCTTCGTAGGGCTGGCTGGCGAGATTGATGTTGAGACGCATATTTAATTCAGTGGCCGGTGGCCAGTGTTCAATGCTCAGTAGATCTTTGGGATCACTGATTGCTGCCCGCGGACCCCTGCAGCTATGAAATCAGGGCCCCTACCACGCCAGCCATTCTCCATCGCGGAACGGAACCTCCGCTGCTGATTCCCAGCTGCGAAGGTGTCACCAACTCCTGAACCTCGGCGCCGGTTTGCGCGCGCAAAGCAGGCGCTGCGCTGCCGATATCGGCTATTCCCGCGACGAATATTCTTTCGATGTTCAGATGATACGTGTCCTGAAAAAAGACTACCGAAGGGTAAACTTCCTCGGCCAACTGCTCTCCTGTGATCGTGACTCCGCGCGTATTTTCGAGAGTGCGGAAAAGCTGCAGTTGCTCCCCGTTCAGAATCGCGATGCTGGTCGTGTGGGCATCCACCTTTACCACCAGAGTGGGACTCGCGCCGGCGGCAGCGCCGAGCGCTGCCATCATGGAAGGCATTACGACTCCCGGGCTGAATCCCGCATCGCGAAGCGCAGCTTCATACTCCTCCACCACACTCGAGAGGGCGACTGCGGCGACCACGCGAACCCCTCCATTCGATTTCTGCGCGTCGTAGGAAACTCTAGCCTTGTCCACGTCGAAGGGCAGGGATTTCTTCATACGAAAGCGCACCACACTGGCAGCTTCCTCGGAATCCGTGGGCAGGGTGTCGAATTCCAGCAGCACCACTCGCACCGCCGCATCGGGAACAATGGCAATCACATCGCGCGATCGCGCTGCCACGCTGCCCAGCGTTTCTTCCACGGCCGCCCTTACGGCGTCGCGCTGGCGCAAATTGCCCTCCACTAAATCGGGAACTACGCTGCCCGGTGCCAGTTCGAGCGCGGCGCAAGCCTCCAGGCTGCGGCCATCTTCGCCCAATCTGCCCACCAGAACGCGGTCAGCCGCGATCTCGCACGCGACCTTAGGTTTCGGCGTGTTGGCCCCGGAGTCCATAGCAGGATTTCAACTCTCTCTACTTCCTACTTCTACAATTCAAACTCTCCGCCCCGAGAAATGCAATAGCGGAAAGGGAACAAAGCAGTGGTCAGTGTTCTAGTTGGTCAGTGTCCAGTGAATTCCAATCCAGGCGATCTAGCCACCGGTTACTGACCACGAACCACTGCTTCTACCGCATCGCTTCGATGAAGGTCACCTTGTTGATTTCTTTCAAAGTGGTCAGGCCCAGCCGAACCTTATCCAGCGCCGATTCCCGCAGAAAACGCATTCCTTCATCGCGCGCGGCGCGGCGAATTTCCGAAGTCGGCTTCTTGGCCAGAATCATCTCCCGCACCCGGTCGCTCAAGTCCAGCAATTCGTGAATTGCGGTTCGGCCCCGGAATCCGGTACCCGCGCACTCGATGCATCCCGGCCCTTCGTATAACGCCACCTTCGACCACTGCGCCGGATCAAGGCCGCTGGCTTCCAACACTTCAGGCGCGTAAACGACCGGCGTACGGCACGATTCGCAAATCAATCGCACCAGGCGCTGCGCCAGAATGCAGTTCAGCGCCGAAACAAAGTTGTAGGGCTCGACTCCCATGTTCAGGAAGCGTCCAATCACGTCGACCACGTTGTTGGCATGGACCGTGGTGAAAACCAGGTGGCCGGTCAGAGCGGACTGAATAGCGATCTGCGCAGTCTCGGTGTCGCGAATTTCGCCGACCATGATCTTGTCGGGGTCATGGCGCAGAATCGAGCGCAGGCCGCGGGCGAAGGTGAGTCCTTTTTTCTCATTGACCGGAATCTGAGTGATGCCGCGAAGCTGATACTCAACCGGATCTTCAATCGTGATGATCTTATCTTCGTCGGTCTTAATTTCATTCACTGCGGCGTAGAGCGTCGTGGTCTTGCCGCTGCCCGTCGGTCCCGTCACCAACACCATGCCGTAAGGTTCCTTGATATAGCGGCGGAACTTACGCAGGTCGTCTTCGTCGAAGCCCACCACCTCGAGGGTGAGCGTCCGGAACTTCTCGCTCATCGATTCTTTATCGAGCACCCGGAGCACGGCATCTTCGCCATGAATCGACGGCATGATCGACACCCGGAAGTCGATGGCGCGACCGTTGTATTTCACCCGAAAGCGCCCGTCCTGCGGCACGCGCCGCTCGGAAATGTCCAACTCGCTCATCACTTTGATACGCGAAATTACGGTGGAGTGATGCTCCTTGCCGATGGGCGGCATGGCCTGCGTGAGCACGCCGTCGATGCGGAACTTGATCACCACGGAATCGTCCCGGGTCTCGATGTGAATGTCGGAAGCGCGCCGCTGCAGAGCGGTAAAAATTGTCGTATCGACCAGACGAATGATCGGGCTGGTATCTCCCGCCGCCGTCAGCTTGTCGATGGTTAGAGTTTCTTCCGCACCCGTGGCCTCATCTTCGCGAATGATCTGGAAGCCTTCGCTGGCCTCTTCCAAAACGCGCTGCGATTGCTCCGTCTTCTTGAGAATGTCGCTGATCTGCTTCAGCGTCGCCACTTTGGTGACGATCCGCTTTTGCAGCAGCAAGCTGATCTCGTCGATCATCATCAGTTGACTGGGATCGGCGATCGCGATGGCGAGCTTGCCGTCGACGGTTTCTTCCAGCGGAACGAAGTTGTAGCGGAACATCAACTCCGGGGAAAATTTCTTGAACAGCTCATGGTGGAGCTGGAAATCGGTGAGGTCCACAAACTCGCAACGATAGCGCCGCGCCACATCCTGCGCGCGCTCCAGGTCGGTGATGGGATTCCCCGTGGTCACCATCTGTCCGCCGTTCTCGCCGTGTACGAAAAGTGACTTCTTTTCCGCCATCGCCATTCTCAAATCCCCGCGGTCATACCCTGTCGATTTCGATTAATGTCCCTGCATTCCTAAGCTGAAGATCGGCAAATATAGGGAGATCATTACCCCTCCCACGAAGACCGCCATCACGATCAGGATCAGCGGCTCAATCAACGCCATCGATGCAGCCAAGGCGGTCTGCACATCTTCTTCATAAAACTCGGCAACCGAATTCAGCATTGCCGGTAATGCGCCCGTCGACTCCCCCACCTCAAGCATCTCCACGGCCAGGTCGGGGAAAATCTTCTGTTCCTCAAGGCTGCTGGCCAACCCCTGGCCTTCCCGCACCCGCACGCTCGCCCGCATTATGCCTTTGAGGATGCTGCGACTGCTCATGGAGTTACCCGCGGTTTCCATCGCGGGCACCAGTGGCAGTCCGCCTTGCAGTAGAGTCGCAAGCATGCGGGAAAACGTAGCCACTTGATGTTTTAGCCGGATGTCGCCCAGCAAAGGCAGGTTCAGAATGATGCGGTCAATCTGGTCGCCGCCGCTGTCCGTCTTGCGCCACTGCCAAAAAGTAAAACCCGCCAGCGCCAATCCGCCCGCAATAAACGGAAAATATTTCTGCGTGTTGACGCCCACCGCCAGCATGAACAATGTGATTGCCGGCAGCTTCGCATCCAGGGTATTGAACAGTTCAGCAAATTTAGGCACGACGTAGGTGAATAAAAACATCACCATGATCGTCACCACGGTCACCAGCAGCGTGGGATAAATCAGGGAAACGACCAACTTCTTGCGGAAGGTCAGTGCCAGCCGCTGAAAGTTAATGTAGCGGTTCAGCACTTCATCGATATTTCCGCTTTTCTCCCCCGCCATCAACGTCGTGGTATAGATCTTCGGGATCACCGGATGCGTGGCGAAAGCGTCTGAAAGTAATTCGCCCCCTTTCACCCGCTCGCGAACGTTTTCGAGGATCTGGCGCAGGTGACCATCTCGTTGACGCTTGATCAATAGATCGAGAGCGTTCAGAATCGGCAGGCCTGCCTTGATCAACGTCAGAAACTGCTGGTTGTACACCAGGAATGCCCCTTGCTTAATCTTGCGGCCGCGGCCCATCGAAAAGCTGCCTGATAGCAACCCCTGGGGCTTAACCCAATGGACCAAATATCCCTGGGACACAAAGCGGTCGCGCACCTCCGCTACCGAGTAACCCTCCTCGATCTGCTGGTGCGTGTGCCCACGCTCGTCCGCGATTTTTACGACGAATTCCGCCATTTGGCCGTCTATTGTGCCTTGTATATGCCGTGTATTAAAGCGTAACCATCTCGGGTCAGTCTAACATTCCCGCTTCCAATCACGAATGCAGATCACTTCAACTTCCCTCGCTTCAAGTACCGCAAGTAACCAGAACCAGAGCGGATTTCAGAAGCCCGCCCTCAGGGTTCCTGGAAGACTCAATAAGGGCTCCCTCTAAGCGTGGCGCCTTGAAAGCACCGCGCGTCTATCTACGAGAAACCGGATCGGATGCATGCACTTATAAGTCGTTGTGCATCAACGCGATATGATCTCTTATTACATCTTAACCTTACGGTTCCAGGTTGCTCTCAAGGGTCTCAGTGCCAGGGGGAGGACGAAAGCGGAACCGTGCTTCCGAAATTGCCTCATCTTCTTTTTGATCGCTGAAGCGGTACTCCGTCGTCGATCCATCTACCTCATTGAGCACAATGCGCGCGATTCGGTGTTCTGGGGTTAGCTCCAACAGGATTTCGTTGACTCGATCCGCCAAAGCCTGCGGCACTCCCCGCAGCACCACATCGCCAGGGTTCATCGGAGCCACATCATTCGCCAGCGACAGCCCGTGTAACTCCTTTTCCAGCTTGCTCTTGCCCAGCAAGAATGCAAGCGGAGACCGAACGTCATCCAGTTTCCGCGCGTCCGTTCTGCGCGCTTGCCGGTCGCCAGGGACGTAAAACCACGCATCTTTCCCATCGCTGACAAACAGCTTCTCCCTTGGAGAACGGTATTCCCATCGCATCTTGCCAGGTTTTTTCAAGCCGCCTTTCGCTAGCCAAAGCGTCCCCGACTCTGTCCGGTCCATCCCGGAACCGTGGTAAACCTCGGTGAACTCTGCTTGCAGGGTATGGAGATGGTTGTAGTGTTCATCCACTGCCGCCGCGATGGAGTGAACGTCTTCTGTCAAGCCAAAGATGGGTACGACAATAACTAGTAAAGCCGCCGCGGCAAACGTTATCTTCACTGTTCGATTCTACTCTGGACGTACCAGGCCGATCGCGTCGAGCCTGTTCAAACCAGCCTCTTCGCGATCGCACAATACAAATCAATCGCCTCTGCAAGTTGCTGTTTCTCGATGAACTCGCCGTCAGTGTGCGCAACGTGAATCGACCCCGGACCAATCAGCAACGGTTCGCCCCAGTTCGTCAGTGTGGGAATGTCGGTGGTGAATGCCGCAATCATTGTCGGCAAACCAGCGACCGTGCGCAGTCGCAGGAAAGGCAGTTCAAGAGGGAACTCTACCTTCACCTGATTGCCAGCCGTATTGGCGATCTGGCGCCGCAAGTCATCCGATGAGCCCACCAGACGATAGAGCAAATCAGCGTGCGCGTAATCGGGAATCACGTTCGGCGCTCGGCCGCCTTCGATTAATCCAATATTCAAAGTGCACGGACCAATTTCCGGATCGGAAGGCAACGGCATCGCCCGCAGACGCGTAAGAGCTGGTATCAATTTATCGATTGCCGATTCGCCTAATTCCGGATAAGCAGAATGTGCCATCTTTCCGGAAGCGGTGACTTCAACCCGCAAGGTTCCCTTCGAGGCCAGCGCGATGCGGTTCTCAGTCGGCTCGCCATTGATCAAATACTTCGAACCCTGCGCTTGATTGTTGGCCACCTTAGCGCCCAAGCTGTCGCGCTCTTCCCCCACTAGAAACAGCAGGCCAACGTAAATTCCTTCCCGCCGCAATCGCTCTGCGGCCGCGATCTGCGCGGCGATGATTCCCTTGGCGTCGCAGGAACCGCGCCCGAAAATGCGCGTGGCATCTTCGGAAGAGGGAATGAATGGAGGAACCGTATCCATGTGAGTTGAGAACACTACTTCCGGATTCGGCTGCTCCGGCGACGCCGCATAAACATTGAAACGGTCACCTTCCACCGGCATTCGCCTGGTCCGATAACCGACGCGGCAAAGTTCCCCGTAAAGATAGTTTCCGACCGCGGCTTCGTTACCAGAGATGGATTCGATGTCGACTAGTTGGCGAGTGAGCGTGATTGCGTCCATCGATCCAGAATAAACTACCGGTTTCGAGGAGCGGCAAATCATGTAATCTGAATTTGTGATTGCGCCGAGTGCAACTATCAAATCCCTGTTCCTCGACGGCCCCGCGGGCCGCCTCGAAGGTTTGCTGAATGCGGGAACTGAAAACGCAACACACGCGGCGGTAGTGTGTCATCCCCATCCGCTGTTTGGCGGGACGCTGCATAACAAGGTCGTCTTCCACACCATGAAGGCGTTGAACAGTTTTGGTTTTCCCGTGCTGCGGTTTAACTTCCGCGGCACTGGGCTCAGTCAGGGCGAGCACGACGAAGGCAGAGGGGAAGTCGACGATGTCGGCACCGCGCTCGACTGGCTGGACGCGGAGTTTCACTTGCCGCTCGTATTTGCGGGATTTTCTTTTGGAGCCGCTGTCGGCTTGCGGGCTGCGTGTTCGGACACACGCGTCAGCGCCTTGATTGGCGTCGGTGTCCCGGCCATTGCGGTCGCAGCCGGCTCGGAAACTCCGCGTACCTATACCTTCGATTTCCTGAGTGAATGCAGCCGGCCGAAATTGTTTGTCAGCGGCGCGCGCGATCAATTTGGTCCGCGCCCCCAGTTACAGGCTCTGGTCGCCTCGGCTGCGGAGCCGAAGAAACTTGTCATGATCGAGGGCGCAGACCATTTCTTCGAAGGACGTTTGCGAGAGCTGCGAGAGACCATTGAAGCCTGGGTGGGGCAGTCGATGGTTGGAGACGCCGGCTTGTAACTTAGATGCGAGACGCGAGGGCTCGACGCCCTCTAGACAGCCGGCGGGACACCCGGCGCTACAAAACTGCAAATATCTTTATGATGCTTCCCGCGATTGATGCCGATCGTGAATCGCAGTTTCGACAGATGCGGAATACCGTCCGCGAAATCTTCGCTTACGCGCTGGCGGAAGCTTCGATCTCCAAAGCCTTTGCGCGGCATGTGCATTGTGAACGTGGTGTATTGCGCCTCGGCGAAGATCTTTACCATGTGGATGCTTATTCTCGCGTTCTCGTAGTTTCCATCGGCAAGGCCGGACATACCATGGTCGAGGCGCTGGCGCAGCAAGTGGGCACGTCTCTCGAAGGCATCGTGGCCACTTCGGTCGCCCCGGCTTCGCAACTGCGCGGCTTCCGCTATTTTCATGGCGGACATCCCACGCCAAACCCCGAGTCGATTCATGCGGCGAACGCAATCCTCAAAGCGCTGGAGGCGCAAACTGCGTCATCGCTGGTGGTTTTTATGATTAGCGGTGGTGGGTCGTCGATTGTCGAGAAACCGATCGACGACGAGATTTCCCTGGAAGATCTGATCGCGACTTATCGGGCGCTCGTACTTTCGGGAGCGCCCATTGCCGAAATCAACGCCATCCGCAAGCATCTCTCTGCGGTCAAAGGCGGAAGGTTGGCGCGGGCGGCGTTTCCGGCGCAGCAAGTTTCGCTGCTGATTTCCGATGTTCCTTCGGGAACGCCGGATGCACTCGCGTCTGGCCCAACCATGCCGGACTCCGCGGGAGTAGAAGATTGTTATCGCATTGCGGAGAAGCACGGCTTGTTGCCGCAATTTCCGCATTCCACCCGCGAGCTTTTTGAGCGCCATGCATTGGAGGAGACGCCGAAGTCCGACGATCAGTCGTTTTACCGTTCGCGCTGGTCGACCATCCTTTCGAACGAGACCGCGCTGGAGCACGCGAGGGCAGCGGCGGAGCGCGCCGGGTTCGCTGTAGATGTGGACAATTCCTGTGACGACTGGGATTATCAGCCCGCAGCAGAGTATTTATTGAAACGCCTGCGCGAACTCAGAACAAAGCATCCCCGCGTGTGCCTTCTCTCTGGTGGAGAAGTTACGGTTAAAGTCACGAATGGCGGCGTTGGTGGACGCAACCAACAGTTCGCGCTGGCCTGCGCCGCGCGAGTTGCGGGAGAAAATATCACTGTGCTTAGCGCCGGAACCGACGGAGTCGACGGGAATAGTCCGGCGGCTGGTGCGGTTGCGGATGGAACGACACTGATGCGCGCCCAGCAGAGTGGCTTGGATCTCCGCAGGGCAGAAGAATTGTTTGACGCGTATCCATTTTTCAGAACGATCGGGGATACGATCGTGATAGGGCCTACCGGGAACAACGTTCGCGACTTACGGATTCTGTTGGCCTACTAACCGGCGGGACAGCCGAAAGCGGCTGCACGTACCGAGGTCCGCGATGCCAAAGCTATGCCGCTTCGCCCTTCACTTGTATGCCGGCCCATTTTTCCAGCAGAGTCAGCGTCGCGGCATAGTCCAGGTCGCGGTGGCCTTCTTCGGTCGCCAAATCGTAAATTTCTTCCACGGTTTCGAGCGCGGGCAGTTTTACGCGCGCTTCCTTTGCGGCCTCGAGAGTGAGCCGAATGTCTTTGTGCATCAGACGCAGAGGAAAATTCGGTGTGAAGTCGCGCTGCAGCACGAACGGCGCCTTGTATTCGACCACTCCGGAGCGCACCATCGTGGCCTCGATCAGAGAGACTAATTGCCGCGGATCCACCCCAAGTTTGGTGGCAAGTGTGAGTGCTTCGGCGAAGCCCTCAAAGATGAGAGCAATCTGCAGATTCATCGCCAGCTTTGTTGCCTGTCCCTTGCCGGTCTCACCCATGCGGAAAATCTTTTTGCCCATAGCTTCGAAAAGAGGATTCAGTCGCTCGATGACCGCTACCTCGCCTCCCACCATGAAAATCAGAGCTGCATTGGCCGCGCCGATCTTCGACCCTGTCATTGGAGCGTCGACATAGGACACTCCCTTGGAGCGGAGTTTCTCGGCGAATTTCACCGTTGCCGAGGGCGAAATGGTGCTGGAGTCGGCGATGATCATGCCCTCAGTCAGAGATTGTTCGACGCCGTCGGCGCCAAATAAAATCTTCTCGACCGCCGCCGTGTCAGAGACACAAAGCCAGACAACTTCGGCGCCTTGCGCGGCGGCGGCCGGATTGGGTGCGATGCCCGCGCCTTCCACCATTTTGCCCGGAGTGCGGTTCCACACGGTAACTTCGTGGCCGGCCTTGACCAGATTCGCGGCCATGGCGTGCCCCATAATTCCTAAGCCTAAAAAAGCGACGCGCATCGGTGAAGTTCTCCTCGTGATGAAAGCACTCTTGGAATTAGACGCTTAGAATTAGACTGTTCTGAATTAGAAATGAGCGGCACGATCGAGGTCAAGCAACCTGCTCGAAAGTATTGCTCGGGCGGGGAACGGAATATAAGCACGATTTTGCTGGTGTCATGGACTAAAATAGAGCCAATGGTTAGCGGCATTCATCCAAAAGGCAGGGCATTTTAGGATGATTGATGATTAAGGCAACGCTTCGCAATCGAGCCCTTCGCAAGCGCGCGTCGCAATTCGGACGGCTGGTACGGCACTCCGCCGTTACGCCGCTTTCAGGCGAAACCCACAAACCGCGACTGGCCTCGAACGGCGAATTGGGTGTGACCTTCATCGGACATTCCAGCTTCTTCGTGCAGATCGGCGGGCAAAGCGTGATGATCGATCCTAACTTCGCGCGCTGGCTATTTGTGCTGAAGCGCCTGCGGCGTCCGGGACTGCGTGTGCGGGATCTGCCGGCTATCGATGTCGTGCTGGTTACGCATGCGCACTTCGATCATCTGCACCGGCCGTCCCTGCGTGCACTGGCGCAAAATAATCTGCGCACTCGCGGAACTGCCCCTGCCATCATTGTTCCAAGTCATGTAACCGATCTCGTATCCGATCTGGGTTTTTCCGAAATCATCGAACTCGACTGGTGGAACAGTTCGCGGCACGGCAGCCTGCAGGTGACGCACGTTCCTTCACGGCACTGGGGAGCGCGGATTCTAAAAGATTCGCATCGCGGCTACGGTGGCTATGTCCTGAAGGCAGGCAAGCATTCCGTCTATCACGCTGGCGACACCGCCTACTTTGCGGGCTTCCGCGAGATCGGCCGGCGACTCTCGCCGGAATTGGCCCTGCTGCCGATCGGAGCTTACGATCCGCCAACCTTCCGCAATGTTCACACCAACCCCGCCGATGCCACCCGCGCGTTCCTCGACCTGAACTCGCGCTGGATGATCCCCATGCACTATGGAACTTTCCGGTTATCGCACGAGCCGGTGGATGAACCTCTGCAATTGCTGGAGCAGGAAGCGCGCTCGGCGGGAATTGAAGATCGTGTGGTAGTGCTCGAAGAGGGCGTTACCAGATTCTTCTGAAATGTGTACAGATTAAAGACACCCTGAACTGGACCGGCGCCTGGTGCCCGCCGCGCCCGTTTTCTTTCCGGTTCTAGTACCTCCGTAATGCCCATAAAGTCCGCTATTACATAAGTATTACAGTGACTTTTCGTGTCTCTTGATACGTTAGATGTAGCGGTAGCTAATTCAAACCATCGTTACGGGGACCCTCGTGGAAATGCAACTGGAAAGCCTGGAAAAACGACAAGCGGCAAAAGGCGAAATCAATTGGGTGACGGCAATATTCATGGCGCTGTTCCATGTGGGAGCGGTCGCGGCCCTTTTCTTCTTCACCTGGAAAGCATTGTTCGTCGCGATGTTCCTGTGGTGGGTTTCGGGTAGCTTAGGCATTGGCATGAGCTACCATCGCCTGCTAACGCACCGGGGATATAAAACTCCGAAGTGGGTAGAGTATTTTCTAACCGTTTGCGCAACTTTGGCGCTCGAGGGCGGCCCGATTTTCTGGGTCGCAACCCACCGCATTCATCATCAATATTCCGATCAGGATGGCGATCCGCATTCGCCGATCGAGGGCAAATGGTGGGCGCACATGGGCTGGATCCTCATGGGAAAGTCCATGCACCACGACACCACCACGCTGGCCCGCTACGTTCCAGATCTCGCGAAGGATAAAGTTCACGTCTGGCTTACCAAGTATCACTACGTGCCGATGATTGTTCTGGGTGTGATCCTGCTGGCGATTGGCGGACTACCATTTCTGATGTGGGGAATTTTCATGCGCACGGTAGTCGGCCTGCACGCTACCTGGCTGGTCAATTCGGCGACCCACTCCTGGGGTACACGCCGCTTTACCACGCGCGATCTTTCGACCAACAGCTGGTGGGTGGCTTTGCTGACTTTCGGCGAAGGCTGGCACAACAATCACCACGCGCACCCAACCGCGGCCCAGCATGGGTTTACCTGGTATGAGATCGATATGAACTGGTACGGTATCTGGGCGTTGAAGACGCTCGGGCTGGCCTGGGACGTTAAGCGGGTGAAACTCGCCGATTTGGAGAAGGGTTTAGTGCCCACGCCGAATGGACGATTGGTCACAGTCGCGTTGCCCGAGGGCGTAGCAGCGGGCGATTAAAGCGACCTTGCAGTCACGCCGAAATTCGACCCCGATCCTCACCGATCGGGGTTTGTTCTGTCTGCAAGCCTCTGACATAGAGGTCGCTGAGGTCTACCCTGTGTGCCTCTGCGTCCCCTGTGTTTAAGATTTTTCTTCTCCGCGTGCACCAGCCACGCTCCAGCCCTCCGACGCTGTAAAATCAGCGTGCAGCCATGCGCATCACCAGCCGCCGTGGAACTATCGTTTTCTTTCTCTGCCTGGGCATCGCCCTGGTGGCGCTGGCGGTCGCTCTCAACGTTGGATGGATCATCCTCAACTGGCGCCAGGGAGTCCTGCTGTTCTTCGGCATCATCTTTTTTGCGCTGATCATTGCCGGCATGATCGTGAACACCAGCTTTTTAGTTCGCGAACTTCGCCGCAGCGAACAGCACGACAGCTTCATCAACGCCGTTACCCACGAACTGAAAACGCCGGTTGCCTCTATCCGCCTGCATCTGGAAACCTTGCAGCGCCGTGACTTGCCGGAATCGCAGAAGCAGGAGTTTTACCAGTTAATGCTCAGCGATACCGACCGCCTCACAGAGACTGTCGAGCAGGTGCTGCGGGCCGGACGTGCTGGAGATAAGAAGGCGGGCCGGGAGAAGTCCGCCGCAATTGATTTCCCGAAGTTGGTTCGCGAATGTATGGATGCGGCGCGAACCCGCCATCATTTGCCGGCAGAATCACTTCGCTACGAAGAAGCGTCGAGCAATGGTGCGGGGATGCAGGTTCTAGGCAGCGCCGAAGATCTTCGTACAGCAGTCTTCAATATTCTGGACAATGCCATCAAATATTCCGGGGACGATGTGGAGGTACGCGTTCGTGTGAATGCGCCCGATGAAAAACGCATTGCCCTGGTGGTTCAAGACCGAGGCATTGGCATTCCTCCCGATGACTTGAAGAGCGTATTCAAGCGTTTCTACCGGGTCAATGATCGCTCGCTGGCGCACGTGAAAGGAACCGGCCTCGGCCTGTTCATCGTGAAATCGATCGCGCAAAAACATGGCGGCAAAGTGTTCGCCGAAAGCCAGGGCGAAGGTAAAGGCACCACGATAACCATGGAACTGCCGAGGTCGATGGCATGAGCCGTGTCCTGGTGGTGGAAGATGAAGCTCACTTGGCCCAGGGGTTGCGCTTCAACCTGCAGGCTGAAGGCTATTCCGCGGAAGTTGTGGGTGACGGAGAGTCTGCCACGGAACGCCTGATCGATAAAAAAGAAACCTTCGACGTTATCGTCCTCGACATTATGCTGCCGGGAAAGGATGGCTTCAGAGTGGTTTCGGAACTGCGGGCCGCGCGGAATTATGTTCCGGTGCTCATGCTGACGGCTCGCGGCAGTCCCGAAGATGTGTTAAAAGGTTTTGCCGCGGGCGCCGATGACTATTTGCCCAAGCCGTTCGATCTTTCCATCCTATTGGCGCGCTTGCAGGGACTGTTGCGCCGCAGCCAGTGGATGCGCACCGCACACCCGCCGGAGAAAGCGGGGGGCGAGGTTGACCCCGCGCGGACCGCAATCGATCCCGCTAGCGTGGAAGACTTCGGAACCTTTTCTTTCAGTGGCAAGACTATCGATTTCGGCACCCTGGAACTGCGAGCCGGCGCGAATGTCATTCATCTGACCCTGATGGAATCGGAATTATTGCGACACCTGGTTCGCAACGATGGTCGCGTGGTTTCCCGCAAGCAGATTCTAGAGGAAGTCTGGGGCCTGCACGAAGACACCGATACCCGCGCCATCGACAACTTCATGGTGCGTCTGCGGCGTTACATCGAAGATGATGCGGCGCAACCGCGGCACCTGTTGACCGTGCGCGGGGTGGGCTACAGATTTTTGGCGAATCCAGAGAAGAAGTGAGCTGCTTTAAAGCTGCGGTTTAAATCTGGGGTCCAAATCTGCGGTCCGAATAAAGAGGCCCTTCCGCTTCACATTTGTGGCGGAAGGGCCAAGGTTTCGTCAGCGAATAACCTATTGCTTGTCGTAGACGGAAGTGCTTTCAACCATTTTGCCAGCATTGGCTCCGCGCACTGTGACTGTGCGGCTCTTGCCATCAGCGGAGATAATGGCCTTACCGGTCATCGTAAGCTTGCCACCTTTCTTGATCGTCAACTCGTAGTTATGGTCGTCGATTTGCTTAATCGCACGCGTGTCCGAACTCGGATCGCCGGTGACCGGATAATCTTTCCCGTCAAACTTGCCCGTCCACTCGTTGTGGGTGGGCTTCCCTTGACCGTCGACGCCGTCGATAACGCCTTTTATATTTTCACCGGCAGCCGTGTACACCACCGTCAAATTTTTCGGCAGCCCCGGACTTAACTTCGATTTTGCTTCGTTGAGCTTCCACGTGCCCAGGGTCGGATTACTGGCAAAGCACACGGTGAGCCCGAACAAGAGCACTACGAGCGTCAAGACCGCATTTCTTGCTTTCATATTGCCTCCAGGGTGAGAAAGGGATGGCTCGCGAACGAGCAATGCATTCTAGCAGGCTCCTGAAAAGGGCGGCGCGAGTTATATTTCAGCCCCGGTTCGTGATTTTGTAATGGCCCAGGCTAGCTCCCATATACTACGCGTGCTTCGCGGCAGCGCGCCGCGGGAGTTCGCGCTCCAGCTTCCGCAGCCAGCGCAGTTCGACACGGAACTGCTCGATCATGAGTCTGACCATCCACACGGCTTCATGAAACCTGTGGCCTACTTCTTTCTTGATCGATAGTAGCGTCGCTTCTTCCCGAGACAATTCGTTGTTTAGAAATTCCCGGCGGCGCTCGATCTGCTGACGAAACACTCCGGGTCTCGCCTGCCAGGAAAGAGCGATCCAGGTGAGAAACGGTGGCCGCTCACGGTGCGTCGCCCACTCCTCACGCTCCAGCGCATCGGCCAGGGCCGCCCGGCCTTTGGCGGTTGTCTGGAAGACTCTGCGTTCAGGACCCGCAGCTGCCGACTCAATCTCGAGTGCTCGAACCAGCCCGAACTGCGCTAGCTTCTCGATCGAGTAGTACACCTGTGGCCGCGAAATGCCCGCCCAATCGCGCACCTCACGCCGTTCCAGTTCTGCGTTGGCTTGGTAGCCGTGCAGCGGCCTCTCCGCTAGCAAGCTGAGGAGCACAAGGTCGGGAATCGTCAGCTCGCGCTTCCTACTGGCAGGCATCGCTTGCCTTGCGCTTGCGGCTCCACTGCCACCACAGGCGCTGCTCGATCGGCAAATTTGGATTTTTCGCTTGCGCTACCGCCGCCCGAAATACGTCCAGGCAACAGATGTCCTGCGCCTGGCCGGTGACTTGGCAGAGTTTCTCGTACATCTTCTGCGGATTGCGCCGCGCCAACTGCGCCACGGTGCGAACACCGAGGAGTTCGAAATCGTGCAGCATCGCCGGGCCAATCGAAACCAGGTCGCTCAACTGCCGTTCTTCGCGGGTCATAAAACCTCCTTGACGAACTTCGGAATCTCTTATAGGGTTGCTAGTCTAAATAAGACTAGTGGCCTTGGCAAGGAGAAAATTGGGCCACCCTAATCTGCTGAGGTCGACTCTTAGCAAAGGAGAAATTTGATGACTGTAAAAAAAATCGCACCCGTACTGCTGGTAGACGAAGTCGAGTCCTGCGTTAAGTTCTGGAAAGAGCGACTGGGCTTCGAAGTGGCAATAGAAGTTCCCGATGGCAACAAGATCGCGTTCGTTTCGCTGCAAAAGGCGGGAGTCGAGTTGATGTATCAGAGCTATGCCAGCGTCGAGAAGGATAGTTCGTTCTCTGCCCAGAGTTATGCCAAGGGACCTTCGTTCCTATACATTGAGGTCGACAGCCTGGATGATGTAATCGCGGCCACGAAAGGCTCCACGGTGGTCATGCCTGAGCGAAAGACTTTCTACGGCGCACGCGAGATCGGGGTGAAAGATCCAGCCGGGCACGTCCTGACTTTTGCACAGTTCGGGGCCTAGGGTTCGTACATTCTTATATGCAACTGTGAATGGCGAGATTAGAGACCCAGATGGTTTACGCCCGGCACAGTTCGGCGACCAGCGTCTCCCGTCGCGCCAGCGCCACGCCATCGATGCGACTAAGAATCATCCAATAAGCCGAAATTGAAATCGACGCCAATAGCAACAGGATAATGGTCGCGATCCAGAAGTTTCCGTAGTGCCGCGCTAACCAGAATGCTCCCACTCCAATCGACACCACGAGAATCTGCACTCCAAAACTGATTAGCACAGTTACTTGCGCGGCGCGTTGCCGGCCGAATTTCGAATAGTCCAGTTTTTTCGGCGAGTAGATCGAGAGCAGGTTGCCGGCAGAGAAATTCACGGGCGCCGCGAATAGCAGGCCAGCTAGCGCTGCGCTGGTAACGTCAAGCGCCGGACGGCCGTACAGGAAGCCGACAGCGATCCACGCCAGAACTGTTTCTAGTGCAAGAATAGTAATGTGGGTGAGATTTTTGGCCAGAACGATTTCCCGGAACCTTACTGGCGACGCGTAGAAGAACTGAATTCCCCCGGCATCGCCGCCGAAATTGTTATAAGCGAGATTGGTCAGGACCAGTAGCGTGTACGCAACCGCCGACGGGAATGCCATATCGGGCGTGCGGGCGAAAATGAATCCGGAGTGCCGGGCAGAATTCATTGGTCCCAGCCGGAAAACAATCAGGATAAAAATCGGCATGATCAAGGTGAGCAGCATGGGCCCGCTGCGAACCAGATACCGAATCTCTTTTTCGAAAACCGCAGCTACAGGCGCCGAGAACCCGGGCAAGGTCCAACCCAGTCGGAGGGATCGATCTTTCGGCAGCGCGGAGACAGCTCTTACTTCGCTCAAATTCTCACCGCGATATTGCGCCAGCAGACGCACGTGCAGAAAGTAGCCGACGAGTATCACGAACGCGCCCAGCAATGCCAGCGAACTAAGACCGATCGTGAATTTCGACAAGACCGCTTGCGCAATGGCATCGGCCGCTAGTCCTGGCGGAAGGATGGCTTGCACCGGCGCAAGGATGTCCACGACTCGTTGCACATCCGGACGCGCCTGCTTCCCGAAACGTCCGGCAAGCGGGCCGATCAACTGCAAGCTCAGCATCAGCAGAACGAATAAGACGCCCATAATCTCGCGCGTGCGGCGCTGCGCCAGCCATCGCTCCACCCATGCGAAGGTCATTTGCATGAACAGGAGATTAAAAGCGGCGAATACCAGCAGTACGAGTAATGTCAAGGGCAGTAGCAACGGTTTTGCAAATCCTACGCCCGCGAGAATTCCCAGCGACCACAAACCAACCAGAACGGTCACCGGATCGAATGCGCCATAGACCATGCGAACGAGAAAATAAGAGCGATAGCTGAGAGGGAAGCGGAGCAAGTCGGAAGAATCCGGATTGTTCGTGAAAGCGGTCGCCATGATGGGGAAGCCTTGCCAGAAGACGAATACCGGCCACAGCAAGATGGCGAGCATCCCGGGTTTTCCTTCTGCAATGAAGATGGAAGCCATCACAGCCATGAAAAATCCGCCGCCCAAGCCCCCAACGGCGAACGCGAACGATACGACAATGCGCGAAACCAGCTCTAGCACTCCGCGCGAGCTGCGCAAGGCATTCACGAAGAGCCGCCAGCGCAGCCAGGCGATGGCGGTCAGTTGGCCGCGGTGATGCAACCCGGGATTGACTTCGTCTTTATCTTTATTTTTATCGGGCACAAGTCATCCCAGCCACGAAAGTTCCTGCTCCGCGCGGCGCGAACCGCCCACGGTGCGCAGGAAAATCTCTTCCAAGGTCATCTTCCCGCCGGATAAGCCTGAATCTTCACGGGCGACTTCGCCCACTCCTAAAGCCGTCCGCGCCTCTACGCCTGCGCGCAACTCTTCCAGCGAACCCTGAGCCACGAGTTTTCCCCTATGGATGATGGCGACATGACTGCACAAGCGCTCTACAATTTCGAGCACGTGTGACGTAAGAAAGATCGTAGCTCCGCGCGCGATCATACCTTGCAGCATCGCTTTCAAAGTTCCGGCAGCGATGGCATCGACGCCTTCGAACGGCTCATCGAGGAAAAGTATCTTCGGTCCATGAATTACGGCCGCCGCCATCGCCAACTTCTTTTGCATGCCGTGCGAATAGTCTGTGACCAACTTCTTCGGCTGATCGGCAAGCTGCATGAAGTCGAGCAGTTCCGCGCTGCGCTTCGCCGCGGTTTCGCGGTCGAGTCCGTACATGCGCCCCGCAAAATTAAGGAATTCAGATCCAGTGAGCCTTCCGAACAATGCCATGCCTTCCGGCACGACACCAATCTGCTGCTTCACTTCGACCGGATGTTTTTCCAGATCCAGTCCAAGGATTTCGATCCGCCCCGAACTCGGCGCAAGCAATCCGGTAAGCATCTTGATCGTTGTCGATTTCCCCGCACCGTTGGGGCCGAGGAAGCCGAAGAATTGACCGGGAGCGACGCGCAGGTCGATTCCGTCGACAGCAACAAGGTCTCCGAAACGGCGGGTCAGACCTTGAGTGCAAATAGTTGGGGCGAGATCCATGAAGCTTCTGAATCTAGCACAACCGGTCGAAGGGTGAAGTAGTTTGACCTTCTCACCAAATACTAAAATCCGGGTGGCCGCTGATCCGCAACGTTGAAGGAGCGCTCCAGCGCGATTCCGGCTCGCGCTAGTTTGCCTTCGTCGAAGAGCCGCCCGATAAGGGTCACGCCATGAGGCACGCGGCGTGGCGACGAGAAAGTCGGCATCGGATTGTTGGGGTCGGGAGCCCAGTCGCTTCGCGCCTTCGACACTTCCACAAAACCCGCGCGCAAAGTTAGCGAAGGATGTCCGGTAAAATTGGTGAGCGTCAGCATCTCGTCGCGCAGCGAAGGCACGAGCAGCAGATCCACTTCGGAAAATACGCGCGCCATTTCTTCGGCGACTTTGCGCCGGAAGCGGTCGGCCTGCACAAAGTCCACGGCGGAAAGAAATCGGGACTCGCGAAAAATGTTTGGCCATGCGTCGGGGACCTGCGCTTTCAGCTGATTCAAGCCGCCATTCAGCGTGAGCTCTTCGAACGCGGCAGCGCCTTCCGCGAACAAAATTAAATTGAGCGAGTCATACGGCCAGTCGGGAATCGAGACTTCCACCGGAATCATGCCCACCTTTTTCACTGTCTCAACCGCAGCGCGGTCCACAGCGGTTGCGGGATTCTGACTCATCCAGCGAGGAAAGTAGCCGACGCGAAGTCCCTGCACGCTCGCGCTCGCATCGAAGTCGAGCTTGCTGGGAACGCTGGCCAGATCGCCGGTGTCGGGCCCGGAAATGGCGCGCAGCACAAGCATTGCGTCCTCCACGTGGCGCGTCATGGGTCCAAGTTTATCGAGCGACCAGCACAGAGTCATCGCTCCGGTGCGCGCCACGCGTCCATAGGTGGGACGCAGGCCGGTAATTCCACAACGCATCGAGGGACTGACGATGCTTCCTCCAGTTTCGCTGCCGATGGCGAATGCGACTAAACCCGCGGCAGTAGCGGCCGCAGGACCGGCGCTTGATCCTGAGGATGCTTCTTCCAGCAACCACGGGTTCATGGTTTGTCCGCCGAACCAAATGTCGTTGAGCGCGAGCGCTCCCAAGCTCAACTTCGCAACGAGGACAGCTCCTGCTTCATGCAAACGCTTTACCACAACTGCGTCTGCGGCTGGGACGCGGTTGCGGAAAGGTTCGGCGCCGTAAGTGGTGGGGATTCCGGCGGTATCGAGTAGATCCTTCGCGCCCCACGGAATTCCGTGCAGAGGACCGCGATAATTTCCGGCGGCGATTTCCTCGTCCGCTTTTTTAGCTTGTGCGAGCGCTAGTTCGCGAGTGAGTGTGATGACACAATGCAACTTAGGATCGAATTGCTCAAGGCGCTTTAGGTAAATGCGGGTGAGGCGATCGGAAGTCAGCTTGCGTTGTTCGATCCAGCGCGAAAGCTGCGTCACGGACGAGAAGGCGATATCTTCATCGCGTACGGGAAGAGGACCGGGATCGGCGTTAGTACGGATAAATTCGTCGCGGCCAGGACCGGTGTTTGATCCGGGGAGCACTGGATCCCAGCGTGACGCAGGTGCGAGCGTGGATTCGAGCGTCACTTTGCGTGGACCGGTGCGTCGTTCGTAGAGTCCCGCCATGGTCTTGCGCCAAGAGGCTGCTGCCATGGCACGCTCAGCGGCAGTCAGTTCAACCTGCACTAACTTCTCCGCTTCGGCGAATGTGGAGGGTGAGACCTGTGGCCCGACGGGCGGCGCCGTGCCGAATGCGGAAGGAGCGCCTGGCGGCAGATCCGAAGACTGCTGAGCGTAAGAACGATATGCAGTTGCGACTGCTAACAAGCTAAGCGAAGTCTGGGTCAGAAACTGTCTGCGCGATTTCGACATGAACCCTCCGAGAGGCATTGTAGCTGCGCGCAAAGAAGTTTCACCACAGGAGCACCCTTCGGGCGTCCTGCTCCTCTTATCGAGGAGTTCGAAGTAGTAATCATGATCGAGGTTGTGGACCGAAGAGATGCATGGGTCGGACTGAGTTCTTAACCTGAAACTTGATTGCGAGCGAGCCTTGGTTGGATCGGCACATTTTCAACGAGAGTGAAATGGCGCACTCTTCCGCGTGCATGCCGTAGCGTGCACTAAAGTGCTTGACACCGCCGACATCGTTAGAGACGCGATTTAACCACCACCACGACGATTTGCGCAGAATTGCAACGGCAAATTTGGTAGGAGTAAGATGCCTTCGGGTCTCAACCTCCCCGAGATCCAGGATCAGTCTGAGAGCTCCAGATTACAACCCCGAAGGAGATATCCCGATGATCGGAAAACAGGATTTGTTTCCGATAAAATGGGCGCTAGCGCGCTCCGTTGCCATTCTGATATTGGCCGGCGGCGTCTTGGCAGCGGGACAGACGGAGAGTGTCGTCTACCGCTTCAAGGGTGGCAGCAACGGGCTCGATCCAATCGGCAGCTTAATTTCCGACAGCGCAGGTAATTTCTATGGCACGGCCTGCGGAGACGGCTCCAGTAACAACGGTACGGTATTCCAACTGGCACGGCAGGGCGGGCACTGGACTGAAACCGTGCTCTACCTCTTCGCGACCACAGGCGAAGGCAGTTGCCCATTTGGCGAACTGACTTTCGACCAATTGGGGAATTTGTACGGCACAGCTCTTTCCGGGGCCGGCCTTTCCTCCACGGTTTTCGAACTGAAGCGACCGTCCGCCCCTGGCAATCCGTGGACAGAGATCGTGATTTACACTTTCCCAGCCAGTGATGACCTCTATGATGGGCTGGTTTTCGACAAGCACGGCAATCTATATGGTTCGACCTATTCCGGCGGAGACAAGGGCATGGGCCAGGTTTTCCAATTGACACCGTCACCGGACGGCTGGACCGAGACCGTGATCCACTCCTTCACCGGCGGGACCGATGGGAGCACGCCCGTCGCAGGCCCGATTATTGATCGGTGGGGCAATCTCTTCGGGCTGTTGCAGGAAGGCCCCGGTGACAACTACAACGGAGCGGTCTACGAACTGAGGGCGCCGTCATCGCAGGGCGGTTCCTGGAACGAGCATGTTCTGTACAGTTTCAAAGGCGCGAGTGACGGGGCCGATCCCTCGGGCCGGCTAGTCTTCGATCAAAAAGGCAACCTCTTTGCCGTGACGCGCCTCGGGGGTGAGTCCGCCAGTGGTACTGTCTTCCAATTGACGCAGCACGGGGACTCCTGGACCGAGGCCGTCCTCTACAGCTTCTGCGCCCAGTCTAACTGCCCCGACGGAAGCCAGCCCGAAGCGACACTAACTATCGATGGCAAAGGGAATCTATTCGGCACAACCTATAATGGCGGTACTGGCGGAAATTGCGGAACCGGCTCCAGCTGCGGCACTGTTTTCGAACTTACCCGACCAACGCCTGGTGGTGCATGGACCGAGACCGTGCTTCACAGCTTCACCGGTAACACCGGTGACGGCTATCTGCCCCGGGCTGGCTTGATCCTCGACAAGTTGGGCTCCCTATGGGGCACCACCCCAGTCGGCGGTAAGTTAACGGGGCCGTGCACCTTCATCAATGGTTGTGGCACGTTGTTCAACGTCCGCCCTTAGCGGCCCTAGGCTCAACCCAATTTCAGGCCTACGCGGGAGCCAACCTACTACCACAATCAAGACGAACTGAAGTTAGTTGTCGCAACCAGGCCATAGCGCTCAAATTTCCCTGTGAAGATGGTCATTGGGGGATGCGTCACCCGGCGCTCTCCCGCATTGAGTGTCGCCCGATGATAATCTTTGATTGCCACCTCGCCTCAAATTTCTCTAATACCGTCCGTGTTTCTTCGTGCAGGTGACCATGAATAGTAGGGACAACCAGGGTCCGGATCGCGACGTGCGCGAAAGGATCGTGAACCTGATGCAGTCGATCGGGAAAGGACCAAAGAAGCAGATCCCAGCTGAGGAACTGCAGAAACTTAAGGGCGCAGCCAGCCGCCTCGATCAGATGTTGAAAGCTGCTGCGAACGCCGATCAGCAAGCATTAAAGAGCGCGGCGGCGAAGCTCGACCAGTTGTTGTCCGACATCCGCGCGGGAAAAGATGTCACCAGCAACCTCAAGCGCAGAGAAAATTCTGGAACCTGAGATGTAGATGATTCCTTTCGCGCGCCTCCCATCGCTCGCCGATTGTCCGGTTCGTGGTTGCGGTTTTCACGGATGCAATCGGAAACAGTTGCCCCGGCGGACAGGGTCAGACGTCCTCCAAGAGGGTGGCCGAGTCCCTCAGTGATATGGGATTTTTCGCGGACCATGGTCCATGAGTGTACGCCTAGTGGAAATCGGTCAACTACGGACTGAACAGGAGGCCGTGGGAGGTAGAGTAAATGAGCGATATCGGGATGTTACGCCACGAAACGTCCCCCTCGTAGGACTTAGCTTGGCTCTTCAGTCAGACCTTGGGTCGAATACGGCCACTGGTGAGAGCTCTCTGAGGCTGAAGCAATTAGGGTATTCTCTGAGGCTAAGCAATTAAGATAGTGAAGGTCGGGATCGATCAAGTGGACATGTGAGCCCGAAAGAGAGGCTAAATGCGGCGTTTCATTACTTTGGGTTGTGTACCTCTTCTAGCGTTTCTCATAATGGGAGCCAGGGCGGCCGAGACTGCCGCCGACAAAATCCAGGCTGTTATCAATCTTGAAAACGCATGGAACTTCGCCGAAGAGCGGCATGATGGGGATGCTCTGAGGTTATTGCTAGCCGAAACATTTGTGTACACGGACTATGACGGAACCATTATGGACCGGGACCAATGGCTGAGAAAAGTCCAGAGCCAAGCGAAGGACTATGTGCACTTGTCTAACGTGGAACAGAATGCCCATGCCTATGGCGACGCGGTGGTTGTGATTGGAGTCTACGTCGAGAAAATGAAAATCAAAGGGAAGGACGTGGATCGCCGCGTCCGATTCACGGATACGTGGGTTTTCCAAAACAGCCGCTGGGAATGTGTAGCAAGTCAGTCCACGCTGACAGCCCCCAAGGTCTGAAGCAGATTTCTGCATACTGAAGTGTTGATGGATTCACTGTCGAGAACAGGCGATTTTAACGACAATTGAAAGCCTGCACCGGCTATTCCAACTCGCCTAAGTTGAAAGTTCAGGACGGACAATTGCCGACGCTCTGCCGTGCTCCGGGCAAGTCTGGTGAATGCCAAACCGCTGGGTTATACTCGACGGCGTTCCGCAGGCAAACGCTGGAGGAAAAAGTATGTTTCACCTAATCTGGTATATCGTCATTGGGCTAATCTCGGGGGTTATCGCGAAATCAGTGATGCACGTGCATATGACGATCTTCTGGACGATCGTGCTCGGCATCATCGGATCGATTCTCGGCGGCGCCGTGACCCACATGTTTTCGCGTCCTGCCAACGAACGATATCATCCCGCCGGCCTCATTTTTTCCATACTGGGAGCGATCCTGATTCTCTTCGCATGCTATAAGCTGAAGATTCATTTTCCCCAGGTCGACCCCTTCTAGCTCATCGACGACTAACCTCAGCAGTTCCGACAGCACGGTCACATCTCGGGTTCATGACGCCGCGAGGGCGGTTATTCGCCCGTTTGTGAGCGATATGCGATATTACGTCAACTGCCGCGAACGACTCTCACTGCGATCTTGGTACTCATCAGAATAGTCGCTCTCCGTTGCTCTATTTTTGAAGTAGTCCCAAGTGGCTAGCGACACAAATCCATTCACTGTCATGCTTGATCCAGGTATCGGTGAATCGCCCGTAGTGTTCGTAGGCCTTTCCTCTTTGGTTACCTTTTTCGTGCGTAGCGCCGGTTACGACGGCCGTATCGCCGAAGCGATGCACTTTCATGTCGTTCGAAACTTCCTGAATCACCCTATTGGAGATATCGCGGATCGAAGCAAGGAACTGCGGTTTTGACATCACCGTGCCGTCAAAATCTGTAAACACGAAATCTGGATGTAGCATGCTGCCCATGGCAGTTGCGTCGTGGTTTATTTGAGCTTGGTTCCAGATATTTTCCAGGGCGACAATTCGTTCTTCATCGCCTCCCGATGCCGAGGGTTGTGGCGCGAAGAGAATCCAGGAGAAAAAGACACTGAGAAACAGAATTCGTGACATGGAGATGGCTCCTTGCCTAAAAACCGAGGAACGGCTGTTCCGCAGCCGAAGTTTAGCAGGAATCGGAATAGCGGGATTGGTTAACACAATCAGCGTTTACTGACAATGTTCTTCGTGCTCTTGCAGGAAGTGCAGGCAATTCGACACCACAAATCACAGACCACTGTATCGTCGAGTTCCGCTGAAGATGTCGGGTACGGGTTGGACTTTGAACCACGCGAGACAAAAGAGAAGTGGTTGATGCGAAACGTTTATTTGGGAACGATCCTTCTCGTTGCTGTCATCTTGTGGGAATACGTGAAGACTCGATAAGGAACATTGTCGCTAGCAAGCCATCTGATGGGGATGTTACAACAGTTAATTCAGACTGAACCGCGCAGGCAACCTAACTGCCGACTGGCTCTTTTGCCGGAGACAGCGCGATCAGGGCCACGCCGATAACGATCAGCACAGCGGATCCGATCAATTCTCCTCGTGCGACGATATTGCGCATTGCCTGCGTTGACATAAGAGCAGCATGGGCTAAACTCGACCATGCCGTGAAGGCAATCAGGCTGCGATTCGCCGCGGGGTTCCGGGCTGCTATTAGCAAGAAGATTCCGAGCGTGACGTAAACGCTGAACGACATCGCCAAGGCAGGCGCTTGCTTGACAAACATAATCATGGGATAAACCAGAGCCGTAAAAATCACTCCAACCAACACTAGTACAAGCTTCAGCACCCGTTTCCGCAGCATTTGGACAGTGCTCCTCACGTGACCTCGAAATCGCGTATTCTCACAGTTTACTCGTTATCAGCGGCCCGCAATCCCACGATCACGGGGGCTAAGGCTCGCGCGATTCTGGAGGCCCTGACGCGGCGTTCTTCCACGTGGACTGCGGAGTGACGCCGCGCGGATTAAAGCCGTGACCTTCCCGGTCAAGCTCAAAAGCAAAGTCAAAAGCAAGCGGGCAAGAGTGCCCGCTCCACATGATCGAAATCTAAACAGAGTCAAAGACGGACAAGAGTGTCCGTCCAACACAAGACATGAGGTTCGGTTTCCCCCCGCTCAGCAAACGAGGGAGAACCGAAGACAGTTGCTCGTTCTAGAAACGATTCCAGAGGAACTGGTTGTAGACGTCGTGGTGATACTGGACTTCGGGCGCCTTCACATACGTTCCCAGAAGGCGTGCACAGCGATCGGCGGCGGCTTGCTTCAGATCGGCATAGCGGCCTTTCACATCCTCGCCAAGAAGTTCGGTGGTCCACTCTGCTTTGCGGAAGTTCGCCAGCGCGTCATAGATGTTGTCGGGCAAGTAGCGCTCGGCCTGGCGCAAGTTTTTGATCTTCGAGGTGTCGCCGTCGAGGCCAGTTTTGAAGATTGAATACAAGGCCAGGTAGGGATTTGCATCGGGTGAAACCGAACGAACTTCGACGCGCATGCTTTTCTCGTTGCCGATTGGAATGCGGATCATCGAACCACGGTCCACGGCAGACGCTTTGATTTGATTGGGCGCTTCGAAGTGTGGATCCAGACGGCGATAGGCATTCACGCTGGCATTCAACAGCAGGCAAATGTCGTTGCCGTGGGTGAGGATGCGATCCACGAAAGCCCAGCCCATCTTGCTAAGTTTTTCTTCGCCCTTGGGGTCCCAGAATAAATTCTTGCCGTCTGCGCTAATAGAAACATTGGTATGCATGCCGCTGCCGTTGACGCCGACCACTGGCTTCGGCAGAAATGAAGCCGACAGTCCCATGTTGGTGGCGACTTGGCGGCAGATCAGCTTGTAGAGCTGAATCTGATCGGCGGCTGCGACAACCTCGCCGTAACCGTAATTAATTTCAAACTGCGAAGGCGCAACTTCAGGATGGTCTTTTTCGTTCTGAAAGCCCATGGAGCGCTGGACTTCAGCCGTGGTGTCGATGAAGGTGCGCAACGGATCGCCCGGGAGTGAGTGATAATATCCGCCAGTGTTGACGTATTCGAACTTGCCGTTCTCATGATAGTTGCGTTCGGCGTCCGACCCTTTGAACAGGAAACCTTCGATTTCATTGGCGGCGTTGAGGGTATAGCCTTTTTTCTTGTTCAACTCTTCGGCATAGCTTTTCAACACGCCGCGAATGTCGGCCGAGTAAGCTGCTCCACCTTTGTCGATCACTTCGCCAAACACCAGGACTTTGCCGGAGCCGAACACATCGGACGGCCCCCAGTAAAACGCCGACCAGTCAATGCCGAGGCGCAGATCGCTCTCGCGCTGGGCGGTGAAGCCGCGAATCGACGATCCGTCGAAAGTAAGATTGTCCCAGCTCTTGATAAGGAACTTCTTGTCGTAATCCAGCATGTGCAAGCGGCCTTCGAGATCGCTGAAGAGTACGGTGACCGCTTTGATCCGTTTTTCATCGGTCAAGTATTTCAGCCGGTTCTCCTGGATCTTGCCGATGGGGACACGGTTCCGGCGCTGCTCCTTGGCCTCCAGATTGAGGTCTTCGAGTTCGTCGTAGGTGAGTGCCAGGAAATTACGCAGTTCGTTGGGCATGGATATCCTTCAGTCTCCTATTGATTTATCAGCAAGATGATTTCGGGCGCAGCACGGACAAAAGCAGTTGATGGCTGGATCTCAACCAACAAGAATAACGCGAGTGCAGTGCGACCGCCAATCGAAAAAGCTGATGCGAGCGATAAAAGAGATTTATGCGGGGTAGCTATTCGGCGGCGACGACTTGCACCCCCTACAAGCGAAAATAGTTCTCACTGGATTTCCAGAGAAAAAATGCTCCCCTCTCCTTCTGCTGTTTCGCGATAGTTCAATGCCACCTTTTGCTTTTGCCAGTCACAGGAAAATTGGTCGGTGCCGATCAGAACAACGTGGTTCCTGTCAGCCACGCTCATCTTCCACGTCTTCATTCCCGAAACTACCGTCAGGATGGCGAGCGGGGATTTCGAGCAATCGACATTAGTGAGGATGCCACGGATGAATTTAGCGGCTCCGGGATTTGTCTGTGGTTTTGCGGGTTTTGCGGAGTCCCCGCTCACTTGATTCTCTCCGTGGGGATTGTCCACACCTCCTGGTTTTTCGCTGCGCAGCAAGATCACTCCGGCGCCGGGTTCGTCCGTCGCTGCCTGACGAATCTGCTGGAACTGCTGCGCCTGAGCTAATGTCGCGGAGGCGCGAGACGCAAGTTCAGGGTCGATTGCTGTGCGAAGAGCCTGCAGCAGCGTGATCGCTTGATCGGGCTGGCGGTTCGCCAGATATAAATTGGCAAGATTGAAAATGTAATTCTCGTTGCGTGGACTGATGGCCAAGGCCTTCCGCATGGTAACGATGGCCTTCCCCGGATCCCCCGCCGCGGATTGCGCAAACGCAAGCACAGCGTAAGAGTCGGCAAAGTTTGGATCCAGAGCGATCGAGGTCTCCACTTCACGGGTGAGGCCGGGCAAGTCAGCGCCACTGCCGAAACCACTCTCCCGAGCCATGAGCAGGGCGCTGTAATAGTGAACTCGGGGATCCTTGGAATCCAGTTGCGAAGCAAGTTTGAAGTATTGCTGCGCGTTCTTGAAATCCTGCCTTTGCAGATAGGCATAACCAAGTCCACGGCACGCCGCAGCGCTATTTGGATCGGACTTCAGAATCTCCTGAAATTCCTTTAGTGCCTGTTCTTGATGGTCGCGGGAGTGCAGGTGGATATCGGCCAGTACGGCGTTCCCAGTCGCTGCACTCAGAGGGACGGCGGCGTAGTTGTTCGACGAAATATTGGCGGGATTTGGAATCGCATAATATCGATAGCGACCGCTGACAATATAGCTTCGCAGGACCTTGTCGAACTGCGGCCCGCTCATCCCGAACGCTTGTTGAATGGCGTCTTCATTTCCCAGGTGTTTATTCTCTTTGAGGTCGAAGTACACCCCGACCTTGGCCATTAGTTGATTGTCGTATATGTAATGCATGAGCATGCCCGATTCGGCATAAAATGTGGTGCGATGGTCGCCGCTCTCGTTATAGGTCTGGGAATTTTGCTGGACCCGGAACAGGTCGGCGATTTTGATCGTCCCTAATTGCCGCAGAATTAAATATTCGTCCTCGGGTACTTTTCCCACACGGGCCTGCTTGCCGTCGACTTCGATGCTGGAGAAATACTCGGCAAACCCTTCTTCGAACCAGGGGTCCAGTCCCCCCGGCAGCGTGCCATTCATTAATTGATGGGCATACTCGTGGAACACCACGGTCCAAGGATTCTCCACTGACATGTCGAGCATAATGAAACTGCGGTCAGTGCCGGGTTGGAAGAGCCCTGCTACTTGCGTAGGCTTCCCGTTGAAAAGCGGCGCGACTTGCCGCATCTCTTTCGTGTTGCGAAAGGCCACGATTTGAAGTGGAATGGCCAGGTTTACATTTGCTTTCGTCATGAGAGCGCCGAAAACGGCGCGCATCTGCTCGAAGCGCATGGCAACCTCGCGGCCGCGTTTCTCGCCGGCGTCGGTGACAACTGAAAAGTTGGGGGAGCGAACTTCCAACCATTGGGGTTCGCCGGCGAACCCCAATGGCTCGCAAAAGAACGCCAGAGCCAGGATTGTAAGCGGCCAGATTGCAGGACGTACCCAACTCGAAGGAATACTCATCGGGCGACTCCGTTTGGATTGCCGGCGGCTATCCTACACCAGTTTGAATTGAAGTCAATTCCCTAACCCTTGACCCGGTATGAGCCAGGCCATGACACCGAGGGCGGTCAGAACTGCAGCAAAATAAATCGTTGTGGCACGGCTAGGACGTGCTGGCAGATGTCCAGCGAAGAAGACTTGATATCCGAAGCCGAGTGCTACCAGGAAGAACATGTTTTCTCCCAGCACCAGCCACAGCGCAAGACATATGCTGAGCAGAACGATGCGCTCAGTCTTGCTCAAGGCCAGGGCGGCCTGTCCGCCATCGAGCACCCAGACGGGAATCAGGTTCAGCAGATTAAGCACTGCGCTCGCCCGCGCCAAGGCGGCCCATAGCGGATTGCCGGTTTGCCACCAGAGCGCAGCACAAGCCAGGGCTGCGAAAAGGCCTGCCAGCGGCCCCGCCAGGCTGATCGCGGCACGGGTTTCGAGGGGCACGCCAAGCGCCTGCCAGCGCACGTAGGCTCCGAGTCCGGGCAAGAACACAGGCATCTCGGCAGGCAAGCCGCGGCGTTTGATATCGATGAAGTGGCCCATCTCGTGAATCAAAATCAGCATCGCGAAGCCCACCCCGAACCACATTCCGAAGGCGGCCCAATAGATTCCGATAAAGGCGACAAAGCTCAGTAAAAACTTCAGCTTGAAAATCGCGGTGAGCAGCACTTTGCTTTTCGCGAGAAGAATGGCGACGGGCCCGACCGGGCCGAGCTTCTGGGCCCACTTGTTTTCACTTTTCGGGGCGGGCTGAATCTGATTGGCGGCAGCGTCGAGAGACCGGGCATGATCCTGAATCCAGCTTGCCTGGCGCGAATTCGCAGGCAGAAGGGGCAGGCCCATCAGCCAATGCTCTCGGGCCTGGCGCAAGTCGCCTTGGGCCTCGAGCTGCTTGGCTTCGGCAGCAAGTTGATCGAGTTTTTCGGAATGCACCAGAGCGTGACACTGCCCGCATACCAGCGCTCCGGGGGCCAGTTCGTGGGAACAGCGTCTGCAATTGCGAATGAGTTCGGGAGTGATTGTGGACACGGATGCGAAAGTCTGTGGCTTCATTCTACGCGATGTTTAAGGCGCATGTTTAATGGGCAAGTTTAACGCGGATGCTCAATGCGAAGGTTGAGGAGAGTCGTTAAACGGTCCGAAGATCTCCAAGGGCCGGCCTCCAGTCAATTTGGCGGCGATCTTCATGCCGACCAATAGGATCACTAATCCGATCAACCAGCTGAACGTGACGCCGCCTCCCATTACTTCCAAAAAGGGAGACGCCAATCCGATCAGCGCCACGCGCCCCAGCCAACCGATGAAGCTCATGCGGGGTGGCGCAGGTTTGGGAGCTGGCAGGGAAGATTGCCTTCCCGACTCGGCTTCTAATTGCCGCTGTTCTTCCTCGACCTGTTGTTGTGCCTGCACCTGCTGCTGTTGTTGCCGCTGATGTTTGTTGCCGTAGTGAATCCAAACCGGAACCGCGGCCATTGAGACCGCGGCATAGGTGAGCAGGACGGCAGCGATCTGATAGCGCCTGCCGCCCACACCTTTCGATCCTTTCATCATTGCGGTGCCAACCAGCCAGCCCACTGCCAGAGAGACGTAGCCTACGATCAATCCAGTCGCAATCTCGAAGACGGCGTAGAGAATCATGCCAACGACGGCCGCGCCGATGCCGTACAGAAGAGCGCGCATGAATGCCGCATGACTATCCGTAGCAAGGGATCCCCGCATTTTCTCAGCGCACGAGCCGCACGCCATCGCGTTGTTAATTCGATAGTAATTTCCCGCGATCGGCTGATGACAAAACTGGCAGTGATCGTTACCCGGGGTTCCGAGATACTCCGCGGTGCCGAATTGCGGGGAGGGATTGCTGAAGGAGTCCGCCATGGCCCGGAACGATAGCACGGAGTGCGCCGCCACGAAAGAGCAATTCAACTGTCGAAGAGCTGAAAGCAATAAGGAAAGGAAACTTACTGGCGGTGGGCGGAGGCTCCCGCGGCGATTTCGCGGAGGGCGGTGACAAATCCGGCGGCGGCGGCCGGATTAGCCAGGGCTTCGAGGTGAACCGTGGCGGAGAACTGAGGCGATTCTGGGCGGAAGCGGACCTGGAGAATGTCCTGCCGCCGCGCCGACATCAGCGCACTCAATTCCGCGCTGGGATCTTGCTTCCAGTGGGTACGGGTAGTCAAGATGATGGGACCGGGCTCGTAGATATTCCATTCCCGCTCGTCCTGTTTGCGGGATGTAGTGCCGCGGTTGTGGGCGCTCCAGCGATGCCGCACTACGTCCAGATAAAAGCTGGGAGAACCGCCGAGATCAGCTTCGAACGTGAGCGTTTCCTTTTGGCGCCGACAACAGCTCACCAGCCATTGCACGGGGAGAGCCCTGGGCTGGAACTTGACCGTGACGCGGGCATTTTCAAACCATTGGGAAGGGAAGTGCAGGCGGGCTTGCAGACGGGAACTTCCCATCCAGTGTGACTCCAGAATGCGGCCCTTACCGGCGCATGCGGTCTGGACCCAACGCAGGGCGGAGGCTCCTTTTTTTCGGTTGTAGGAGGAAAACACGAAGTACCACAGTCCCAGCACGGCAACCGATCCAGCCACGTCAATCAGCAGAAGGCGTCCCACAACGCTTCCTCTGATGCTCATGGTACGTCGGAGGTTGCGGCCTAAGCAAGTGGGATCAGCCCTCGATTAAACTTCTCCACGAAGGGGCAATCGAAAATCTGTGGAAAACGAGTACTTTGCGGCTTCGAGAGTTTCGAAAGTAATCTCTGACCGGTCCGATCCCCGTTACTCCTACTACAATGGCGAATCGTGGCCTTCACCATTCGCGACCTGCAGTCCGGAGATTTTGAGACGCTGTGGCGCATCGATCAGGATTGTTTTCCGGCGGGGATCGCGTATTCCCGGGCCGAACTTAAGACCTACATGCGGCGAAGTGGTGCGTTCACTTTGGTAGCTGGGGATGCCGGAATCCGCGCGGGAGCGGAAGGCGACGCGGGAAAGGGCGAGAAATATATTGCAGCGGCGACGTCAGGCCCAGGCAGTGTCGCTGGTTTCATCGTGGCCGAAGCGGACAAGCGTGCTTCCGGTCACATTGTCACCATTGATGTAGTCAAGACTGCGCGGCGCTTCGGAGTGGGATCGCTGCTGCTTCAAGCTGCTGAAGATCGGCTGCAAGAGAAGGGGTGCCGGTCGGTTGAACTGGAGACCGCAGTCGACAATTTGTCGGCTCTGTCGTTTTATAAACGCCACTGCTACAGCGTGGTCAGGATGTTCCCTCGTTATTATTCGAACGGCGTGGATGCGCTGGTGCTGGAGAAAAAGCTGGTCCATGAATAGGTGGGAATCGGCAGAAACGATTTGTGCTTTGCGGCCTCTCCAGCTACCTTGCTTGTGATGAAATCTGCGATCAAAGTTGCGATTCAGGGCGAACTCGGATCTTTCAGCCACGAGGCGGCAGAGCGGATGTTGCCGGGATGCACGGTCGTTCCCTGCGCGCGATCGGTCGAGGTATTCGACCGGGTGCAGCGCGGATCGGTCGCCGCCGCCGTTATCCCCATCGAGAACTCGCTGGCCGGCACGGTGGCTGAACACGCCGATCTTTTGGTTGCGCGCGACGTTTTTATCGAGGGCGAATTTCTGCTGCGGATCGTGCACAACGTGATCGCTGCGCCTGGGGTGAAGCTGGCCGGGTTGCGCAAAGTGCTGTCGCATCCTGTGGCCCTCGACCAGTGCCGAGACTTTTTTACCGATCATCCCCGGATTGAGCCAGTGCCGTTCTACGATACAGCCGGGAGCGTGAAGCATGTCGTCGCACATGGCCTTCAGGATGCCGCCGCGATCGCCGGGCAGCATGCGGCGCGGGAGTACTCGGGAAAGATTCTCCAAGGTGGCATCGAAGATGATAAACGCAACTTCACGCGTTTTTTTCTGATTCGGAAGGGCGCAGCCCCATCGCCGTCAAGCGCTAAGCCGAGCAAGGGAAGTGCGGCTTCGACGAGCCGTAAACGGCGGCAGGTTCCTAGCGGGACTGGCGGGGCGAACAAAACTTCGATTGCATTCAAGGTGAAGAATGTGCCCGGCGCTCTATTCAAATCACTCAGCGTGTTCGCCTTGCGCGACATCAGCCTGAGCAAAATCGAATCGCGGCCGATGCGAGGCAGGCCTTGGGAATACGTTTTTTATGTGGACTTTCTGCGGGGGGATGACGAGCCTGCGCGCAACGCTCTCCGCCATTTGGGCGAGGTCGCCGACTTTGTGAAAGTTCTGGGAGTTTACCCGGCAGCGTGAGATGGCCCAGTCGTTTTCACCAAGACCGAAATGAACAGACGAAAATTGGAGAAGGGCGGGTTCCGCGCAGCGGCGCCCGCCCTTTAACATGCTGGTCAAACATGCTGGTCAAACCTTTAGCTGCAGGGCGGTCCTGCGTCGCTGGTGAAGGTATTGTTGTCCGAGAACCAGCCGTTGACTGCAATCGAAGGTGCGCCATAGAACCACGAAAAGAACACGAGCTCCTGCAAATGGTATCCATAACCGTTCGGCATGGTCACCGTGGCGATATCCGTTCCGGTCAGCGGATCCCCCACTTCAAGGTTATTTTGACAGCCGGGTTGTTGTCCGATGTGTCCCCAAGGTGGCGTGGGATTGTCACCGTATGGATCATTCATCCACTCCCCCACTTCGTGAGCCGAGACGGACGTATCGAGAATTGTCGGTCCGAAGAGGCCGGTTGTGTCGAAATCCATCGGCGAGTAAGTCTGGATGGGTAAACCAGTGGTGCCGTGGTAGCCCAGAATGCAGCAGGTGTTGAGATCAGTGACTGGAGACGCCATCACCACGTTTGCAAGGAGAAAGATCGGGAGCGAACCGGGGTTCACCCCTTGCGCATACAGGGCTGGAATAATCGTGCTGTCCAAATAAGCGTCGAACCAGTTGATGTCGATGATCCCCATCGGAGCGCAGAAGTCCGGGGGGCCAAGGGAGTTGGTGGCCAAGGCGAGTCCGTCGGCTGCAGGCACGTTGATATAAACTGTCTGGGTTCTTGTAACCGGGTGCAGCAATACATGGTAGTCATGTCCCCGGGTAAAAGCCCAAAAATTTGCGCGCTGGAAGGCATCTAGATATTGAGTGTCGCCCACGTTGGTGCCACCAAAGGCAAAGCTTGCGTGCTGGATGATCGGCGATTGGCGATAAAGGGTCAATGGAACGTTGTTCGGCGGAGCCAGGCAGGCCGAGTTAGCGACCGTAGGATCAAGGGTGGTGACACCCGGTGTGGTGGCAATGGTACCGGAGCTGTCAACGCTGGTGCCGACCAGATTCGTTGTGATTACTACGGGAACAATCTGGGTTGGCACACCAACGCTCTTTTGTAGCTCGTGACCAAACGGGTTGCGGCCAACCATCACACCTGAATAGTTATTGTGATCTCTGGTTGACGAAACATTGAAGGTCCACAAAGGAAGCTGGGGGCTATTCGGGAAGGCTTGGCGCGATGCGGCCGCTGCGCCCGGCTGCGTCTTGACTGTCGTGTAGGCTCTCAGTCTAGCGGGGCCTTGATTCTGCGCGGGGTTTTGTCCTGAAGCTAGGGTTGTGGCAGCGCACCACGCAATTGTGGCGCAGAAGAAAAGCAACGTTGTTTTGCACTTCATTCGACACCTCGTTTTGTTGTCAGATTTGAATACTCCCAAGTCCGCCAGGGAACGGACCCATTTTCCGCGATGGCAGGTGGGGTCGCGGGAAATACGCGCGCAATTATACACCTGATTCCGTCAAGGCAACTCCGGGATTGATCGCTTCTTTTCTTCTCCTTCTAACTTCTTGTTCAAACGGCGCCCTCTTGCTAGTAAGCATGGAGATCTTGGACCTTTCGCGTGATCAGCGTGCTAGACTCCCCGAACCGATGAGAGAATTAAGACCGAGGAGAAGATGAAGATGCCAGACGCTCCGTCTAGCCGCCGCCGATTTCTGCGGCATTCTTCCGTAGCCGGCGCTGGATTATTAATTCCAGCCTCCGCCTTCGCGGCTCAGCAGAAAAAATCGCCCGATCCCGATAAGGACCAAGGCGCGGAAAATATTTCTCCCGCCGAAGACTTGATGCGCGAGCACGGTGTGCTGAATCGTGTCCTGCTCATCTACGACCACCACGTGCATATGCTGGCTGCCAAACAGACGTTTGACGGCTCGGTGCTGGCCAGCGCGGCCGATGTGATTCGTCATTTCGTGGAGGACTACCACGAGAAGCTGGAAGAGGATTTTCTTTTTCCGCGTTTTCGAAGAGCCGGCAAGCTGGTCAACCTGGTGGACACTTTAATCGCGCAACACAAGGCGGGCAGAACGCTAACCGCGCAGATCCGCGAGTTGGCGTCGGTGGCGACGCTGAAGTACGTCTCTGACACCGATAAACTCGCCGAAGCTTTGCGAGAATTTCTCCGCATGTACCGGCCGCATGAAGCCCGCGAAGATACGGTTCTGTTTCCTGCGTTCCGTTCCATCGTCTCGGCGCACGAATACGACGCGCTGGGCGAGGACTTCGAGAAGAAAGAAGATGAGCTGTTCGGGGAAGACGGCTTCTTTAAAGTCGTCGATCAGGTGGCAGAGTTGGAAAAGAAGCTGGGAATCTACGATCTGTCGCAATTTACGCCGAAGGGAAGAGGCTCTTTGGAATGATCCTGAATGTGTTGAAGCCTAAAGCGAAAAAGCAACCGTGCCGATCTCTCCAGCATGACCACAATGAGATCGTTTGCTTTGTTCTTTCTGTTCTGTGCCGGAGCTATCGGCGCGGCAGCGCAGGCTGACCCTGCCTTCCGGGAGGCCGCAGGCGATCCGCTTCCCGACGCCCCCAGCTCTTTCCAACACGCGTGTCAGTTGTGCCAGCCATGGCAGGGGCCGACTGAAACCCCTCTAACCTGGCGCAAGACCTTCGATAAGAAATTTATCGTCCTCTACTCCAGCATGTTCGCGGCAAACTTCGTAGACATTGCTGAGACGGTTCACGTGGAGGCCAAGTGCGGACTGCTGGAAGCGGGCGACCCGGTTCCCTACAAGGCATCATTCGCGGATCTTGCCCGGCGCGATATTCCTTATGACGTAGGGTTCACCTTGGCCGGAGCTCTGTTGAGGAAGTATCGGGTACGCTACGCCTGGCTAGTGGGCCCTCCGATCGTGATCGGAAAGCATATTAAGGGAACAGTAGATGGCTATCAGCAGTGCCCGAGCTTTTTCTAGCCGCCTCGCGAGAAAACCCGCGAGCGAGCTTCCAAACGTTATTGCTTTTTCCGAGATTGGAACTGGAGTACCATCCGCGGTAGCTGCTGCACCTTGGGCATCATGTTAAACAATGGAAGGTACCGATAGAATGACAAAAGTCGTTGTCGCCCGCGTTAGGATGAAACCTTTCCGGAATAGCATCATCTAAGCTTGAGTGAGTTACACTCAAGGAGAGCCAATGAGCCAACAACCGCTTTCCGAGCAAGTTCCTAAGCATCGGGAAACAAATGACGTACGGGCGCTGCCCGTGCTTCCTGTGCGGGATACCGTTCTTTTTCCGCACGCCGTATTACCTCTTACGGTAGGCCGTGAGAGTTCCGTCCAATTAATTAATTCGCTGGGCGAAGACAAGACCATTGTGGTGGTGGCGCAGCGCGAAGCGCGCGTCGATAGCCCCCAACCCAGCGATCTTTATATCGTCGGCACCTCGGCTATCGTCCACAAAGTGGTAAAGATGCCGAACCAGAGTCTCTTTGTATTTGCCGAGGGACTGGAGAGAGTGCGCCTGGGCGAGTTTACGCAATTAGCTCCATTCATGCGCGCCCACATTTCGATTATTCCGGAGGCGCCGCCGCCGGACAGTTCCGAAATCGAAGCGCTGCAGCGCAACGTGCTGACGCTGTTCCAGCAGATCGTTGCCGGTTCGCCGACGCTATCCGACGAGCTTTCCACCGTGGCTATGAACATTGACGAGCCGGGACGGCTGGTGGATTTCATCGCTTCTTCTTTGCCGTCGCTATCGACGCCGGACAAGCAAGATACGCTGGAGACTCTTGACATCCGGGTGCGCCTGGAAAAGATCAACCAGCATCTCGCGAAAGAACTCGAAGTGCAGCAACTGCGCAATAAAATTCAGAGCGAAGTGCAGGATCGGGTGCAGCAAACTCAGCGCGAGTACTACCTGCGCGAGCAGATGAAGGCCATCCAGAAAGAATTGGGTGAGCAGGATGAAGGCCAGCGCGACGTCGAAGACTTGAAAAAGAAAATCGATGAAGCCGGCATGCCCGACGAAGTGAAGAAAGAGGCGCTGAAGGAATTAGGCCGATTGGCGCGCATGTCTCCCATGGCCGCGGACTATTCGCTGACGCGCAACTACGTGGAGTGGTTGGCGGTGCTGCCTTGGGCCAAGACTTCGGGACAGGAAATCGAGATTCCGAAAGCCAAAGAGATTTTGGATACGGACCACTACGATCTTGAGAAAGTTAAGGATCGCATTCTCGACTACCTCTCCGTCCGGCGCTTGAAGCCGAACATGAAGGGCCCGATCTTATGCTTTGTCGGACCGCCGGGCGTGGGCAAGACTTCGCTGGGCAAATCGATCGCTCGAGCTTTGGGACGGAAGTTCGTTCGTCTGTCTCTTGGCGGCGTGCATGACGAAGCTGAGATTCGCGGACACCGTCGGACTTACATCGGCGCGTTGCCGGGACAAATTATCCAGGGCATACGACGCGCTGAAACCAAGGACCCTGTGTTCATGCTCGATGAAATTGACAAGGTTGGGCGCGATTTTCGGGGCGACCCCGCTTCAGCTTTGCTCGAAGCGCTCGATCCTGAACAGAATTCGAGCTTCCGCGACAACTATCTCGACGTGACGTTCGACTTGTCGAAAGTTCTTTTCATCACGACCGCGAACATGCTCGACCCAATCGCCGAGCCGCTGCGCGATCGCATGGAGATCATCGAACTGCAGGGTTACAGCGAGGAAGAAAAGCTGCACATTGCGGTTCGTTACCTTGTCCCGCGACAGGTGGAAGAAAACGGAATCACGGCCGAGCAGCTTGAGTTTCCTGACGATGCTCTGCGCTATGTGATCCGCCACTACACGCGTGAGGCGGGCGTTCGGAGCCTGGAGCGCACCATCGGAACCATCTGCCGCAAGCAGGCGCGGCGGCTGGCCGAAGGCAAGACCGAGAAACTTGTCGTGACTCAGGAAATTATTCAGGAATTCCTGGGCGGCATCAAGGTTCGCACCGAAGGTGAGATTGAGGAACGTACCGAGCGTCCCGGCGTAGCTGTGGGACTGGCTTGGACTCCCTCAGGCGGTGACGTACTCTTTGTCGAAGCGAATGCCATGAAAGGCAAAGGCGGCTTCACCATGACCGGACAAATCGGCCAGGTGATGCAAGAGTCGATGCAGGCCGCGCTGACCTGGGTGCGATCGAACGCGGCGCATCTTGGAATTGCGGAAGACTTCTTCGCCGACCACGACATTCACATGCACGTGCCGGCGGGCGCGATTCCGAAGGACGGTCCTTCAGCGGGCGTAACCATGGCAACCACTCTGGTTTCGCTGTTGTCGGGTCATCACATCCGTCCGCTCACGGCGATGACTGGTGAAATTACGCTGAGCGGCAACGTGCTTCCGGTTGGAGGCATTAAAGAAAAAGTGCTGGCCGCCAAGCGCGCCGGAGTCAACACCGTGATTCTGCCCGCGGAAAATAAGATGAATGTTGAGGAGGATCTCACCCCCGAGCAACTCGCGAACCTCACCATTCACTATGTCAAGACAATCGGCGAGGCTCTACGCATATCGCTTCCCAAGGTGGCGGAGTCGCTGGCTGCAAAGTCAGTGCTTACGCCGCCCAAGGATTCGAGGCCGGAGCATGGTACGGTTTCACCGGTACAAGGGCCGCCGACGGTTGCTCACGACAAAGTTGTACCCTGGCATTCTTAACAGCAATTGGCAGTGGTGAGCTGTAAACGAGCCCTGATGTTCCGTTCGAACATCAGGGCATTTGTTTCTTTGCGTTGCGTCCGCGAAGTGACCTCGACGGATTGCAATTCCTGCGGCAAGCTTGCTGGCGCGGCGCGAGGACCACGTCCCGGCGCCTGTGAATGGTCTGTAAAGATCTGTAAACTTGTGAGAGCGATCTTGACTCTCTCACCAGAGGAGTCTACCATCCTGCACATCGTTTCCTCCCCCCGATATCTAGCTAGTTTGGTGGTTAGTGTATTTCGCAAGTTAGCGGTTTTGACGGGATCGATCCTCTTCCAATTAAAAAAGATTCCGAGCGAGGTGGCTCAATGCATTTCCGTCACACGCGGCTGAAGATCGTTCTTCTAGCGGCTCTGTTTGCTGTGGTTGGATTAGCACCGCAGGCAGGAGCGCAAAGCATAAAAGTTCTTTACGCACTCGGCGCAACCAGCACCGATGCCGCAAGTCCGCTGGGCGCGCTGATTGCCGACAAAACCTCGCTTTATGGTACAGCCAATATTGGTGGCGAGTTCGGCTATGGCGCGGTCTTCCAACTTACGAAACCTGCGTCGCCCGGTGCTCCATGGACGGAAACGATTTTATACAGTTTTACTGGCGGAGCAGATGGTTCTCGCCCATTTGATACGCTCGCCATGGACAGTACCGGCGTACTCTATGGCACGACGGCACTTGGCGGGGCCAGCGGAGACGGAGTTGTATTCAAGCTTGCTCCACCTGCCATTTCAGGCGGCGCCTGGAGTTACAGCCTTATTCACACCTTTGCCGGAGCCGACGGTGCGACTCCCTATGCTGGCGTAGTCATCCATCGGAACGGCGTACTGTACGGAACAACAATCGCTGGCGGAAAATACGGAGTCGGCACGGTTTATGAAGTGGTGCCCCCCACTGCGGGTGGCGCCTGGACCGAGAATGTGCTTTGGAGTTTTAGCAATGCTCAAGGCACTCCCGCAGCCCGAGGTTGCGAGCCATATGCCGGAGTTACTCTCAGTCCGCAGGGAACCCTTTATGGAACGACGCAGGCTTGCGGAGCGAATAACGGCGGTGTTGTGTACAGGCTCGCGCCTCCTGCGCCAGGACAATCGAATTGGAGCCAAGCCGTGCTGCACTCATTTGTCGCCGGTGGCGCGGAAGGTTATGCGCCGATGGGCGGGGTCATTTTTGGCCGGAACCGAGCATTGTTCGGTTGCACTAACGCAGGCAATGGCTCCGTTTTCGAACTGTCGCCCCCGGCGATCGAGGGTGGAGCATGGACCGAACAGGTCATCGCGAGCCTTCCAAGTTATTCCTATTGCCAGGGCAATTTAACAATCGATCCGGCATCGGGTGCGATCTACGGGACAGCTTCGCTGGGCGGTGCGAACAATGCGGGAAATATATTTAGCCTGACCCCTCCAAGTGGCGGCGCGTGGTCCTTCACTGATCTCTACGACTTCACAGGCAATGCCGATGGCGCATTTCCCTATGCCGGTCTTTTATTGCGCGGCGGTGTGCTCTATGGAACGACCAACGCTGGTGGCAACTCCAATTTCGTGACGAGCGGCGGCGGAACCATTTTCGGTCTCGTCCCGTGATTGAGGGGATATGATTCACGGGACATCCTAGATCCATTTCCGACTCGACCTCGGCATAGAGCGGCTGCGCTCAACGCGATCCTCACCGGTCTTCTGCGAAAAGATCCCGCTCTCGATTTTTCCATGCGCGGTACACTTATGGAACCAGCCTTGGCTCTATGCGCGTGCGCGTCCTCTTCTTCGGCATGTTGAAAGATCTCGTGGGCAAGTCCAGCGATTCTCTGGAACTGCCTGAGGGAGCCTCGGTGCGCGATGTGCTGGAGCACTATTTGTCGCGAGTGCCCAAGCTGAAGACATCCTTGACGTCAATCGCCGTAGCGGTAAATCAGCAATACGCTTCGGCGGAGACCAAGCTGAAATCCGACGACGAAGTGGCGCTCTTGCCGCCGGTGAGTGGAGGATCGGGAAAAGCGCTCATCACTCGCGATGTAATCCGCACGTCTGACGTGCTTTCCCGCATCAAGCAAGGCGAGGACGGCGCCGCTGTTGTATTCGAAGGTGTAGTGCGCAACCAGACGCGCGAGCGGAAGACGCTCTATCTCGACTACGAAGCCTACGAGGAGATGGCGCTTGAGCAGCTGGAGAGTCTGGCGCAGCGGGCGCTAAAGGAATTCGCGGTTCGCGATGTAGCCATTGTTCATCGGCTTGGGCGATTGGAGATCGGCGAAACCAGCGTGCTGATCGTGGTCGCATCGGCCCATCGCGCCGCTGCTTTCGATGCTTGCCGCTGGCTGATTGATACCCTGAAGCGCACCGTCCCAATCTGGAAAAAAGAGTACTTCGAAGATGGTGTTGTCTGGGCCGATGGTGAGCCTTTCCCGCCCGAAATTCACCCCGAAAATGATTCCTGCTCGGGCAGCCCCGGCAAGGAAGACGCATCTAAGTGAGCGGGCTTGGGAAGGCATACCTCGTTTACCGAATGACAAGATTCACTACCTTAATTTTGCTGCTGCTGGCTTGCGCCCTGTCGAGCGCACAGCAGGCTCCTATTCAAAAACAGCCAGAAGGTACGCTTAAGGTTGATGTCAAACTCGTGAATGTGTACGTCACCGTCACCGACGCACATGGATCTCCGGTCGCGGGTCTCAAGAAAGAGAATTTCCGTTTGCAGGAAGATGGGCGCGAGCAGATCATCTCGGTGTTTGATAAAGAATCCGCGCTCCCGCTTTCGATCGCGCTCGCCATTGATACCAGCCTGAGCACGCGGCACGATCTGCCACTCGAACAGGCTTCCGCGAAACGCTTTGCCCGCGCCATCCTGCGCCCGGTCGATGCCTTGTCTGTATTTGGATTTAGCGAAACGGTATTGCAGTCAACTTCCTACACCGCCGACATGCACCGCATAGAAGAGGGAATCGACCACGTCCGCCTGGGTGCGGCCACCGCATTGTTCGACGCCGTTTATTTAGCTTCGCGTTCGCTGGATAAACGGCAAGGACGCAAAGTTATGGTGCTGATCACGGACGGTGGCGACACCATCAGTAAATACACCTACCAGGAAGCGGCGCGCGCCGCCGAAGAAGCCGAAGCCCTGGTTTATAGCATCATCGTCGTTCCCATCGAGAGCAGCGCCGGACGCGAAACCGGCGGCGAGAATGCGCTGATCCAGCTCTCCGAAGACACAGGAGGCAAGTACTACTATGCAACCTCGATGTCGCAACTGGACGGTGCCTTCCGCCAGATCAGCGACGAACTCCGCACTCAATATCTGCTGGCCTACTATCCCTCCCAGCGTTTATCGAACTCGCAGTTCCGGCGCATTCAAGTTGCCGTCAGCCCAGCCGAGCCGACCTCTTATCACGTGCGACACCGGGCGGGGTATTACACGGCGAAGTCGGATTTCTGAACTTTATCCGACTTCTGTAGTAGGTATTTCTCTGTATCTAATGCGGCACACAAAACACCGCAGACAGCAATGTTTTCGCGGGATAATTCTCGATTTCCAAACTTCAAATATGGTTTTATGGATTGCGCAATTTCTCAAAGTTAGTTTGTGTGCGCTTCCGCACCGACCGACATTTCGTAAGTGTTTGATTGATAAAGCAATGCCGGATATTCCCATATCGGCATAATGCTGGTGCAAAAATTGCTAAGCTGATGACCAGAAATACTGTTCTACACCGCTTGGAATGACTGTAACAGCTTGACGCTAAGGCAGAACGGCAAAGAACAATTTCGAAAGGCAGGCCTACTATGACCGTCAACTCCCCTCGCCATGAACGATTTGTCCTTCTAACTCTGGTGGTCCTCGCAGTGCTCTTTGTCTCGCTTACAGCACTTGCTCAGACGACGATTCAGACCGGTAGTATTGTCGGCACTGTGACCGACTCCACCGGCGCCGTGGTTCCGAATGCGAAAGTTACCATCACGGGACCAACCGGGCAGACCATCCACACCACTACCACGGGATCCGGTACCTATTCCTCCGGTTCTCTAGTGCCGGGAAGCTACACAATTCGCATTGAGGGCAAGGGATTCAAGACGACTCAACTGACCTCCAACGTTCAGGTGGGCAATGCCGCGAACGGGGATGTCAAGCTGGAGATCGGCCAAGAGAGCACTGTGGTTGAGGTGCAAGGCTCTGAAGTTCAGGTCAACACCGAGCAAGCCACGGTTCAAGGCGTGTTAACCGCCAACCAGATCGAGAACCTGCCGGTGAACGGACGCAACTTCCTTGATCTCGCGCAGCTTGAACCGGGCGTGCAGATTCAAGATGGTCAGAACTTTGACCCCACCAAAGCGGGCTATTCCTCGATATCATTCGGCGGCCGTTTTGGACGCACGGCCCGCATTGAAGTTGACGGCGTGGACGTTTCGGATGAAACCGTGGGAACGACCACAACCGATATCCCCGCGAGCGGCATTCAGGAATTCCAGATCGGTCAGGCCAGTTTGGATATGTCAACCGAGTTGACGTCTTCCGGTGCGGTGAACGTCACAACTAAATCCGGGACAAACGGGTTCCACGGCGAAGCTTTTGGTCAATTCCGCGATAACAGGGCAGGAGCTGCCGCACTGCCGGGCGGAGCTGATCTGTACTCCCAACGCAGCCAGTACGGCGCCGATTTGGGCGGGCCGATTATCAAGGACAAGTTATTCTTCTTCGGCGACGGCGAGCGAACGGTTCAGAACACGCAATCGGCGGTGCCTATTTCCGCTCCTTTCAACGCGTTTTCCGGCAGCTTTAGCGATCCCTTCCGTGAGGACAATCTGTTAGGGCGTTTGGACTACCAGCTCACCAAGAGCGCACGCGTCTTCTATCGCTACTCTTATTTCAAGAATCTGCTGGGGGCGACTTTCGGATTCGGCTACTCCGTGTATGACAACAAAGACATCACACGCAACAATGTCGTGGGTGTTGATTTCAATACCGGCAGCTTCACCCATTCCATCCGCTTCTCGTACTTGAAGTTTCAAAACCAAATTGTCGATGCCACGACCGGAAGCTCGACGCTGCCATTTGCTAACATCGGCGCCGAGATTTTCATGGGCGCCACCGGCCTTGTCGCCGGACCTAATCTACTGGCCCCCCAGAGCACGCCGCAGAGCGATCACGAAATTAAGTACGATGGCAGTAAGGTTTTGGGCTCGCACATCATTCGCTACGGAGTCACCTTCAATCACCTTCAGGGCGGCGGCTTCGCATCGTTCTTTAAGAACGGGCCACAGGTTGTTTCCTCGGTCAACACGGCCGATATGGCTGTGGCGGCGACAGGGCCCTTCCCGGGCGGGATATCCAATCCGCTCAACTACCCTGCCGACGGCGGGTTTGTCTTGGGCAATGGCTTGGGCTTCTCCACGACGAAAGCGGCGCTTGGATTTCCGGCTGGCGGGTTAGGGCCCGATAACCGGATGCTCCTTTACGTCGGAGACTCCTGGAAAATAAAGCGGAACTTCACGCTCACTTATGGCCTGCGCTATGAACGCGACACGGGCCGTACTGACAGCCAATACGCCGCCATTCCTGGACTCAGCGGTCTCATACCGGGACTTGGAAATTCGGTCAATCAGCCGAATACGAACTTTTCTCCCGAACTGGGTTTTGCCTGGGATCCCGCGAAGAATGGCAAGACTGTCGTTCGTGGGGGCATTGGATTGTTCTACGAGAATGCTATCTGGAACAATGTCCTCTTTGATGGTCCATTCCGCGAACCTACCGGTGCCTTCCTGCAGACTCCCGCGCCTTGCTCGTCGGCGGGATCTCCGGCGACTCTAAAGACCGAGACCGGCGACATTACCCCCTCAGCCGCGGTGTGCGGCACTTCAAACGGCTTCCCATTGATCGGGAACGTCTTGGCGCCGCTCCTCGCTCTTCAGGCGCAGTACCAAGCGGCAAACCCACTCAACCTGCAGACACCCAATCCGGCTTTTGCGGGGCAGTATCTCAACGGCTGTGCCGGTGCCGCCGTCGGGTCGACTTGTTTCTTCGCGCCCGGGAACAACATGTTTAATCCAAACTACAAGTCGCCGCGCTCGGTCGTGATGAACATTGGCGTCCAACACGAGATCCGTCCCGGCATGATCATCAGCGCTGATTTCATCCGCAACGTGCAAACCCATTTCCTGCTGGGTGTGGACCAGAATCACGCTGGCTCCATTGGCACCTTTAACCTGGGCGGCGCGCAGGCGGCAATCGCCGCGACATTGGCCGCTTGCGGACCAGGAGTGACCTCGGTTAGCGCAAGCTACGCGGCGCCATGCCCAAATTTTCTTGACAGCAACGGTAACCCTCGAGCAGCCACCATGGCAGACTTCGCCGCTAATGGCCTCGGTTCTTCGACCGACATGGGAGGCAACAGCTGTCTCTCCGTGCTTGGCTATAATTGTGCTTTCCCTGGTATCAATCCCAATGCTCCCCCGCTCACCTTCCTGTCGCCGGTGGGACGTTCCGAGTACGACGGCCTACAGATGAAGTGGGTGGAGAATGTGAAGAGTCCGTTCCGGGGAGCGAAAGCCTTAAACTTCCAGGTAGCGTATAGCCTGTCCCGGTTCAACAATAGCGGGGGAGGAGTAGGGCCGGACTTGACCGTAACAGCGGCTAGCGGTGACCAGGATTTCATTGTCCCTGCTCTGGATAACTCCAATGTCAACCGTTACTTCGGTCCCTCCACGCTGGACCGCACTCATCAGCTATCTTTCGGTGGGTACGTCGACTTGCGAGGAGGATTTCAGGTTGGAGTAATATCACATTTTTACAGCCCACTCTCGACCACTCTCACCGTTCCGAACACAGGCAACGGCGCCGGCGAGATCTTCCGCACTGACTTCACCGGCAGCGGAGTCACGCAAGACCCGATCCCGGGCACCCATGTCGGAAACTTTGATCGTGGAATTAATGCAAGCAACATCAACAAGGTCATCTCTAACTACAACGCCAACGTTGCCGGTCAGGCTACGCCCGCCGGGCAGGTTCTGATCCAAAACAACCTGATGACACTACCTGACCTGGTAGCCTTGGGCGGCGTAGCTCCTACGTTGCCGCTTGCGCCTGCCGACCAAGTCAACTACAGCTGGCTCAAAGCATTCGACACGACAATCGCCTGGAGTCACACTTTCTTCGAGCGAGTGACTATTAAGCCGCAGGTTGGTTTCTACAACCTTATGAACTTTGCTAACTTCGATCTGCCGACAAGCATGATGTCGGGCCTGCTGTCCGGTTCTACCGGCGCCGTGAATGGCACGAACTATGCTGGGCATCTGGTCAATCGCGTGGGCGTAGGCACCGGCGTCTACGCGCTCGGTTCGCCTCGGCAAATCGAATTCAGTCTGAAGATAGTTTTCTAGCTGAGTTGCAAAGCAAAATTGAAACCAGCCCTCTTCAAGGGCTGGTTTTTTTTGGCCCTCAGAGATTACGGCGTCAGTTCACCGCGTAAGTGCTTCGAAAGCTTTTCGATCTGTTTCAGCTTCTGCACCACATCCTTGGGAAACATTCCCTTCTCGATACTCTGGACGTCCACAGGAATAGACTGCGCCAGCCTAGACAGTTCATCGGCCTCCTGTTTGAGTTTTGCGGGATCTGCCGCTAAATGGTAGACCGTCGGAGGAGGGACATTTTTCTGCGTTTGAGTGTCCGCCTGGGCTGCCTGCTGCTGGCCGGGTGGTCTTGGGTGCGTTTGCCCCGCGAGGAGAAATGGCGAGAAGCCGACGATGAGCGATAGGGCAGGGACAAGGTGATTCATGGGAGACCTCCTACGGGAAGGGAATCTTGCCGGGAATTTTACTCCGTACTCACACTTCGCGGACAATTTTGACTTGCGGCGCAAATGCTCTCGATCGATTTGGCGACAATACTCTGCCGGGAACATGCACTCGGTTTCGGTTGGAGTTCTTTCGCAGTTATTTCACTCCACATGTACAATGCCGCTATGCCTTTCCGCACCCAGGGAAATCCTAATGCCGCCAAGCGTGGCCGGACTCCTCCTCCTGAAGAGACTTTCGAAGAGGCCAACTTCCTGAAAGCGCTGGGTGAGAAGCAGAAGTCGGTCAGCGTAAAATTGATGGACGGTCAGGTCGTGAGCGGTTGGATTGAGTATTACGACAAACACATGGTGCGGCTGACGCGCGACGGGGTTCCCAATCTTTTCATTTTTAAGCACGAGATTATGTACATCGCGGAAGATGGTGGGAAGAGGAAGTAGGGGCTCCGGCGTCCGGCTCCCGCTAACCAGCTTCCGGGAGGACATAGTCTTTAATCTTCCCGGTACCCTTGCCGTTCTTTAGAGCTCAAAGCCGCAGGCCGGAAGCCGGCCGCCGGAAGCGGAATTAGAATGTCCACTAACTCAACCAATCACGACAGCTTTCTTCCTGCCATGTCCGCCATTGCGCGCGAAGCGGGCGCATTGCTGATGGATTATTTTTCACAGCACCTCAAGATCGAATATAAGGGCGACGCCGACTTGGTCACCGCGGCAGATCGTGCCTCGGAGGTGCTAATCCGCGAACGCATTCGCGAGCAATGGCCCACGCACGATGTTCTCGGTGAAGAGCAGGGACTGAGTGATCAAGGCAGCGACTATCGCTGGTATATCGATCCGCTGGACGGCACTACGAACTTCGCCCACGGATTCCCGGTGTTCTGCGTTTCCATGGGTCTGGAGCGCCGGGGTCTGGAGCGCCGGTCTTCTGCACAAGACGGCGAACGCATTGCCGCGGTGATTTACGATCCGACCCGCGATGAATTATTTTCCGCAGAGCAGGGAAGCGGCGCGCATCTTAATGGCGAGCCCATCCATGTGTCGAAAACGGCGGCGTTGAAAGATTCCCTTCTGGCTACCGGGTTTCCGAGTCGAAAGCGGCACAAGAATCCGAACATTTATTTTTATCACCAGATTACATTGCACTCGCACGGTGTGCGCCGGGCGGGCTCGGCCGCCCTCGATTTATGCAACGTCGCCGCGGGACGTTTCGATGGCTTCTGGGAATTTAACCTGAATCCATGGGACACCGCGGCGGGCGTTCTGATCGTGCAAGAGGCGGGCGGAAGAGTTACCCGCTTCGACAGATCGCCGTTCGAACTCAACAGCCGTGAGACCGTGGCTTCGAATGGACTGATTCATGACGCGCTGCTGCAAGAGTTCCAGGAAATCTTTGGTGGAAGAGGCCTCGAGGCCTTGCCGGATCCGCGTGAGTACAAGCGATAGTTGGGGCGGCGGTGAATCGCGCGTCTATGAGCTGCCGCGCTACAATAGTTAGGGACGAGCTGCTTCCACCCACGGCCTGTTCCAAATCTTTCGTTCCGACGGGTTCAACGTGATCAACTCTCTCCTGGAACGCCAAATCGAAAAGCGCCCTGACAAGGTCCGTTTGGAAGGACGCATTCTCTTTCTTACCGAAGATCCCGAACTGATCAAACGGCAACTGGCCGGGGAAGACTTGCCATGGGACACGAAGAATCCCGAAAATAATCCCAAGCTGCGCGACGACATCTCGACCGACGAAATCACTCCGGCGCACTACTGCTTTTACTTTGACGAGACGCTGGGCGAGATTCCTTATTTAGGGCTCAAGTGCGGCAATGTCACGCCGATCGGTCGTGGCGAAGTGAAGCGCGGGGGATTTGTTTGCGCGGTCAGTGGCAAGCGGCGCGGCAAAGGATCGAGCCGCGAGCAGTCGCCGTACGCGGAAATGTGCGCCGGCATTCAGGTGGTGATCGCGGAAAATATCGAACGTATTTACAAACAGAATTGCCAGAACCTCGGCGTGCTGACTTCGACCGATTTTTCGTTGATTGAGAGGATTCGCGGCGGGGAAGAGATTGCGCTCTCCGAGTTTACTGCCGGAGAAGACGACATCACGCGGCAGGTTATTGAGTATGGGGGGCTGTTTCCGTTCAATGTGGCTCGCATGCAAAAGAAAGTATTTCTGCCGTCGATCAAATCCGGCAAGCGTGCCATGACGTTGGCAGAGAAAATTTTTGCCCGACATATGCTGAACGAGAAGGGCGAGGTGGGCGTGCCCGCTGTAAAGCCCGGCGATACAGGATTCGCTCAAGCCGATTTGCGGTTCAGCCACGAGTACGTGACTCCGATGGCCGCAATCTTTTTCGAGCGCTACGTCGGCAAGGATGCGAAAGTAAACGATGCCTCAAGCATCATCTTCTTCCGCGATCACCTGACCTTCCTCGATGAAGTGATCTCGGAGGAGAAGAAGAAGCTTGGCCTGCTCGATCTCGCAACTCAACTCAAGCTCAAGCAGCAGGACTTCGCTGCTAAGCAAGGAATCAAGTTGCACGGCGAATTGAAAGACCGCAAGGGCTCGGAGGGCATTTGCCACTCGATCGTGCTCGAAAGCTACGCGCTGCCTGGCCAATTGAATATTGGTTCGGACTCGCACACTCCGCACGTGGGAGCAATTGGCTGCGTCGCTTTCGGTATCGGCACGACGGACGTCTTCAATAGCTGGATCACGAAAGACGTTCGGGTGAAGGTGCCGGAATCGGTGAGAATCGTGATTCGTGGCAAGAAGCTTGAGAACGTCACCGCGAAGGATTTCATCCTGAAGATTCTCAGCCTGGATTACGTTCGCAGCGGCAAAGCACTCGCCAAAGTTATGGAGTATGCGGGCGAAGCCATGGAAGCACTCAGCGTAGATGAGCGCGCGACCATGACGAATATGGCCGCCGAGATCGGCGGTTTCACCGGCATCGTCGCGCCTGACAAGAAGGCCGTAGACTTTTTGGTGGGACGGCGTGGCATGGAGCGCAAGAAAGCTGAGGCCATGATCGATGGCTTGTACAGCGATCCGGATGCGCAGTACGCGCACGTGATCGAGCTCGACGCGGCTGAGATTACGCCGATGGTTGCAACGCCGGGCGACCCTGGCAATGGAAAATATGTGCGTGAGCTGAACACTCCGGTGCCGGTGGAGATTGCATACGGCGGCACTTGCACTGCCGGAAAGAACGAAGACATGGACATGTACGCCGCCGTGCTTTCCGCTGCGCTAAAGCAGGGCAAGCGTGTGGCCGATTCGGTGAAGTTCTATATCCAGTTCGGTTCGCAGGAGACGCGGGAATACTGCCTGCGCCAGGGCTATCTGGATGTGTTTCAAAAGGCCGGCGCGATCGTGATTGAGCCCAGTTGCGGAGCCTGCATCAATGCCGGGCCGGGAGTATCCACCCGCCCCGATCAGGTGGTCATCAGCGCCCAGAATCGCAACTTCCCGGGAAGGAGTGGTCCAGGACAGATGTATCTGGCTTCGCCTTTCACGGTCGCGGCCAGTGCGGTCGCGGGCTACATCGTGGAGTACGAACCGAGCAGCGCCAGGGAGTTAGTGGGCGCCTAGCGTTAGTATCGTTTCTGGTAAGTGGTTGATTTCAAGCGGGGTGGCTGAAATGAGCCACTGCCAAACCTGCAACTTTTTCCTTAGATTCGAGTTCAAATAGGTAGGCAGTTCAGATTGAAGATTCAATCCGAAAGGCCTGCGGGTCCGAAGCTTTAAAGTTAGAGGCGGACCCGAGACAAGGGGGTTCACCATGCGTTACCTAAAATATTTGGCTCTGGTTGGTGTTCTGTTAGTCCCGTTGGCTTATTCCCAGGCACAGGTCAGCGTGGGCGTTGGATTCGGTCCGGGCTACATTGGCGCCGCGCCCATTTGCGATTATGGATACTACAACTATTACCCATACGCGTGCGCGCCCTATGGCTATTACGGACCTGATTGGTTCGCAGGTGGAGTCTTCATCGGCGCCGGTCCGTGGTATCACGGGTACTGGGGCGGTGGCTGGGGTTACGGACGCGGCTACTACGGTCGCGGAGGATGGGGCGGTTATGGACGCGGCGGCTATTATGGTCGGGGCGGCTATGCTGGACGCGGATATGTTGGCCACGGTTATGCTGGACAAGGCTACGCACGTGGTGGCGCGAGCGGCTTCCGGGGCGGTTCGGTTGGCGGCGGATTCCACGGCGGTGGTGGTGGATTCCACGGTGGCGGAGGTGGCGGATTCCACGGAGGTGGCGGTGGTGGCTTCCACGGCGGCGGAGGCGGACACCGGTAATTTGTGATCGGTACTGAACGTCAGAGCGACAAGCGGCCGGCAGCGGAAGCTGCCGGCCGTTTCTTCTTGCCGGTTCCTAAATCAGCACGGGCTCAGAAATTCGCTCAAGAAGTCTGTACCGCAGCCTCAGTTTCTTGCTAGAATGTGCGGTTCGCGGTGCAGCGCCAGTAGTAAAATGGCTGTATAGATTCCAGGAGAGCCACAATCTTATGACCTACGTAATTGCAGAGCCTTGCATCAACACCAAAGACACAGCATGCGTCGACGCGTGTCCGGTGGACTGCATTCATCCCAAGAAGGACGATCCCAAGCATGCGGCGGAGCCATTGCTTTATATCGATCCTGTCGAGTGCATAGATTGTGGCGCATGCGTGCCCGTGTGTCCGGTCTCGGCGATCTTCGCCCTGGATGACCTGCCGGAGAAGTGGAACGAATACACCGCGAAAAATGCGGCCTACTTCGGCCGCTAGAGAAACGTAAGTTCTTATTCGAACACCGGCGCGCGCCCTCTTTTTTGTGCTTACATTTTGTTGAAGGTGAAGGTTCCCTGGCCGCTGCACGCTGTCGATCCGCTCAAAATCCACGTGCCAGTCAATGTGTTGTTGGGGCCAACCCCGCCTTGAAGAGTTAGCGTCGCGTTATTAGCGTTGGTTGAGTTTATGGTCATTCCAAATGTCCCGGTGACGTTTCCATTGAAATTCCCGCTCAGAGTGAAAGTGCCTGCCTCAGACGTTTCCCCCGACACAAAACACGAGCCGGTAGATGTAAATGTAAAATTCGAGATGCTGAGCCCGCCTCCGCTAGTTTCGGCAAACGTCGTGGTGAAGGCGTAGATGGTGGGCCCAGTTGGTGTACTGGTCAGGCTGGCGCTCCAGTTGCCATTCACGTTGGTGGAATTTGATCCGTTGCTGCTGCTACAGCCCACCATCGCGATTCCCACCGCTAAAAGAATGATGATCCCTATCGCTTTATGCACGTCCCCTCCCTAAGTGAATCGTTACCCACAGGAGAGAACACAAAACTCTACAGAGAGTTGCTTGGGAATTGTGGCAGCGGCACCTGCAAGTCCACGGGCCGGGCTGGCGCGCTACGGGATTCAGTGTATTGCTCGTCTCTCGGCTGTCCACTATCGTTGTCTTCGTAAGCCGGTTACTAGAAGTTAGCTTCATGGACGATCATGGGTTAGTGTTCGCAGGAATTGCGACATTCGGACCCTCACGATCGTCCTTCTCTTTTTGCCCCTCATTACTTTCCTCGGTTGTTTCCATATCCCCACCTCTTCGTTACAATCGTCCCTTACATTGAAACTTGATGGACTTCCATGGCATTGATGGAGTCGGAAGCGATCGTCCTGCGGACGTATCCGCTACGCGAAGCCGATCTGCTGGTTACTCTGTTCACGCGTGCGGAAGGCAAAGTTCGCGGCGTGGCCCGGTCAGCCAAAAAATCAAAGCGGCGCTTCGGCGGAGCACTGGAGCCGCTGACCCATGTGCGGGCATTTTATGATATTCGTGAGCGCCAAGAGTTGGCTCGCCTGGATGCCTGCGAAGTTTTGGAATCTCCGCTGGCCACTGAAGTCAGCTATGCCCGGGCGGTGGCGCTGGCGCACGTAGCCGAGTTGCTGGACGAACTGCTCCCTGATCGCGAAGCCAACGACGCCATCTTCCGGCTGACCCTTTCTATTCTTCATGCTTTGGCGGGGCCTGATATGTGGATGCCGGTCACCTATTTTGAGCTCTGGCTCACGCGTCTGGTCGGATTTCTGCCGGAACTGACCGAGTGCATAGTCTGCGGCCGAAGTTTGAACGGAAGCCGCGCTTATTTTCATGCCCTGGCCGATGGCCTGATGTGTCCCGAAGACAAGCGCTTGGCGTCGTCTGAGATTTCGAGCGAATCGCGGGCGCTTGCGGCTCAGATGTTTCGCGCTCCGGTGGAAAGCTTTGCGGAGATACCTTGGCCCAAGTCGCAAGCCGCCGACCTGCGCAAGTTTCTGATCCAAATCCTGCAGCGGCATATTGAGAAGAAACTGGTCACAGCGGGGATGCTGGAGAAGGGCGCGTTTTGAACTTCCAATGCGCCCTTTCCGCCCCTCCCTCAGCTTTCAGTTCCGTTCGCCAAATCCGTGCTTGCTGCGGCACACTTTGCAATAACGGGCCTCTTCGGTATTGTCTACGCGGTGCTTTACAGGCGTTAGGGTCCGCAAATAAGCGAAGATAGCCTTGAGGTCCTCGTCGCTGAGGTTCCGGAAAAAGCCCCATGGCATGATGCTGGCCAATGGGCGGGCGTTGACCTGCCCCGTGCGAATCACGTTGATGAATATTTTTTCGTCGAAGTACGAGATGCCCGAAGGATCAGGCGTCAGGTTCAACGACGCCACCGCGATGATCTTCTTCGGGTCGGGTCCCCAGGATCCCGACATGTCGACTCCACCGGCGAAGTGCATCCCTGGAATCGGATTACCGTGCTCGTCCTCGGGCGTATGGCAGCCCTCGCAATGCCCTACCGTTACCAGATACTTGCCGTAGGCTACCCGATCGGAACGGTCGGGTTCGGGAACGTGCGCCAGCGGTTCCAGCGGCTGGAACGTTTTCTTGATGTCGTCAGTTAATGTGGTCTTCGGTTGCTGGACGTGCACGGGAGCCATAGACCGTTCGTAGACGATTACCGATGCCAGGTCTTCGTCGGAGAGGGAGCGAAAGTATTGGTAGGGCATTAGGGGAAAAAGAGTGCGTCCATCGTGGCCGATGCCCCGCCGGAGCGCGCGCACAAAGTCAGCGTCCTTCCATTTTCCGGCGCCATAATCAGGATCGGAAGAGATGTTGGGTGCGATGATCCGATTTCCTTTGGGCAGTCCAAAGGTATCGAAATCGGCGCCGCCATATTTTTTGCCTTCCACAGGGCGCGCCGGACGATGCGTGAAATCATAATCGGAGTGGCAAAAGGGGCACTGCAGCAGCCCTTCAACCAGATAGTGGCCACGAGTCAGTCGCGCTGGCGTGCGCGGGATTGTCTCCATTTCGAGAACCGACGCTGCCGCAACCGTTGGCGCCTTCTGACAGCCAACTCCCAGACACACCAGTAACGCGGCAATCCCCGCAGGGATCGACTTCGACGTTTTCATGTGTTCTGCCCCTATTCCAGACTTAGAGAAAAGAAAAGACCCGCACCCGAGGTTGCGCGAGAGTATACCCCACAGCTTCAATCTTCCAATAGTTTTCTTTGAGCAGTGTCCTGATTGTCAGTACAGCATCGTTCCTGGTGCACGGCTGACGTAGACCGTCTCCTTCCTTTACAATCGTTGCTTAAACCGTGACGGTTCTGCGGTGTTGCACGACCCGGCTCCTGGCAGCGGGGATTAGAACCTCGTCGATGACCTCATCTCATTCGAATCCGTTGACGTTCCAGGAACTTATCCTGCGCCTGCAGGCATTTTGGGCTGAACGCGGATGCGTTCTGCAGCAGCCCTATGACGTTGAAGTGGGGGCGGGCACGATGGCGCCGGAGACGTTTCTGCGCGTGTTGGGGCCCAAGCCGTACAAGGTCGCGTATGTGCAGCCCTCGCGGCGTCCGGCGGATGGGCGCTATGGAGAGAATCCGAACCGGTTGTTCAAGCACATGCAGTTGCAGGTAATCCTGAAGCCTCCGCCGGAGAACATTCAGGAGCTTTACCTGGAGTCGCTTGGAGCAATCGGCATTGACCTGCGCCATCACGACATCAAGTTTGAAGAAGATAACTGGGAAGCTCCCACGCTCAGCGCATGGGGCGTGGGCTGGCAGGTGATGCTCGATGGATTGGAGATCACGCAGTTCACTTATTTCCAGCAATGTGGCGGCATCGATTTGCTCCCGATTTCTGTCGAGCTGACTTACGGGCTCGAACGCATCGGTGCGTTTCTGCAGGACGTGGATTCGATTTACGACATCGTGTGGGCGCGCGATTCGGAAAGCGGGCGGGCGACGACGTATGGAGATGTGCGGCTGGCGGACGAGCTGCAGTTTTCGGTTTACAACTTCGAGATGGCGGATGTGGAGAAGGCGTGGGAGCATTTCGATCTGTACGAAGCGGAGTGCAAAGGACTACTGGCCAAGTATGCTGGTCTCGGCAAAGATAAAGATAAAGATGATAAAGATAAAGCGGAGAAGGATGGGCTCGCCCGCGATAAGTCACGCTTTCCACTGCTGGCGGCATACGATCTCTGTCTGAAGTGCTCACACCTTTTCAACATTCTCGACGCGCGCGGCGCAATTTCGGTAACTGAGCGCGTTGGCGTGATCGGCCGCGTGCGAGCTTTGGCCGTCGGCATTGCGAAGGCCTGGACCGACCAGCAGAAAAATGAGCCCGCTTCTACCGAGAACTCGGACGAGCCTGCACCTGTTCGCGAGCAGAAAGAGAAGAAGCGCCAAGAAAGATTGTTGCCCGCTGTCATTTAGATTTGTCATCCTGAGCGAAGTGGAAAGTTCGCGAAGCGAAGTTTCCGCGCAGCCGAAGGATCTCTGTATCGATTGACGAGGCAGAGACGGTGCAAGGCATTCTTCTTTGCGACCGGGGGCCTAGAAGCAACAGTACGAGACCAGCGGCGGGTCACTAAGACAGAATACGGTTAATAAAATGCCAGATTTTCTGCTCGAGATCGGATGCGAAGAAATTCCGGCGCGGATGATCGCCTCCGCCTCGCGGGAACTCCGCGACCGGGTCGCCGCAATGTTGTCCCGCGAGCGCCTGGCGGCGGAAGACGTTACTCAGTTCGACACTCCGCGACGGCTGGCGGTGATGGCTGCAGGGATTCCATCCGCACAGCCCGATGTGACCGAGGAAGTTACAGGCCCACCGGTGAATGTCGCTTACAAAGATGGTGAACCCACTCCCGCCGCGCATGCCTTTGCCCGTAAGGCCGGAGTGCAAGTCTCTCAACTGGAAAGAATCACGACATCGAAAGGCGAATATCTCTCCGCGAAGATTACCAAACAAGGCCGGCGCGCATCTGAAGTCCTCGCTGAGAATCTTCCCAGAGAACTCTCGTCCATCTACTGGCCGAAGAATATGTATTGGAGCAAACCGAACGAGCGATTTGTGCGCCCTGTTCGCTGGCTGGTCGCACTGCTCGACCAGGAAACGATTCCGCTGGAGTTCGAAGGAGTCCGGGCAGGGAAGACCTCGCGCGGGCACAGAATCTTGTCGGGGGGCGATGTAGCAATTTCGCGTGCCGGGTCCGCGTACGTTGATGCTCTCCGCTCAGCCAAAGTTTTGGGCCGCGCCGAGCGCGAGCAGCGGATTCGCAAAGCGTTGGACGCTGCCGCACGAACGATTGCCGGAGCACGCTGGCGCGAAGATAATCCCCTGCTCGACACGGTCGTGAATCTCACGGAATTTCCATCGGTAATTTTAGGTGGATTCGATCCTCAGTTCCTTGTCTTGCCGGATGAAGTGCTGGTCACGGTGATGCGGGACCACCAGAAATATTTTGCGCTGGAGGATGCCGAGGGCAAGCTTCTGCCACATTTTCTGGCGGTTCTGAATACTGATAGCGATCCGCAAGGACTGATCCGGCACGGAAATGATCGGGTATTGCGGGCGCGCTTCAACGACGCACGATTCTTCTGGGAGACGGACCAGAAAAAATCGCTCCTGGAACGCCTCGAACTGCTTCGGCACGTTACCTTTCAGAAAGATCTGGGCACCTACTATGAGAAGACGCAGCGGGTGCAGCGCTTGTGCAGTTGGCTGAGCGAGATCATCAAGCAGAGCGGGATGGCTGTGCGTCCCGGTGTGATCCATAAGGCCGCGTGCATGGCAAAAGCCGACCTCACCACCGAACTGGTAAAAGAGTTCACCGAATTGCAGGGCATCGTCGGCGGGCTCTACGCGCGCGCACAAGAGCTCGATCGATCGCTGCCCGAAGCCACGCGATTCGCCATTGCCGATACGATCTATGATCACTACAAACCCGAGTCCACTGAAGACGAAGTGCCTCGATCAATGGAGGGCGCTGTACTTTCGGTAGGCGATAAGGCCGATACGATTGCGGGTATGTTTGCGCTGGGACTGGTTCCGAGTGGATCGAAGGATCCCTTTGCCCTGCGGCGGCAGGCGAATGCAATCGTAAAAGTCATCGCGGAGAAAAAGCTTCCGTTCCATTTGAGTGACCTGATGCGCGATGCGCGCGCCGGCTACCAGGGGTCAGAGGCGGAGAAGAAATTTGTCGACGATTCGAAGTTCGTCGATTCGGTGAAGTCATTCTTCCGCGAGCGGTTGGAGTTTTATTTGAAGGATGTGCGCGGCTACGCCTATGACGTGGTTCAGGCGGTCTTGGCCGCAGGCGCGGATGATGTTGTGGACGTGCTGGCGCGCGCCGAAGCAGTGAAACAGGTGATGCACATGCCGGAGTTCCTGGCCATTGGCGCCGCCTGCAAGCGTATGCGGAACATTCTGAAGCAGGCGGGAGAAAAAGGCATCGAGCCGGCGCGGCAGTTTAACGCTACGCCTGGTTCTGATCCCGAAGAAATAAGTCTAGCTGCTTTCCTGGAGACTCACGCTCACACCATCGAAGAGTATCGCAAGAAGAAAGAGTACCGCGACGCTCTCATGCTTCTCTCGACGGCGCGCGAGCGCGTAGATGCGTTCTTCGATAAAGTGATGGTAATGGTCGAGGATCAAAAGGTACGAACGAACCGCCTGGCGCTGCTTCGAAAGCTGTTAACGGAGTTTTCGACCATCGCCGACTTTTCAGAAATCGTGACAGAAGGCAAAGCATAAAAATTATTCAACTTCTTATCGCAGCGCCGAAAGCGCTACGCCAATTAAAATCCTAGGACAGAGGACTCATCATGGCAACAATCACCCTCCCCGAAGCTGGCGTACAAGAAAACAAAAAATCCTCAATTAAGTATGTTTACTCTTTCGGCGGCGGCAAGGCCGATGGCAACGGAAAGATGAAAGATGACCTCGGCGGCAAGGGCGCCGGCTTGGCCGAAATGACCAATGCAGGCTTGCCAGTCCCTCCCGGTTTCACCATCCAGACGGAAGCTTGCCGCGAGTACATGCGAAGCGGCGGTGTCTCAAAAGAAGTCGAGCGGCAGATGGAAGACGCGCTTGCAAAACTCGAAGCCCTCCAAGGTCAGAAACTGGGGACGGGAGAAAATCCGCTGCTGGTCAGCGTGCGTTCCGGCGCAAAGTTCTCCATGCCCGGCATGATGGATACAATCCTCAATCTCGGGTTGAACGACAAGAGTGTCGAGGCCTTGGCCAAGCGCAGCAACAATCCACGTTTCGCGGCAGATTCCTACCGTCGGCTGATCCAGATGTTTGGCAACGTTGTGCTGGAAATCCCCAAGCATGCTTTCGACGAAGTCTTCGATGCGAAAAAGAAGCAAAAGAAAACCAAGCTCGACACTGACCTCGACGCCAAGGCCTTGAGGGAAGTAATCGAGGAATACAAGAAGGTGGTCAAGAAGCACGCCAAGCGCGACTTCCCGCAGGATCCCCACGAGCAACTAGTGATGGCGCGGGACGCCGTGTTCCGCTCATGGCAGAACGATCGGGCCAAGACCTACCGCCGCATCAATAATATCGATGACATGCTGGGCACTGCGGTCAACGTGCAAGCAATGGTGTACGGCAACCTTGGAGACACGAGTGGCACGGGTGTCGGCTTCACGCGAAATCCCGCTACCGGCGCGAAGGAGTTCTATGGCGAATATCTGATGAACGCCCAGGGCGAAGATGTGGTGTCGGGTGTGCGCACGCCAGTGCCGATTCTCGAACTGCAAAGAATTATGCCTGACGTGTACAACCAGTTGCGCGACATCACCACGCGGCTGGAAAAGCATTATCACGACATGCAGGATTTCGAGTTCACCATCCAGGATGGCAAACTCTACATGCTGCAAACCCGCAACGGCAAGCGTACCGGCCTTGCCGCCGTGCGGCTGGCAATCGAGATGGTCGAGGAAGGATTAATCAGCAAAGAAGAGGCGATCTTCCGCCTCGACCCCAATCAGGTTGTGGATTTCTTCGTGTCGCGGTTGGACGAAAAAGATGTACGACCGGAAGACATACTGACCAAGACCGGATTGGCCGCCTCACCAGGAGCAGTCGTAGGGCAAATCGTTTTTACCGCCGATGATGCAGTTCAAAAAGCAGGTCACGGTGCGGAGAAAAATCCCGTCATTTTGGTTCGCGCCGAAACCACTCCCGAAGATATTCACGGAATGGAAGTTGCGATCGGCATCTTGACGTCGCAGGGCGGCATCACCAGTCACGCCGCGGTCGTCACTCGCGGCATGGGCAAGAGCTGCGTTGCCGGCGCTGGCGAGATCTCCGTGGATGAGCGCAGGCGCGAGATGCGGGCCCGTGGCCAGGTATTCAAAGATGGAGACTGGATTACGATCGACGGCACCACCGGTCGCGTGTTAAGAGGCAAGAGAAACTTGTTGCCGCCCGACCCTGAAAATCTGGCAAAACTCGAGAAGTTCATGAATTGGGCGGAGCCATTTCGAAAAATTGGAGTGCGCGCCAATGCGGATATACCACGCGACGCCAAGAAGGCCCGCGAATTCGGAGCCGAGGGTATTGGCCTTTGCCGCACCGAGCACATGTTTTTTGCTCAAGACCGCATCCCGCATATGCGCGCCATGATTCTCGCCGACAATGAGAAAGACCGGCGCGTTGCCCTTAAGAAACTGCTCCCCATGCAGCGCTCAGATTTTATCGGCCTTTTTAAAGCGATGGAAGGATTGCCAGTGACGATCCGCTTGCTCGATCCGCCACTGCACGAGTTCTTGCCCAAGCGCGAGAAACTCATGGTCGATATCGCAAACCTGACCAGCGCCACCGCGAAGCAAAAGAAAGCTCTGCTCGACGAATACGGCGACTATGGCGCGAAGTCCCCAGGTGATCTAAAAACTCTTCTTCCGCAATTGCTGTCGCGCGTCGAGGAGTTACATGAATTCAATCCGATGCTTGGCCATCGCGGATGCCGCTTGGGTATCACCTACCCCGAAATCACCGAGATGCAGGCGCGTGCCATTTTTGAAGCCGTCGTCGCCGTGGACAAACAAGGCATTAAGACGCACGCAGAAGTGATGATCCCACTAGTTGCAACTGCAAAAGAAATGGCAAATCAGGGCGCGATTGTGCGGCGCGTGGCCGAAGAAGTATTCAAGGAGAAGGGAAGGCACGTGCATTATTTAGTCGGCACAATGATAGAACTGCCCCGCGCCTGCCTGGTGGCCGACGAGATCGCTAAAGAAGCGGAGTTTTTCTCATTCGGTACGAACGACCTCACTCAGACTACATTTGGATTCTCGCGCGACGACGTGAATAAAATTCTGCCGACATACCTCGAGGAAGGGATTCTAAAGCAAGATCCCTTCGCCTCAATCGACCGCGACGGCGTCGGCGAACTGGTGCGAATCGGGATCGAGCGTGGGCGAAAGACGCGTCCCAAGCTGGAAGTCGGCATCTGCGGCGAGCACGGCGGCGACCCATCGTCGGTGGAGTTCTGCCATCAAGTGGGAATGGACTATGTGTCATGCTCCCCGTTCCGCGTTCTGACAGCGCGCTTGGCAGCGGCGCAGGCGGGAGCGACCGATGCGTTGAAGGTTGAGGGAGGAAGAACAAAATAAAAGAATTGAGCTCAGCGTTCTACTGTACTTTTTGCAGTCGAGCGATCAGTTTTTGCGCCAAACTTTCCTCTGACTCTGACCACAGCAACCGTGCGCTTGCCCCGCTATTTTTTCCCACATTAATCGAAAACTCAACTAGCTTTGCTACGTTCTCGCGAATTTTGGCGCGAGTCTGCTCGTTCAACGAAGACTCAGGCTGCAGAAAGTAGGAATCCAAGCCAAAGTCTATTTCGATGTGACCTGTCTCCCGGAACGCTCCCTCATCGAATTCCTCTCCCTGAATGATGAATCTCACCACGGCCGGCTCAAGCACCCAGTTCTCGTTGGATGCATCTGCAGTCCAAAGATCCCAGTGCGCCTCGAAGACGTAGGCGTAATCTTCGTGAACCGACTCAGCGGCGATCAGGGTCGCCTGGCCCGCATCGATCCCGCCTGGAAATCTGCGCTCCAGTACCGTAGCCTCATTCCATGAGACCGGATGCAGCGCAAAGTAACTGACGCCCGGCCGCTGCGCCGAGAAAGGAAACTGTTGCAATACGGCAAAAGCATGCGGCAACATTTCCGGACCGGAAAAATCGACAAACCAAAGGCTCAGATAAAGGGGATCGGACACAGTTGCCTCTCGAATCGTTAGCGCCGCACTCAGCAGCACCATAATTCTAAATGTTCTCGCCATTGTTTGATGCAATCATTGTTTGATGCAATCAGTGTTTGATGCAATCAGTCTGCCGGACAGGTTCGCTTTTTGACAGTCCCTCGAAGGGTTGCTACGATCAAGGTTGCTTCTCGCATTTGCCTCACATCCGTCCCCGTCGTCTAGCCTGGCCTAGGACATCGCCCTTTCACGGCGGTAACACGGGTTCAAATCCCGTCGGGGACGCCAACAAAATCAAATACTTGCAGGAACCCCAGTTCCCGACGCGGTACGCATTACGGTACGGTCTTGTCTACGAGTGACCAGGCGAACCACCTTTCTGTGCGCCATCTGCTTCTCGTCCGACATTGCTTCATCGTAGATGTCCATCGTCACTTTGATGGAGTTGTGGCGCAGCAGCCCTTGGACGACCTTCGGATCGCCGTGATTCTGCCGCAGCAGTGTGGTATAGGAATGGCGTAGCGTGTGCCATCCCTTGATTTCGATTCCTGCCTCGCTTGCCGCAGGTTTGATGTGGTGCTGCATGATGCGACTCATCCAGTACGGTTGTTTGCCCTTCATTTTCGGGCTAGCGAAGATGTAGTCGCTGTTCTCGGCATAGGGGGTCTCCTGTCGCCAAGCCAACAGTTCCTCAAGGAGGTCATCGTCCAGGGGAATGGAGTTCTTGGACCTTTCTGTCTTCACTGCTCCCACGTGCTGCTTAACAATTGAGCGCCTGGGGGTGAGCTTGTGTTCGGCGAAGTCGATATCTTCCCATTTGACGCCGCTCAATTCCCCTCTGCGGAGGCCCGTACCGAAATCGAGCAGCACCATGACGCGCTCCCTCGGTTTCAATACTTCGAAAATGAGCTGGGATAGCTGATCGACGCTAAGACGGCTCGGAGTCGACAGACGCTGTCCACCCTGGCGAACGGCCGAGATGGGATTGTGGTCAATCCATTCGTAGCGAATGGCGTGTGCGTAGAGAACGTGCATGAGGTCTCGGATTTTCTTCTTGGTCCCTGGAGCCAGAGCCTTCCCGTTCGGCTTTTTGAGTGGTGAGAGCCAATCTTCCATAGCGATTGCCTTCACTTCCTGCAGCGCTACCTCGCCCCATCGGGGAAGGATCCACCTCCGCAAGTAGCTTCGGTAGTTGTCCTTGGTTGAGAAAGCTCGCCGGCTCATAGGATCTGTTTCCATTGAGCACTCTTTCTGCAGCCAGTGATCGACCAGTTCCTTGAAGGTGCCGGGACCATCCCCAGATCGGCGACCCAAGCCAAGACGCTGAACTTCTCTCCGTGCCGCGGCCTCGCTTCGAAAGTCTTTAGCTAAGCCGAGTACACGCTTGCGTTCTGTGGGCCGACCATCAGTTCCAGGGTCATACCATCGATAGACCAAAACAGCACCGGACTTCCTTTGAATCGTGCTGAGGAAGCCCTTACTCGTATGCCTCTTTCTCATTGAAACCCTTTCCTTTCAGAAAGAGGCGGGCGGCGATCCGAGTGTAGCTTTCTTTTCATCCACTCGTCTAGCTGCGAGATTTTGAATCGCCACATCTTGCGCACTCCATTTCCCCACGGGTATGCCGGAACCTCACCCTTGCGTGCTTTCTCCAGGAGAGTTTTGGGTGCGACATCGAGGTACTCAGCTGCCTTTTCAACTGACACGTAGGGTTCAAAGTGTGTCGTAACGGCTGGCGTTGCCGGACCTGGCTGGGGCGACATTGGGGTCCTCATCCTCGCGGACTCCTTGAGTTGCCCGCGGCGAACGCCCGTCAGACCCGTGAAGCGATTCGCCGGCGCGATGTGGCGATGCGGTTACGACGGTCTGGCGGGAGCGCGCGATTTGCAGTTCTTTTACAACGAAAGGGGATTTCAGTCAAACGGGCTCAATCGCAGGTAGTGGGTCAGTGGGTCTGTGGAAATCAGAGTGACCCACTACCCAATCGCAGGTCCCCGACTTCATCGAAGCAGAACCGTCGCCACTGACAACGAGATGCAATCGAGGATTGTTTCATCTCAGGCAAGCTTATCAGAGCAAATCTCTGTAACGCCTCCAAAGCCACGCGAACCAGTTGACTCCGTGTGCGCACTTCCGTCTTGCCAAACAGTTGCCGCAGCGTGTTCTTGACCGCGCTTCCGAGATATTCATGCGTGACGCAATTCCTTTATTCGATCAGCCTTAAACAACCAGCCGAAGTACGTCCATTCCTGGAAGCAAACTCAATGGGTGTCAAGTGCGAGATTCTTGCTAAACCCTGTGTACACAGCCCACCGTATAGCCACCAGTCGTTCGTGGCGGGCTTTCGATGAAGTGGTCGGATTGGTACCCCAGAAGGCAGCTTCGAGGAGATCGCCATTGATCTCCTCCAAGCCCGTTTCTGGACCGGCGTCGCGTTGTTTCCGCTTTTGGTGGACACTCAAAAGAGGTGTTCGACAACATCTGTTCGGGCAGGCGGCGTTATAAACCTGCCCTGAATTGCTCGCGTGAAAACCCGGTAAAGCTTGGCCTGATTGATCGCTCCAAACCTTCAGGCAGAAAAGACTAAAGAGACGTTCTGCTGAGGTTCGGACTGTTGCTATTCGGGTAGTCGGATTACTGGAGACTCAGGTCGGCAGCAAACCCCAAATTGCTGCCAAAGGCGAAACCACGGGCTATGCGCGAGGGTTTCGTCGTGCCTTCGATTGGCGGCAGAGATGTCGCTTGCGCTGAGTGGCCTAATATCCGGCGCTTCGAACATTTCCTGTAGCTGCTCAATCTCGTCAATGATGCGTTCAACGTCCATTCCGTCTCAATATCCGACATGAGCGTGGCATTCGTCAAACGGGGCGGCGACAGCACGTCGTGCCTATGAGAACGTTCTGCACCCAGCGAGAGTCAGCGTTCCCTAAAGTCCTCTGCCGGTCGAAAACGCAGCGTGCTGTTTCCTGATGGCGTGAACTCGGGGTCGAAAGATCAAGTTCTGTTGGCTGAAAGTGCCCTCATGGGTCGAATTGCGCAGCAATACCGGGCCCATCGCAAGTAGTGTGCGAAGAGGTATCGCCGGTAGTGGAGAGATTTTTTCATCCCTCCAAGGCAGTCGAGAACAAACGAAAACACGCCGGATCGATCGCTGAGTTCTACATTACTTCGCTCGAAGAAATGAAGGCTCTTCTGGCCTATGCCAACAGCCGATTTGCGCTAGCTGCTTAAGTCTCTAATCCTCGCTCTCAGCAGACGCTACGCAGCGTCGCCGCTGTTGAATCACGTGGACGCTGATCAGGATTTACCAGCCAGAGTCCGGGGTCGCGGTCTCCCCTTGAATAATCCCATGAACTGGTCACTTCGGCACAGTCTCAGAATTGAATCCTAGCCATAATCCAAGGTGGATTCGCAGTTGTACTTGAATATCGTGCAGATGCCAGCACGTTACGCTGCCGCGATCAAGCGAGGCGAAGACAATGAAGATGAAGACATGGAAGGTAATTTCCAACACGGGCAAACAAGCAGACCTTGAGTCTGGCCTTGAGAAGAAGGAGGTTCAAAAGCCGACGCACATCAGCGCCAAAGAGTTTGTTCACTGGCTGGCAGCTAAGAGCCAGATTGATGATGATTCATTGCGATCACTATTTAAGCTGTAGGCGCTGCTGGAGTGCGAACTCCGTGCCTTCGATCAGTCAAGCAAGACTCAAGTGGCCGTGTTGTTGGTGATTTAAGACGTGTCGAGGGGTGATGAATTTGGCAGAAGTCCGGTTGCAGGAAGGCGAGTCAATCGAGAACGCACTCCGTCGATTCAAGCGCAAGGTTCAGACGGAAGACATCATTAAGGAAGTGAAGCGCCATTCTTTCTACCTGAAGCCGGGCGCAAAGCGCCGAGTTAAGCAAGCCTTGGCGCGAAAGCGTGCTCGAAAGAAGATTCGCAAAGAATCGGATTAAGTTTGCAGTGGAATGGACGCGCCCTATCGCTGGGCAGCGGCTCCAGCAAATCCATTGCTTCTGATCGCAGCAATGGGTACGTTCTACTATGATTGCTTCGCTTTATCAAAGGGTAGATTGGTTATCGTGGGACGTCCGAACGCATGCCTTCTTCCTTCTTTGCAGTAGTCTCCCCTCGCGAAGCGCACGCAGGTCAGCGATTTGGGCCGCAGTGAGTTCGGGCATCACTCAGATAGATACCCGCGTTTGATTTCTTCCGCCGCTTCATGCGCCCGGGGATCGGAAGAATACATCAACTCGGAATAGATGAGCCACGGATTCGCAATAGGAACTGATCCAGACTCCCGCCAAAAGGGAATGCTGCCGAAGGAACGCAGGAAGATGAGCGGGCCGGATTTGTCAGGAATGATCCGCAATTGCCGCCGCACTTGGTCGTTGAGCGACTCGATGAAGATGGGCAACTCGAGTCCGCGATAAAACTTCTGCAGCAGGTATCCAGCGGGACCGCCGGTTACCGACCATCGGACTGAGTCTTTGGCGAGCGACTCCTGGATGCCGGCGAGCATGTCATCCATTTCGCGGGCAGGCAAGCGAAAACGGCCAAGGAACAACTTCGGGCGCAGCGCGAGTTCGTATCCCCGCAACAGTTCTTCCGGCAATTTCGATCGATCTCGCAGGCGAAAGCCTTCCACTGACTCAATGAGGACTCCTCGGGCAACCAGTTGTTGCTCTACTTTCGCCACATTGCTCTTGCTGAGTCCGGCAAATTCGGCCAGTTTGCGTACCGACCAGCTTCCGGCATCTTTCGCGGTAGCGAAAGCGAACAGGAGTTGCGAGACAGCTGGACTGATGCGTCGTTCTTCCGTCCCAGATGAGTCTTGTTTCGCGCCGACGACTGTGCGCTCGTAGTTGCGGCCGAGAACCAGGTGCATATTGCCCGTCTGGTCGACGAAATTGATCCCCGCTTGAATTAACCGTTCGGCAGAGGGGCTGGGAATGTAGCGCGCGAATAAGAGAAGAGGCTCACGATGTTCGGTCGCGTAGAGCTTTGCCTGAGCTATCAGTGCGTTGAGCACTCCCCGGTCGAGATAAGACCGTTTCTGCTCCACCAGGAAGCGGTATGTTCCTTTTGGGGCGTGGATATTGAGGATACCGTCGGCCTCCCGGTTACGGCGGCCCTCCGGCGAAAAATCGAGATCCGTGACGAAAGGCAGAGCCTTGAGCTGCTCGATAAACGATTGAATGGTCGGCTTAAGCTGCATTCTGTCCACTATTATTCCATGTCCATTACTAATGGACAATACATAATTTAGGACTTTCCTCGGCATCCCACCTGCGACACTGGGTCCCCTCAGGTCTGTTCCTGCAACCATTTCACGGCAGCTCGAAGCCAAGGCGAAACTTAATTTGTGGACTTGGGATCATGGGTCGCCACATCTTCCGAGACTGCCAGTATGCAGCCTTGCCCGTCGAATTCGATCCGGTCGGCGGAATAGGCCGTGAGCTTGATTTCACCAGATTTTGTCCGAAGTCGGGTCATCACATTTCTGATTGGACCTCCTCGCTGAAACTGTGCGACCAGTAATCTTCGATCCGTCGGATCGTCCCATATCCTAAATTCGTGCACGGTGTTCCCGAGGACGTTCTGGCGGGAGTAACCATAACGCGTTTCGAACGCGGCATTGACTTCCAGGAAACTGCCTCCCTCGAGCGTCGTAATCGAGAACGCAATCGGACTAGAGTCGAATATGTTTTGCTTCCCGGAAGACTAAGCGGGGTTGACATGCTCAGGCTCGATTGCATGAAGGGCATGATTCACCTGCTAGCTACAGTTAGGGCTGCCGTTTAACTAGACTTCAGCGCAGGTGAAAATTCACCAGCAAACATGGGATGTTTGCTGGACACCTGAACGGAAGCGTCTAAAACGTTCTCGTTCAAAGCGTCGGCTAGCTTCTTTGCTTGGTCTAAGGTGAGGCCACCCAGAAGATTAAAGGTCAATACAGCATGGTTTAGTATCGACACGGTTCCATGGAAGAAATCGAGGGTAATTTCTGGCCGTCCACCCTCACCTTTACTGGCGACGAAACGACAGGTTCCGCGCTCAACTCTTGTGTCCGGCATGTGAGTCTCCAACTTCCTCTGTTCGCTCTCATCGTCGAGGATTTCAAGTTACCGGATTCCCTCTTTGAGCGTTCTCGGTATCACCAGTGTCAAGCGTCAGAGTTCGGAAAACTGGTCAGAATTGACCCTTTTGGAAAATCAGTAGATGGGATCGATCTGGTTTCAACTCCACGGATCGGCCTTAGAACCCCGTCTAGGAAGGAAGGCAATGTTCCACTAAAATGAATTTCCAGCCGACTTGCCAGCGGAGTGACCCGAAGACCAAGCTTCAGCAGTGTCAACATTCCAGAAAGTGCGAGATCGCAGGCAACAATTCTCTAGCCAACTCGCCTTTCCCGACGAAAGCATCTACAGACTTCAGTACCTGCTCAGGAACATCCGCCGCTCCAGATAGCATGATGATCGGCGCTTTCGGCCGAAGCTGTCTCATTTCGAGGGCAACTTCGTGTCCGTTCATTTCTGGCATGACATAGTCAACGACGACAACGTCAACCGAATGGATAGAAGCGAGTTCTAGTGCTCTATTCCCGCTGAGTGCGATCAGAACGGTATACCCAAAACTTTCGAGGAATGCCCTCTCACACTCAAGTACTTCTTCGTTGTCGTCGATGCAAAGAACGGTCTTGCCCTGACGAGTCGAGGGAGTTTGCGCGTGCATATTACCATTGTCAATATGCAGCCACGAGAAACCGTTCACAATTGCTCACTTAGCGAACTTTCGCGGATTGACGGAAGCGACGTTTGAGCCGTTCTAGAACCGCTGTGGTTCGGACAAAGTCGGAGTTCAGCGTTTGCCACCGATGGTTGACGAGTGCAATGGTTCTTTACGTCAACATAGGTTTCCTGAAAGAAGTCTTGGAATATTTTGGCTATATCGCGTTCAGCCATGGAGTCGTTCAAGGCCGCGGAGGCGGGGTCTCTTGGCACGATCTTTGTCAGCGGGACCGCCGGGTTCTGGAGGCGCTTCTGAAGGGCTACGGCTCGTTGAGTTCTTGGGTCCCGCACCCGCGCTTATTTCGTCGTCATCTTGAAGAAGAACGTTAAGGAGCGAACTGTGAATACGTAAGCTATCCGAATCGTAGTTGATAAAGCCGAGTCTTCTGAATCGGTTCATGAAGAAACTGGCCCGTGATCGTGTTGTCCCTACCATTTCTGCCAAAGTCTCCTGGCTTAGTCTGGGGACTGACATTTCCGAGACTCCTTCTTTGCCGAAATGCGCCATCAACAGAAGAACTCGCGCCAGTCGTTTTTCGCTGGAATTGAAAAGTTGATCGACCAAGTCATCCTGATATCGGATGTTTCGTTTCAGCAAGTATTTGACAAACAGGGCCGACAATTTTGGTTCTACGCTCATTGCTTGCATCATCGCCGCCCTCTCGACGTGCAGCAAAACGCAGTCAGTCAAAGCTGTTGCAGACGACATGCGGAGAAGCTGACCAGCAAGACCACCTTCGCCAAAGAAATCGCCTTGGCCCAAGATGCCAAGGGTTGCTTCTCTCCCGTTTTCCGTTACCACACTGAGCTGCACCCTTCCGGTTTGGACGAAGAATAGGCCGTCCCTGGAATCGCCCTGGGCGAAGATTTTGTCCTTCTTCTGAAAAAACATCATATCTCTGCCCTTTCCAATCGTTGATAGAAAGGCCCGAGGATCGAAGCGCGGCTTTCGCTTCGCGGTCGTGATTTTCTTTACCAAATGCCTCCTAACTCGCTAGGTCACCACTGTCGATTATGGGGGAACAGTTTGAATCTTGCTGGTCAGTAATGCTCACAATGACTAATACAACCAGTCCCTATATGTTGAGTTTTCTCGGGAAAAGACTTGCTCATCTAGCAGGTGGGCGTGGAGAGGTCGAACCTGTGTGCGTCCGGGCTGAACTTCAGTCTCGCGATTCAGTATTGGCGTGTGTGCAGCATCTTGCTCGTCTCGGTGGCGCACATTGGCCGTCGATTTCCCGAATGGTTGATCTGTTTTGACCACCTTTTAAAATCGCCGCGTGCGACACTACCGTGAGCGCAGGATATGAAACAGGTGTATTAGTTGAAATTCAAAACGGTGGCGGACATATTGGAGCGGGAACGCGATGCTACGATCAAGGAATGGCTGACGCGAGTGAAGTTGGTTCCAGAACTAACCAATATTCCACTGAGCGATGCGCACCGCAATGAGCCATCTGCCTAAGCTGTTCGACGACCTGCTTTACCGCCTTCGACGTGACGGAGATGCCTATCCGCTCATTTCCAACTCCGCAGCAGCGCACGGCAACATGCGGTTCGTGCAGGGCTACTCCCCGTCCATGCTAGTTGAGGAATCGCGGATATTCCAAGTCAGCGTATTCAACACATTACATCTCCACCAGAGCGAACTCGATCAGAGCCAAGTGCTTTTAGACGTAATTGTCATTGCGGACGAAGCGGATACGCAACTCACAGAATCCATGCGCGGCTTTATGGCTAAGGTCTAATCGGCACTGAAAGTATTTTGGTTGGAAACGACTCGACCCCAAACCGGCACTTGCTGTTGCTTCACCTACTTTGCAGGGAACTATGAACGAAAAATCAGCTGCTACCATGTCGGGACTGGTCGATAAGATCATCGTGTCCCAGTTTCCGAATGAGCCAGATAAGGCACAGATTACTGTCGCAGGCGGCGACCCTCTGTATCGGGAGCTACGCGTCGTTAGCGCTCTGACCAAAGAAAACGGTGAGGAGGTAAGCCTCAAGACGGGACAAAATGTGATGGTGACAGTTGAAGCCAATTCCAAGGACACAACCAGCCAAAAGTCGTGAAAACGGTGGTAACCGAGTGCTTACGGTTTTGATTGTTCGACTCCAGCTTCTTTTTCTCCGCTTCATCGAGCCTCGATTTGTTCCTGTATACCGCTATCGGCGCATTCCTTGTGAATAGACAGTGTCCCGCCTTAGCGACCGGGCACTTCAATCCTTACACCGTCTGTTTTTTGGCGTTGATCTCAACCAAAGCGCTATCGACTCAGCCAACGAGCTCCCGTCTAATTTGTTCGCTTTGGGGAAATTCCCAAAACCGATCAATACTGCTCAGCCTCCCATTCGCGTTGAGCCTACATTGCTATTAACCCTCCCAAAGGAGGATCTCATGAGCTCCCTACCAGAAATACCCTGCGGGATTTGCAGAAAGCCCGTAGATTTGCAGACCGATTTGTGGGCCGACGAAAACGGAAAGGCCGCCCACGCGGACTGTTACTTCGAGCGGATTGCTTCAGCGCGTCTAGCCCAGGCATGGGTCAATCGCTTTTCTCTTTCGCCAAACCCACCGGTTTGCATTCACTTTACAGGGTGAAACGGATGGAACAAATCTAAAGCTAAAACATTTTTTTAACGGTTGCTCGCTTCGAGCACAGAAAAGGTCCACTTATGACAAGAATCAGTTTTGCATTACCTAGATGTCTTCTGGCACTCGCTGCCAGTTGTCTACTGCTCGTCGGGACAGGATGGTCGCAGGACGAGAAGGACGAGTCGAGTATTCAAAAACGAATTAGTGCGTCAGCCAACGTTCTCAACGAGATTATGGCGACGCCAGACAAGGCGATTCCGGACAGAGTAATGAGGGACGCGAAGTGTATCGCGGTGATTCCTTCCATGGTGAAAATTGCGATTGGTTTCGGAGGAAGCCACGGGAAAGGCGTCGCTGTCTGCCGCCTGGAAAACGGTCGCTGGAGCGCCCCCGCGCCGATTACGATTACTGGCGGAAGCTGGGGATTGCAACTGGGCGGCCAAGCTATCGACCTGGTAATGATCGTGACCAATGACCAAGGAATGCAGCATCTCCTTTCCAGCAAGTTCAAGATCGGCGCCAATGCTTCGGCGGCTGCTGGCCCTGTCGGACGTGACGCAGCCGCGGACACAGACTGGAAAATGAAAGCAGAAATGCTGACTTATTCCCGAGCGCGGGGGCTCTTCGCGGGGATCGACCTGAATGGCTCAGCGATCACGCAGGACAGAGACGAAACCCGCCTTCTATTCGGAAAGTTTGTACCTTTCGAGGCTATTTTGAAGGGCAAAGTCCGACCACCGGCCGGGAGCGGGCAGTTCGAGGCGGCGTTGAGGAAATATGCAAACCAGGCTGGGGATCACGGTGAGTTGAAGACAACTCCCAAGAGCACGGAGTCCGCCAGTCGTGTGAATCGTTAAAACAGGACAGCTGCCGCGAGCTTGCTGAGCCCGAACCGAAATCTGGCGGCATTCCTTAGAGATGCCGAAGCCTGAAGACCCTTTCACGGCTTCGGCGGTTTTTTCGCGCCCATCAAGCAAGCCGGGTTAATCAGGGCAAAGGGAGTCGCGCAACTCACTCCGTCTTTCTTAAGACCGCCGTGGTAGGCAGGAGCATGTATGACAAGGTCCGAGAGGTGATTCGGTGGCCCCGTTAGGTGTGCAAGGCGCCTGGCTTACGATTAAAAGATCGCTGATAACCATCTACAATGACGTTTACGACGAACACCTTTTCGTGTTCGCCGCCGGACTTTCCTACTATTTCGTGCTCTCACTGTTTCCGCTGCTGGTATCCATGGCTTCGCTGCTCGGGTATATACCAATTCCCCATCTGTTTGAGGGCCTTCTAAGCTTGATGGCCAAGCTTGTCCCAGGAGATGGAATGAGCTTAGTTCGCAACATCGTGTCTGACGTGAGTCACACACACAGACATTTCCTTACGCTTGGGTTAGTCTTCACAATTTGGACAGCTTCCAGCGGGTTTGCTGCGATCATCGACGGCCTTGATCTCGTTTATCGGGTCCGCGAAACCCACCCGGTGTGGAAGACTCGACCCATCGCCCTGGGACTGACGCTGCTCGCGGGATCTCTGTTACTCGTGGCGGTCGGATTGATGGTTGAGGGGACGTATCTCGGGACCTGGTTTACAAGCAAATTTGACTTAAATTCTGCCATACTTGCCGCTTGGCGTTATCTCCGGTGGGGCATAGCCATGATGTTTGGCATACTAGCAGTACAACTGCTCTACCATTTTGGTCCGGATTTGGAGCAGCGCTTCCGGGATAGCCTAACCGGAGCAATTGTCGCCGTCATGACGTGGGTTGGTTTGTCATACCTGCTCGGAAGTTACTTCCGACATTTCGAAAATCTTGACAAGACGTACGGACCGCTCGGCGCCGCCATCGGCTTGTACGTGTGGTTTTACCTTTCCGGTTTTGCCATTCTGCTAGGTGGAGAAATCAATTTTCTCCTTGGCGAATTGAGAGACCACAAAACTCTGCAACCATTGACCCCAGCGCGTACTGAGATCACTAATCTGAATGCCGCGGCGTGACTTGATCCAGTTCAATAAAACGATTGGGCTCGGAAAGACGCTTAGCGATATGCTTCGTTTCCATCCGGTCAAAGTCAACACACGCCGGATTTCTCCGGCCGGGATTGAATGTCCGCACTGAGCAATCTTAATTTTGCGTTGCAACGAGAAAACGCCCTGGCTCTCGGCCTTCCCCCAAAGGTCATAAAAGTCAGGGCGTTCTCCAAAAGCCTTCCGTGCGATTAGCGCATTGCTAGGACTTGCTTGGCGATCTGGGTTTCAAGGTGCTTGAATTCGTTCGGACAAAGTTTCCACCTGTCGGGGGGGCTTGGCGCGGTCCGCTAGCGCGCGGCAGCCTCTTCCCGCAATTCCTCAATTTCCTTTCGCAACGCTTCCGAACGGTCGTCTTTAGCCATAGCCAGCAATCGTACACTAGTGAGCAATACGGGAAAGGCCTTAGTCCAAGCGGTTCGGACAAGTCGGAATGGTGCGCTGCTAGGGTTTCTCGTCTGCCGCGCTTTGTCGGATGTTGGTTCTTGCGTCCGTACCGGGCGGAGTCTCAGGCAAAAAAAACCTGTGTTTCTCTTCGGGACTCATGTCCCTGCCTATGACCTTCTTAAACCGAAGCAGGATTTCTTCGGGGGTCAGCGATTCTTCGTCGTCCCACGCGGTAGCCATCACGGCGCAATCTTAAGACGGTTCCGGCTCGTCCGTCTGCCCGCTACCGCACAAAGGTGTGCAATATTGAACAGTCCCGTCTTAGGTTCCGGCGTAACGTAAGACATGCACGCCTCTCCAATTCTCCGTGCTGCTGTGGAACACCTTTTCAATAGGCTGTCCGCGAAACCTGATCCAACCCAATGCCGCAAATGTAGCTCTAAACTGATGCAGTTGGATACAACCTTTTTCTCTTCAGGCGGAAAAATCTGGACTGTTGCTTTACCTGCCTGCCCAAGGTGCGATCTGAAGGACGATACGGCGCGGTTCATTCCTTCGACCCCTGTGGAGCACGTAAAGTTAACCTTGCGGGGCTTCCGCTTCAGCAGTGCCAGAGCGACGCGAAAAAACGAGCGCAAGGCTGCTTAAACAGACAACCCCATCACGATGGGGTGTTTTTTGTGGCTGTGAAATGTTCGCCGCACTTGGGACATTTCATCGTATTGAAGTCGTAGCGCCGAATCTCGGCGGGCGGAATGGAGCAGCCGCACTTCGGGCAGGTTGTGTTAAGCGCAGCAAGCGGCACATGGCGACCGGATATGCGACCTCGTTTCTGTCAGTAGAGCTAGGGGGTGACTCCGGTAATTAGCGGTTCGAAGGGTGATCTCGCTAAAGTTCAGGAAGGGGTAAAGGCATGAAGCGAGTTCTGATTCTAATTCTTGTGATAACGACCCTAGCGGCGGCACGGGACAAGAAACCGAAGACTCAGCCGGGACCATATGTATTCACCAGCAAAGCTTCTGCCCAAACGCTCAAGGCTCTAATCGTCCAAGCGAATTTAAACGAAGGGTATGTCCTCGACTCCGACAATCAGTTGCAGTTCCGCTTCTCAAAGCCAGCGCAGATGCCCCTCGTCAGTGCGCTTTTCATGGCTTCAAGTGCGTGCAGCGGCATGACTACAAAAAAGGTGTGGTCATACACGCTGGTGGAACTCAATGGTACGACAAAGGTGACTGTGCAGCCGGTCTGGGAATATCCCGACGATTACTGTAAGACCCAAACTCAGGGACTGATCTGGGGCCAGCCTGAAGAGATTGCGGCATTCCAGGCGATGCTGGACAAAGCTCCCACTGCGAGCACGCAGGTTCCAACTTCAACTGGTGCTACAGTTCCGCCAGCAGTCGCTCCCGGTTCTACTCCAACTATGGTTGCAGATCCGCAGCAGAGCATGAAGCAACATACCGCCTGTCTGGAATTGGCGAAGGATAATCGCAGCATCATTTGCAAGTAGGGTCGAGAAGAATTTAACCGCTGGCAAACACGAGAGCCTTGCCGCAAACTCGCAGCAGGCTCCGTGGTTTCTTCGCCCCACACTCGTGACTAGCAGACGATCTCGCGCACGTGTGCACGCCACATACAGCAAATCGCGTTCCGTGTTGTAAATCTCTTCCGGAGCGGAGGCCCCAATCCGCTGTATCAGGAAACGCCGCAATTCGACAATTCGTACCTACGATTCGGGCAAGTCGCTCGAAGTGGCGGCTCAGTTTAAAGCATTTCTTTCCCTGTCCCGCAGAATCGAAAGTCTGACACTCTCCTTAGACGAGGAGATGCGGCGCAAGATCTAGGAGCGCCACCCGAACAGGCAGCGTTTCTGAGGAGGATATGAACACGGGTTTTATCGGCATCGGAAGCATGGGAGGCACGCTGGTTCGAGCGCTCGCGACCGAGAGTCATGGCAATCTCGGCGGGACGACATCACGTTTGCGCCTCTTCAACAGTCCCGACGCGGAGCACTGGGTGCTTCGCTCGTTCTTCACCGCGGCCGGCTTGGCGATGGGCTGTGAGTTCAACTTCCCAAGTCCTCAAACTAAAGAAGGCAAAAAGCACTTCATCCTGTTCTCCTGGTTTTGCGGTAAACTGCGGGAAATTTGCAGGCGTGGAAATGTGACCACACGTCTATGTGAGGCGAACCATGGCCCGATCGAACCTCGAATTGCAGATCGCCCGCTCGGTTGTGCTTCGCTACGGTCTTGCAGCGCTCTCCGTCTCCGTGGCGCTGGGGGCGGCGCTTCTCCTGGAGCGCTTCCACTTCCGCAACGTGGCAGATCCGCTGTTCTTGTTGGCCATTGCGCGTAACCGTCTGGTATGCAGGGATTGGGCCAGCAATATTCGCCGTTGTTCTCTCCGGCCTCGGCGACACCTATTTTTTTATCGAGCCGATTTACGCGCCGTCAGGCAATGGATTTGCTTCGCGCAGCGCGCCGCCTTCTTATGCGGATCCAATCGCCAACGACCGACGCCGGTGCGAACAGTAGCAGGGCGGCAGTCTGGGTCCATAGCGCACCCGCACCGGGCCGGGCAATGATGGAAACAGTGGCGCCTAGAGCGATTTCGAGCGCTAGCACAATTCCCCACAATAGATCCGTGCGACGGGCGATTTTGCCCGCGACAAATCCGCCGAGCAAAGCAAAGGCAAGGCCATAAGCTATGGTAAGCATCTTAAAACCGATGGCAGCTGGCGAGTGTGGGTCGACATTCGCTAGCCGGAAGAAAAGAACCGCAGATCCTGCGAAGATCAGGTAACCTGAAACAACAGCCAAAACACCTCGCATAAGCGTAGTCCTCTCCTATTCACCGCGAACTAAGGACAAACGTATTCCCATCGATGTCTTTGAAAATAGCGGCCGTGCCCCAGTCGGCTTTCTGCGGTTTCATCACGAACTCCACACCCTTGCTCTCAAGTTCGCGAACCGTTCTTTCAACGTCGTCTGTCCAGAAGGTGATGTTCATCTTTGTTCCATGCGGGATCCCATCATCAAAACGAAAGAGTACGACCCGCGTTTCCGTCCCGGAGATTCCGAGCTCAATCCAGCGTTGTTTCTCGTTAAACGGCTGATCGGCAAGGAGCCGAAATCCCAGCTTCTCGGTGTAGAAAGCTAGTGCTCGGTCTTGGTCGGTAACTGGAATGCTCGCGAATTTCACGCCTCGGATCATATTCACCCTGCCCTCAAACCAATTATCGAAGCACCCCGTACAGACGGCAAGAGAGCTATGGTGTGCTACGCTATAGTTCTATGCAGCACATCCCGATTGACGAATACGTCATTGACGTGCTTCTGCCCGATCTGACGGGTCACGATCACGCTCCAACCGCCTTCTTGGTCTATATCATCCTCTGGACCGCACTCTATCGGGAAGAGCAAAAACGTATTGCTCGGAGCCTGCAAGAACTGTCCGAAACGACCGGCCTGTCGAAATCTGCAGTGCAGAACGCCATTCGGGTGTTGAAGCGGCGCGGCCTCATAAAAGTCTTCAAGACCCGGCCAACGGCCATACCCGAATACGAATTGGTTCGTCACTGGGTGCGTCGGCGAGCGAGGTAGAGCGTTTAAGCGGAACCGATACCCACTTTAATGCAATCATCCATTAGTTTCGTTCGCGGATCAAAAACTTATCGGATGGAGAGGGGACGGTGATGGAGCAAGACTTCTTCTGGCTACTGCAGCTTTGCATACTCCGCCTTAGCTTGCCTCAGGATGGGGATGTCAGGCTCGGCGTCTTTCCACAGTGCGAGGAAATCCTGGTATGCCGCGCGGGCCTTGGCCTTATCGCCGGCGAGCCCATACCCCCGGCCGAGTCCCAGGCGCGCCAACGCTCCCGTCGCGCAGCTCCAGCTGATTCCGCGATGGTCAATCAGCTTCTGAAACTCCGCCGCTGCTGCGCCGCCCTGGCCCGCTGCCAGGTAGGCTTCGCCCCGCAGGTAAATCGGATACAAACAGTATGGTCCCTGCGTCGATACCGGCTGCCCTAATTCGACCGCACGAGCCGCCTGCAGCATGTCGATAGCTTGCTGAGGTTGCTGGTTGACGAGCGCAATCTGTGCCCGGATTGTGGGAAACCAGTAGGACTGAACCATGGTGTGAAAGGGAAAGCGCTTCTGCAAATCCTGCATCAGCGCTTCTGCCCGCTTAGCGTCTCCACTTCCTGCCAAAACCAGCGCCCCGAACTCCTCCGTTTCGGGACTGTCAGGCGCCACTTTCATCCCGGCGTTGGCCCGCTCCCGGGCGTCCGGCTCACCGAACATCTCTTCACGGAGTGCGCCTTCCAGTTCCCAGATCGACGCCCCTCCCTTGTTGTCCGCGCGCAAAGCCGAACCCACCGCCCTGCGCGTCAGCTCACGCGCTTTATTCAGATGTCCAGCGTATGCTTCGGTCTCCGCCTCCAGGGCCAGCATCTCATTCTCCACTTCTGGCCTGTCCGTGAACCAGGCGGTCTGTTCCGGCATCACCTTTGTGTCTGACTGAAGAAAGGCGAGTCCATAACGCACCAGATGGAGGACGTCGTCATCCAGTTTCCGCGTTATAGCGTCATCATAGGTCTTGCGTGCGTCATCGAGCCGGTTCAGCGCCAACAAGAACTGAGACAGGTTATCGTAAGTGATCACATTGTCGGGGTTGAGTCGCAACGCCTTCTGAGTCTGCTCCGTCGCGGACTCGTATCGCCCTTCAACACCATAAAGTGTGGCCAAGTCGAGCGCTGCGACGTCGTCCTTGGGGTAGCTTTCCCCCCATTCTCGATACGTTTCAACCGCCTTATCCAGCTCTCCCGTGACCCCCTGGTAGTACAGCGCAGTGATGTGCAACTTTTCCCGTTCGCTGGCACGATCCCGCAGATTGAACGCCTTGGTGAGATACTCATTGGCCCGGTCGCTCTGGCCGAGGCCGACATACATGATTCCGACGCCCTCGATCGCCCGGGCGAAGTTCGGGTCAAGTTCAATCGCGTGCTCGTAATAAGGGAGCGCTGCGGCAGGACCTTTTTCGGCGACTGCTTTTTGGCCCAGGCTGTAGGCTTTGAGAGCTTCGAGTGACGACGTTGTTTCCTGGAGTAGAGGCGTGTCGAATTTCTGCACCGACGCTAATGATTCGCCGAGTTGTGTGCGCAGCTTGCTGGCGGCTTCGCCCAATGCGTCGAGTACTTTCTCTTTGCCCGCTGCCGTGGCCTGTTCTTGTGCCAATACATCTCCGTTCAGGCAATTCAAAGCCTTGAGCCCCACCACATATTGCCCTCCCAGGCTTGCGATCGAACCGGCGATATACGCCTTGCTGTCGGCGCGCTGGCAAACTTCGCGCGCCACCTCAGGAGTCAGTTGGGTGTCGACCGGACGGGTCATCATCTTGAGCGTGGCCGCAACCCGATCGTCGGAGAGCACATTCAGAAAAGGGGATTGCCTCAGCGACACTCCTAAGGCCTGCTTCAGCGTGTCATTGAAGATCGGATCGCCTGTGCTGTTGGCAAAATCACCCACGACAATCGTGTCCTTTTCCGTGAGCTTGGGAGCATGGTGCGCGGAGTAAAAATAACCCGCCCCCGCGAGAACAGCACCGAGCAGGGCAACCGGAACAAGAATCCTCCACAGGCTCCTGTCGCCGCTGGCCGGCGCAACCTCCATCACTTTCGCGGAGGCAGATGGGGATGAAGCAATGACGGCAGTAGCAGATCCCGAGGCTGGCGGCGGTACAGCGGCCGGCACGGGAAGCCCAACCTCCTGCGGTGCTGCCGTGGTTCCAGAACTGGCGGCTCCCCCGCGCCCCATTTCTGTCTCCCGCATCAGCCGCTTCAGGTCAGCGCGCATTTCCGCCGCTCCCTGATAGCGTAATTCCAGGTCTTTCTCTAGCGCCTTGTTGATGATGTCTTCCAGCTTGGGAGGCAGGTCCGGGTTGAGGCGAACCGCCGCCATGGGGGTGCGGTTCATGATGGCCTCGCAGATAACGGCCGAAGTGTCGCCCCGGAATGGCAACATGCCCGTGGCCATTTCGTACAGCACGATTCCGAAGGAGAACAAATCCGTGCGCGCGTCCAGTTCCTTGCCTCGCACCTGTTCGGGCGACATATAGGCCACCGTCCCCAATGCAGTTCCCGGGCTGGTCAGGTGTTGTTCATCGACCGATCCCGACTGCGTGCCCGCCGCTGCTACGATGCTCGATGAACTGGCTACGGGTGTGATCTTGGCCAGCCCAAAATCGAGAATCTTGGCATACCCGCGGTCGGTAACAAACACATTTGCCGGTTTGACGTCGCGATGTACGATCCCCTTGGCGTGGGCTGCATCCAGGGCATCCGCAATTTGAATTGCCCGCGAGAGAATAGACTCAACCTCCATGGGACGCCCGGCAATGCGATGCTTCAGCGTCATCCCATCCAGAAACTCCATCGCAATGAACGCTTGGCCGTTCTCCTCGTCGATGTCATAAATGGTGCAGATGTTGGGATGGTTGAGGGCGGAAGCGGCCTTGGCTTCGCGGTGGAAGCGTTCCAGCGCCTGGCGGTCCTGGGCAATATCTGGAGGAAGGAACTTCAGCGCGACGAAGCGATCAAGCCGCGTGTCTTGAGCCTTGTAGACCACACCCATACCACCGCCGCCCAACTTCTCGATGATGCGGTAGTGCGAGATGGTTCGCCTGATCACTGCCGCGAATACTACGTCTGAGAAACGGGCAAGTCAATGAAAGCCATGGAGTTGGCGGTAGATCAACAGGATTGCTGCTGTAACATCGCGATATCGCTCATCGAGGGGTTTTGAGCGCTATCGCCTGGTTTCGCCAACCATCCAACTCGCCTAGCGTTTGGAAATGAATTACCATCCCATCGATGCAAATCGAGGACTTCGTACGAGTTTACCAAGCGAAGAGCGACGAAGAATTAATCCAGTTGGCCGCTGCCCCGGAACAGCTCACTTCTGAGGCACGCGTCGCGCTCCGAGGCGAACTGTCGAGACGCCGAATCAGTGTTGCCGAAGATTCGGGCGAACCCCAAAACGATTTGGGGGCGCAGGTTTCTGGCAAGGCCGCTACGCGAGGATTGCGGGAGGCTGAATGGCAAGGTGTGGGTGATTTTGTTACGGCGGTACTTCGGACATATCACAGCCACTTCTGGTTGTACTTCCAAATCACAGCGCCAGCCGTGATCATCAGCACCATCGCCATCATCACTGCTCGCAATGAGGTTCGGGAGATTTCGCGTCACCTCCCGCGAGGCGTCGAACTGCTCACGCGCCACACCGAGATTTTAGAGATTGAGCTCATCAATTATTCAGCATGGTTTGTTAGTTGGTTAGCCTTCTCTTTTGTTTTCGGTGCCATTTGTATAGCGTCGGAAGAAAGCGTGGCCGGATTTATTCCATCAGCATGGAATTCTTTCGTACACATTCGGGAACGGTTGAATCCTTTCCTCCGTGTATCTTTGCTTCTCTTGGTTCTCGTAGTGGTAACGGAAGGCGTTTCGATAGTGTTGGGGACGGGCGTCTTTTGGATATTCCACCGATTGCAGGTACACCGCTCTGGCTTTCTGGTTTGGGCGGTTTCATATGTACTCACGGGTCTAGCGCTTCTCATCGCATCACGATTTTTTCTGGCAGTACCAGCAGTTATTCTGGATGATTTCAGCGTCGGGCGAGCGATGCTTCGCAGCGATGAACTAACTCAGGGAAAGTGGCTGGCGCTTGCGGCGCTTCTCGCGAAGTCTTTAATCGGAGGATACGTCGCAGGGATGTGCCCTTTCTGGCTGGCATCTTTTGTTCGCGTCTCCGTGCCATTGCCGTCATGGTTTCCGTGGATTCTAACCATCGCGTCGATAATCGGCGTCACGGTGGTCGAGCCAACAATGTTTGTCGGCTTCGCTCTGCTGTATTTAAAGACATCGGCTCCAGATTCTGCTCCCAGTAAAGTACTCGCCAGTCAGTTGACGTAAAATCCCAATAGCGCTTATTGACCAGCGGTCAAAACGTGTAAACGAGATTTCGACAGTTGAGGGGTCCTCCGTTCCGGGCCGGTGCTCTAGAGTCTTGACCCAGGGGGCCGGGGGCTAACCATTGCGCTGGCGATTCGTCCCGAACACCACGATCTTCAGCGTTGTATCCGTGGCTGCTCAAGCCGCTGCCGTAACACCGAGCGAGACCGCATGGTCCAGTCGCCATCGTCACCAGCAACACGATTGCCTCAATGAAAAAGCGGTAGGCCGCCATTAGCGGAAACAACGAGGGCAGCCCCCACGCCGGTGATCCGAGGCTGCCTTTCTTATTGACCGTCTCAGCAGCCGTTTTTCACACCGAACGTCGCCAAACCGGAGGACGGCACCCCGCCGGTCAGCCCGAGGATGCCCGTCCCTATGGCCCCCTTGCTGGCGTTGGCGGGAGCGAATATCACCAAGCCCGAGGCCTCACCTGTGGACGAGCCCACTACGAAGTTCACAAAGATATTGTTGCCGATGACGTAGAACTCCCCTCCGGTGAGCGAGCCGCCATCGAAGCCCTCCAGCGTAGCCGTGCCGCTGTGCAGCCTGCCGAAGCCGCCATCGTCAGTCAGAACCAGGCAGAAATTTTGGTTAGCGCCCTTGATGGTGCCACCGACGCCAGCCTTTACCTGAGTTTCGAGCACCGGATAGTTGCCGGTAAAGCTTTGCGCCTTCGCGGCGCTGGACGTTAAAGCGAAGGCCAGAATTGCCAACGCGGTTGCCATGAGTTTACTAATGTTCCTGAGCATTCTTCCTATCTCCTATTCAAAATTGTAAGCGCCGCACCACCATTTCAGCGAGGCAGTGCCGGGGGACTCCCCACGCCTACCCCATCGCGAGTTGGTGGTACTGCTCAAGATTTGCCTGACGGGTGCGACCAGTTGTCATGAAAATGTAAGATCATTGTAAGAAACAAGTCCCGATCCTCGGCCGGCCGTCTTGGGGATGACCTTCTCGTGGCAGGCGGTCAGTCGACGTGCTCAGAGTCAACGCCCATGATCTTGTCGGGCAAGATGGAGCGGCCGCATTTCGGACAGGCCCTCTACAGGGGAAGCTGAGTGAGTATCGCGAAGAAGGATACAGGCGGACGAAACAAGCCATCCAAACCGTGCAGGCAAAAAGATGCTGCGACGGCAGCACAACGCGGTGCGCTTCTTACGTAAAACTATCGAAGCATACAGGACGCTAAGGAGCAGATTTACGCGAGCTTCGCTGCGCCTGACTACCCGACCTTACGACGGGATATTAGAACGCCGCCTCCATTAACGGACAGCATGAAGGAACAAATTTCTCTTCGGCGCGTATCTGAGATGATTCCGGTGCGGAACGCCATGCCAAAGCGAGTGAAGCGGCACAGGCATCCGGCTTGAGTGGAGGTCTCACCTTCATCTTGCAGATACCCAGTATCAGCCTTGATCTGGGAAATTCTTCCGGGGGCAACATTCTCTGCCTCGTTGCGGAGAGGGTACGACACCGCACAATACTGAGCAAGATTGATCAGTCCTTACGCGACGCTTCCACCTATCTTCATTATGGCCGCAAGTTCCGTGATGGTTAAGATTTCACCAGTGGTTACATCTTGAAAGTAGTAAGGTTATGCCCAAACAATTCCGACTTGAAATCTTGGTGTTGTTTAGCAGTTCACAGGATGTAGCTGCCGACCATCTGCAAACACACTTGAGACAGTCTGACTTTCAGAGCAGGATTCGTGATCTTGCTGTTGAAAAACTCCTTGCGTCACCGGAAACAAGGACGCGTGATGCTAAATATGATGCTGGTGTTTCTCGTGTGACGGTCGTTGACGAGAAGTAGGACCGGGAGCCGGGTCACTCGTCAGAGTGCCTGGTGATCCACGGTTCAGTAGAAAGTGATGTGGTCGCCTCATCACGTACCGCCTAAACTTTCTAACTTTGTGTTGTTGGTGGGGTGTGAAGCCAAGGCTGGAATATGGGTGGGGCTAGTCGAACAGGGCACCCACCCACGGTCCATCCGAAACGAACAAGGGAGCACGCCCCGAACGGAACCGCCGAGAATGTTACTCCTTCCCATCTCACGACTCAACAACGCAACACCCAGGCCACCGTCGCGCTGAGAAGGTTGTGCCGGGTGCCATTAATCAGTGTCCGAGGCCAGAGAATCGCGGCGAAGAAGTAGCCCAGCATGCATAGTGTCAGTTTTCAATGACAACACCGGTCATGGCTGCGTCAATGAAAGTAAACGTAACCATAGGCCCTTCCTGCACATTTAATACTAAGGGCGGACGAAAGCAGGCAATGCAGACGCCATCGGTGCGCCGTACGCTGGGATACACGATCCCTGCTGAGCCATTGGTCAAGAGTGCAAGTCCGAGTGTTTGGGAGGTTACGTAGCTGTTGGGGTCCAAGCAGCGCACAAAATCTGCGTCTTCTCGAATGTCGTGAAACTCGTGTCTGAAATCAGCGAGATAGTTGATATAGGAAGACACTTCTTCCGCTCTCCATCCCACTTCTTTCAATTCGACGGCTCTATGGAAGGCCACTTCTGTTTGCGCAGTTCGCATTTCGAAAGCCGCATACCAGGCTCCTCGTCCCGCCCCACTGAAGCGTCCTCCGGAAGGATTTGGGTGAGTAAAAGACGCGTTCACGATATGCGCGAGGCGGAAGCCAGAAACCAGCTCAAGCGCGCTTACGCCCGGTAGCCTTCCGCTCTCGCCAAGCAATCGATCGTTTGTGGCGCCCTCCAATTCCGTGAGGTCGCGAAGCAGATCATCGTCGTCCTGTGCAAGAAGATTGAGAATTGGCCGACCGCGATCGCTATAGCGATAGGGAATTAGACGATGAGTCGTATCCTGTTCTACCTTGACCTGCTTCGGCAACTTCATCTGCCGCCACGACGTGAGTCGAGCAGTTGGCGAACTCTCAGAAAAGCAGGGATGCCGCCCTTCTTTACGTAATTAAGGGGCGAGTCTCCCCCGAACATTGGATTCGTGTTCGGCAGCGCGATCCAGGCATCTGCGAGTTTCTGGCTGTAAAGAATGTTCAGTGCTTTAAAGATCCCGATCAACAGCGAAATTCGGGTGAGCTGATCCTCATCCAGTGTTTTCCTCGCTAGATTCTTCAGTGCGTAGAAACTGCCACTGGATATGCCGCCAAGCAAAGCTCGGGTGTCAGCATCGCGTAATTTCCAATGTTTCGCGATCCGAAGAAGGCCTTTGATTGCAGCCGGACTGAGGCGCGTGCGGTTCGCGGTGGCTGACAGATCGACTGCCGTATCCCACGAGAAACCAACAACGGCCTGCTGCATAAGAGCCATAAATCATCTCCAATTATGATCATATATTACTCCAAAAATGATGAGGCGGCCAGAGATTTTTCGCTCCTTCCGTAATATCGCTTATTTTCAATCGATTAGAGGGAATACAGGAATCCCTTGCAGGCGATAGAACGCGGCTCTCACCCCAAGGCACGGCGGTTAGTCGAAAACTGGCACGGCGAGCGGTAGAACTCGGCGACAATGGCACTAATGATCTTCTCGTCAGCGAAGTGCTGCGCACGAACGAACTTCAAGTGTGGTTCTTGAGCGAACATTTGGTTGATGTGCCGCTCGTCAGTGCGACGGCCTAACGGCCGTGGTCAAACCGTCCCGCATTTGAAAGAACCAAAACAAGTTCGTGATTGTCGGCAACCCTTGCGTAATCCTGAGATCGTCTAAGAACAAGGAAACGGCTCGCCAATCCTTGTCTTTCTTTTAGACGCCAGCCGTTGCCGATGTGCTGAGGAGCTATGGTTTCGAGGTACAAGCTGGCTTCCCGAAAATGATCGATCGCTAGCCATTCCTCAGCAGCCAGATGTGAACAGGCCTGGTCACGCCTACCAGCACCTTCATGGATTCCCGCGTTTTGTGTCCTCGTATTTCACGAGTTCGCTGGTCGTGTTCCTGGTGAATGTAAAATGTGCTTGCCGGCCTGTAGTCGGGGATACCGGTGATACCGAAAATGACGAAAGATGGGGACTCAGGAGCAACAGGTGCAACATGGTTTGGTCGTCCGGCTGGGCCCTGAGGTTCAGCAGTGTGGCGCTTTCTCTTCCCGACCCGAAGGCTTATGATGTCGTCCACGGGAGCGACGGATGGCGTTAGTGTCTATGAGTAAGGACGCGGTCACCGAGCTCGATGTACTTTGGATCACTGCCGGTCTGGGTTGCGATGGCGACACGATCGCGATCACTGGAGCGACGCAGCCCAGCATTGAAGATGTCCTTCTGGGACAAATTCCGTGGATTCCAAAGGTAACTCTCTACAATCCCTTCCTTGCCCTGGCCAATGGCGACGACTTCATGAGGCCATTCCATCAAGCCGCGGAAGGGAAGATGAAAAACTTCATTCTGGTGGTCGAAGGGTCCATCCCGAATGAACACAATAAGGAAGAAGGCTATTGGGCCTCCATGGGCACCGACGCAAAGACCGGTCAGCCGATTACCACCTGTGAATGGATCGATCGTCTCGCTCCCCAAGCCTGGGCGGTGGTGGCGGTTGGAACCTGCGCCACCTACGGCGGCATTCACGCCATGGAAGGTAATCCTACGGGATGTATGGGACTTCCCGACTACCTGGGATGGAAATGGAAGTCGAAAGCGGAGATTCCCATCGTGTGCGTGCCCGGATGCCCGGTGCAGCCCGATAATTTCATGGAAACGCTTTTGTATTTGCTCTACATGGCAGCCGGGCGCGCGCCCATGATTCCGCTCGATGAGGCGTTGCGGCCGACTTGGCTTTTTGGTAACACGGTGCACGAAGGTTGTGACCGCGGCGGCTTCTACGAGCAGGCGCAGTTTGCCGAAGAATACGGATCTCCGCTCTGCATTGTGAAGCTGGGATGTTGGGGTCCTGTGGTGCAGTGCAACGTTGGCAAGCGTGGGTGGATGGGCGGGATTGGCGGGTGCCCGAATGTTGGCGGTATCTGCATCGGATGCACCATGCCCGGCTTTCCCGATAAGTTCATGCCATTCATGAATCAGCCGCCGGGTTCTCTTTTGTCGTCGGCTGCGGTTCAAACCTATGGACGCGCTATTCACGCCTTGCGCCGCTTCACGCAGTCGTCGCTGAACAAAGAACCTAGCTGGCGCAAGCCAACGCGCGGCAAGGCGTAAGAAAGCCCAAGAAAATAGGCTGAAGCTGGGCTTGGGCGTAGTCATGAAGGTGCTGTCGCTGGAAGGGTGAGCATGGTCTCGTTCTTGTGGCCGAATAATGCGAACGGCACGCCTGAGGACCATCGTTCTGCGGTTGTCGAGCCGGATCTGAATCCCGCCGAAGCTGAAGAAATCCTCCAGGGTCTCGCCGGAGTCTTCAGCCGGCACCACAATCCCGCAGTTGCGAGACGTGTCGTGTATCCGCCAGAACGGCCGGACCAGGGATGGTCCAAAGATGACGATGCGCAGCTCCCCAATCTCGAAGCCAGATATCGAGCGCTGGTAGAACAGATCCCGGCGGTAGTGTTCATGGCCTATCTCGATCGTGGGATCGGCGAGGCCTACGTCAGCCCTCAGATTGAATCCGCGCTGGGTTTCTCCCAGGAAGAATGGCTCGAAGATCCGGTCCGCTGGTACAGCCATATCCATCCAGAAGATAAGCAGCGGTGGAGCACCGAAGCGGCTGAGATGTTTCTGACCGGCAATCCGTTGCGTTCGGCATATCGTGTGGTTGCACGCGATGGCCGCGTCATCTGGTTTCATTGTGAAGCCAAGATGATCCGCAAAGAGGACGGCGAGCCCTGGTTCATTCACGGCGTGGGTTTTGATATCACCGATCTGAAGCGGACCGAAGAAGCATTGCAGGAAGAACGGAATGTGGTCTCCGCCATCCTCCATACGGTGGGCGCTTTGGTTGTGGTGCTGGATTCGGAAGGCAGGATCATCCGCTTCAACCGGGCTTGTGAACAAACGAGCGGATATTCGTTCGTGGAGGTTGCCGACCAGAAGATCTGGGACTTGTTCATGGTTCCGGAAGAGGTGGACCGTTTCAAGTCAGTCTTTCAGCAACTCTGTTCGGACCAATTGCCCACCGACTATGAGGCCTACCTGGTGAACCGGGACGGGGCTCGCCGCCTGATCGCATGGTCAAGCACGGTGCTTCCTGGCAACGACGGGACGCCTACCTACATTATCGCCACCGGGATCGACATCACCGAGCGCAAACATCTGGAGAAAACGATTCTTGAGATCAGTGCCCGGGAGCAACGCCGCATTGGGCAAGATCTGCACGATGGCTTGGGCCAGCATCTGACCGGCATCGCATTCATGAGTAAGGTGCAGGAACAAAAACTGATGGAAAGAGGTATGCCCGAGGCCGGCGACGCTGCCAAGATCGTGAACCTGGTCAATGAAGCGATCAACAAGACCCGCGAATTGGCGCGGGGATTGCTTCCGGTTGTATCGGACGCGCAGGGCTTGATGTCGGCCCTGCAGCAATGGGCGGGCGAAGTGGAAGATTTATTCACGGTCAGCTGCCGGTTCCAGTGTTTTACTCCGGTATTAATCCATGACGACACGGTGGCCACGCATCTTTACTATATTGCTCGGGAGGCCGTGAACAACGCGATCAAGCACGGTCACGCTCGCCAGATCGTCATTCGTCTGGCCGCCGACCAGCACCAGGGAGCGCTTACAATCCAGGATGACGGCCACGGCATCGGTAGCATTGTTCCCGGAAATAAAGGAATGGGGCTTCACCTGATGAACTACCGAGCTAGGATGGTCGGAGGTTCTCTCGAAGTGCAGCGCGTCCCGACCGGTGGAACTATAGTGACCTGTTTGTTTCCGATTGCACCTCTGGGCCGGGACGAAGAGGCGAAGTGAAACATGAGCGTGACTTACAAATCGCAAAATCAGGCCGTCACTAAGAAAAGAATCCTCGTCGTCGATGACCATCCCATCGTGCGCCAGGGTCTAGCGCTGCTGATCAACCGTGAACCCGATCTGGTGGCTTGCGGCGAAGCCGAAGAAGCGACGGGCGCGATGCACGTGCTGGCCTCAGCTCGGCCCGATGTTCTCATCGTGGACATTTCGCTGAATGGACCCGATGGCCTTGATCTGCTAAAGAACATTCGTACCACTCATCCCACTCTGCCGGTGTTGATCCTTTCGATGCATGAAGAGTCGATCTACGCAGAACGCGCCCTCCGCGCCGGCGCCAACGGCTACATCATGAAACAAGAGGCCACGGAAAAAGTGCTCGTCGCCGTGCGCCGCATTTTGGGTGGTGAGATTTATGTGAGCGACCACATCGCCAACAAGATGCTCAAGCACTACATTACCGGCTCCGGCACTCTGCGAAACTCATCGATTGCCGATCTTAGCGACCGCGAACTGGAAGTGTTCCGCCTGATCGGAGAGGGTCACGGAACCCGGCAGATCGCTGAAGAACTGCACCTCAGCATAAAAACCGTCGAATCTTACCAGGCCCACATTAAGGAAAAGCTGTCTCTGCGCAGTGCCCGCGAGCTCATGCAACACGCCATTCAGTGGAACATGAATGAAAAAACCGCCTAGAAATGTTTTGGCGTCGCATTGTAGTCGCCTCTAATTCTGTGTTGATCCCTGACCGTGCCAATGCCTTTCTCTGACAGGTACTCACCAGTCATCAGGGAATCCCCGATAGAAAAAATAGTGATACCACGGACCTGAAAAAGTGGTGCTCCCGCTTGCACGCTACCCTGAGATTGTTTGATTCTGAACCGCACACAGGTCCGATTCGGGAACCCGGATCGCGCGCTGAGAACTGCTTTGAGGGATTGCTCTCGTTGTGCGATTCCCGTTTGCCGGGAATTCGGCCTCCGTTCTTAAGAAGTTGAGCGGGAGAGGAGAACGCAGTTATGGCAGCGGAAACAGCCCCGTACGGCCGGGTCACGCAGAAACCTTCACCCGTCGCCGAGGTACACATACTCTGGATCACAGCCGGTCTGGGCTGTGATGGCGACTCCGTTTCAGTCACCGCAGCTACTCAACCCAGCATCGAGGACGTTCTGTTAGGAGCAATCCCTGGACTTCCCAAGGTGCACTTGCACAATCCCGTCCTTGCCTATGAGAACGGGGACGACTTCCTGAAATTCTGGTATATGGCGGAACAGGGCAAGCTCGAGCCTTTCGTGCTTGTGGTCGAAGGCTCGATCCCCAACGAAAAGATAAAGAAGGAAGGATACTGGGCGGCACTCGGAACCGATCCAAAAACCGGTCAGCCGATTACCACGAACGAATGGATTGACCGTCTGGCACCTAAAGCTCTCGCGGCCGTTGCTTGCGGAACCTGCGCCACCTACGGCGGCATTCATGCCATGGAAGGCAATCCCACCGGCGCGATGGGTTTGGCTGACTACCTGGGCTGGGACTGGAAATCAAAAGCTGGCCTGCCTATCGTCAATGTTCCCGGATGCCCGGTACAACCTGACAACTTCATGGAAACCGTGCTCTATCTGCTCTACCAAGTGGCTGGACTTGCGCCCATGATTCCGCTCGACGATCAACTGCGTCCCACGTGGCTGTTCGGCAAGACAGTCCACGAGGGCTGCGATCGAGCTGGTTACTACGAGCAGGGTGACTTCGCCGAAGTGTATGGCTCCCCCAAGTGCATCGTGAAGTTGGGATGCTGGGGCCCGGTTGTGAACTGCAACGTTCCGAAACGTGGCTGGATGGCCGGAATCGGAGGTTGCCCCAACGTGGGGGGCATCTGCATCGGCTGCACCATGCCTGGATTCCCCGACAAGTTCATGCCCTTCATGGATGAACCACCCGGTGCGAAGGTCTCCAGCGCAGCCGTCGGTGCCTATGGCCGCGCGATTCGTGCCCTCCGTTCCATGACTCAGTCCACAGTCAACAAAGAACCCAAATGGCGTCATCCTCGCGCTGAACTGACCACCGGATACCATCCACGATCTTACTGATAGACGAATTGAGAAGGTAAAGGAGCGATCGAATGAGCACCATTACTGCACCGACTAAGGACACTCCCAGCAAAAAGGGGAACCTGGTGGAAATGAACTGGGACCCGATCACTCGCATCGTGGGCAGCCTGGGCATCTTTACCAAGATCGACTTTGAGAACCGCCATGTGGTTGAGTGTCACAGCACGTCGTCTATCTTTCGCGGGTACAGCATCTTCATGAAGGGCAAAGACCCGCGCGACGCTCATTTCATTACCAGCCGCATTTGCGGCATTTGCGGCGACAACCACGCCACCTGCGCCACCTATGCACAGAATATGGCGTTTGGCGTGAAGCCGCCTCCGATTGCGGAATGGATCGTCAATCTCGGCGAAGCTGCCGAGTACATGTTCGATCACAATATCTTCCAGGACAATCTGGTTGGCGTGGACTTCTGCGAGCAGATGGTGAAGGAAACCAACCCCAAGGTCTGGGCCAAAGCCCAATCCACTGCGGCGCCTCATGCCAGTATCCATGGCTACCGGAACATCTCCGATATCATGACCGCTCTCAATCCGTTTACTGGCGCGTTCTATCGCGAGGCCCTGGTCATGAGCCGCATGACGCGGGAGATGTTCTGCCTAATGGAAGGGCGTCACGTTCATCCCTCCACTCTTTATCCCGGCGGGGTCGGGACCGTGCCCACCATCCAGCTCTTCACCGACTATCTGGTCCGCCTGATGAAGTACGTCGAGTTCATGAAGAAAGTCGTTCCTTTGCACGACGACCTGTTCGATTTCTTTTATAACGCCCTGCCCGGCTATGAAGAAGTTGGCCGGCGTCGGGTCTTGCTGGCCTGCTGGGGTTCGTTTAACGATCCCGATCATTGCGATTACACCTACAAGAACATGACGAACTGGGGCCGCTCGATGTTTGTCACGCCGGGTATCGTGGTCGACGGTAAGCTGGTGACCACGGATCTGGTGGACATCAACCTGAACATCCGCATTCTGCTGGGTAGTTCCTATTACGACGAGTGGAAGAATTCGCAGGTCTTTGTCCAGACAGATCCACTCGGGAATCCTGTGGACAAGAATCATCCCTGGAACCAGACCACCATTCCCCGGCCGCAGAAACGTGACTTTGGTGGCAAGTACACGTGGGTGATGTCGCCGCGCTGGCTCGACAAGCGCACGGGCGATCATCTGGCGATGGACACCGGAGGCGGTCCAATTGCTCGCCTGTGGGCAACCGCGCTCGCCGGTTTGGTGGATATCGGATATATCAAGTCCACCGGCCACAGCGTAAAGATGTACCTGCCCAAGACCACCTCGCTGCCTGAGGTCGAGTTCGAGTGGAAGATCCCGAAGTGGAGCAATGCCATCGAACGCGACCGGGCGCGGACTTACTTCCAGGTCTATGCCGCCTGCGCCGCCCTGCATTTCATGGAAAAGGCGCTGGCGGAGTTGCATGCGGGGCATACGAAAACGTGGACGGAGTTCAAGGTTCCCGAGGAAGCCATTGGCTGCGGGTTCCACGAGGCGGTTCGCGGCGTGCTTTCGCATCACGTAGTAATCAAAGAAGGCAAGATCGCCAACTACCATCCCTATCCGCCGACGCCCTGGAATGCCAATCCACGCGACGTTTACGGCACGCCGGGGCCCTACGAAGATGCGGTGCAGAACACTCCGATCTTCGAGGAAAACGGTCCCGATAAATTCAAGGGAATTGATATCATGCGCGCGGTACGGAGCTTCGATCCGTGTTTGCCGTGCGGTGTCCACATGTACCTGGGAAATGGAAAAGTGTTGGAGACGCATCACTCCCCAATGTTTGGTCTTCAACCATGAACCTGTCCGACGGGTAACGAAGGAGTGAGGGTGATAGTTGCCAGGAATCGCCAGATACGGTCTCTTAGCGACGCGCTTGGCATCTCAAAACTGCGCTCTCCCTCCTAATTTTGTTTAGCGTCTGACTGGTGTTGTTCGGAAGCGAACGTCTGGACAGAAGAATTGTGGCTGACGGCAGAGATTTTCGGGAAGACATGCAGCGGATCAGTGGGCTCGTTCAGGAAATGGAATCGATCGCCGACCCCGCGGTTCGCGCGGCCACCAAGGGCCTGGTGCAGTCGCTGATGGACTTGCACGGCGCGGCCCTGGAGAAGGCGCTCGACATCGTATCCGAAGCCGGCGAACCGGGGTTGAGCATCATTGACCGCCTGGGCCGCGACTCGCTGGTCAGCAGTGTTCTAATTCTTTACGGCATCCACCCCGAAGATCTCGAAAGCCGCGTGGTGAGAGCAGTGGACCGAGTGCGGCCGCAGTTGCGGAAACAGGGCTGCGAAGTTGAATTGCTCGGCGTGAACGATGGTGCAATCCGCTTACGAGTGGAGACCGGTTCGCACACCTGCGGCTCAACCGCGAAAACCGTGCAGGCTATTTTGGATGGGGCTGTGTACGACGCCGCCCCGGATTTGACCTCCCTGGTCATTGAAGGTCTTGAAGAGAAGCCCGCCTCCGGATTTGTGGCTCTGGACAAGTTGGTGGGATGCCGCGCAGGATCGCCGGTAGCTCTGGGACCGCAGGGTGCGGATTAGCAGGTTTGAAATCATGAGTTCGGGACAATTTACAGGAGCGGCCGATGGCTTTGGAGCGCTTCGCCAACTTGCGCGGCGCGAGCGGCCTCTGGAGCGATGCGAGATGTGCAGCTTAGGACTGCGCCCCGATCATCCCCACCTGATGGAACTGGCTCAGCGAAAGCTGCTCTGTACTTGCGACGCGTGCGCGATTCTGTTCAGCGGTCCGGGAGTGAAGTTTAAGCGCGTGCCGCGGCGGGTCCGCTCTTTTCCAGACTTTAATCTTAGCGCCGCCGAGTGGAACGGCTTGATGGTCCCCATTAACATGGTCTTTTTTTTCAAGAGCAGCCTTGAGAACCGCGTCATCGCGCTTTATCCGAGTCCCGCAGGTGCGACGGAATCGCTGCTGTTACTGGAATCCTGGAACGACATTGTGGCGCGCAACCCAATTCTGGACGAAATGGAATCAGATGTGGAAGGGTTGCTGGTCAACCGGCTGGGCTATTCCCGCGGGTATTCCGCGGCCGAGTATTACCTGCTACCCATCGACGAGTGTTACAAGCTGGTGGGCTTGATTCGCATGCACTGGAAAGGTCTTTCCGGTGGGGCGGAAGTCTGGCAGAAACTGGGCGAGTTTTTCACGAGTTTGAAAGCGCGATCAGTCGACGTTCGCGTCGGTGTCCCCGTCGAGGTTAAGGAGGTGTGCGGGGTGGAAGAGCAATCGCATGCCTGACCTGAGCTTTCAAGTCGAGGGAGCCGAGGTTGTCGCTAATGGAGCCACGCCTCTGCTGGCCTTCAGGCTCCGCCTGACCGACGCTAATCCGGAACAGACCGTTCACACGGTCGCGCTGCGCTGCCAGATCCAGTTCGAAGTAACCCGCCGCAAATACACGCCGGAGGATCAGGAGCGCTTACTCGATCTGTTTGGCGAGCCCAGCCGCTGGGGCCAAACCCTGCGCAGTCTTTTGTGGACCCACACCAGTCTCGTCGTGCCTTCGTTCAAGGGAAGCACTCTGATTGATCTTCCCGTGCACTGCACATTTGATTTCAACGTGGCTGCCACGAAATACTTCGACGGACTGGCGGACGGAGAAGTTCCGATTTGCCTGCAGTTCAGTGGCACGGTTTTCTACGCGGGTGCGGAAGGCGGATTGCAGGTCGCGCCCATTGCTTGGGACAAGGAAGCCCGCTTCAAGCTCCCGGTAAAAATCTGGCGCGACATGATGGAATCTTACTATCCCAACTGCGCCTGGCTCTGCCTGCACAAGGATGCCTTTGACCGCCTGTATCAATACAAACTTCGGCACGGCATTCCCACCTGGGAAGAGACGCTGGAGAGGATCATTCCGGTTGAAGAGACCGAAGAAGAGGTAATGGGATGAATCTCAGGGCGGTAGAGCAGATCGCAAAGGCAGTCCTGTACGAGGGGTACATGCTCTATCCTTACCGCCCATCGTCGGTAAAGAATCAGCAGCGCTGGAATTTCGGTGTGCTCTGCCCGCGGTCTTACAGCGAGGCGCAGAACGGCAGCGAGGCCTGGACCATGCAGACCGAATGCCTGGTCGAAGGCAGCTTTCGGACCGGACTTAAAGTTCGAGTTCGATTTCTCCAACTGGTAGCACGTTCTGTCGGCGAGCTGAGTACTCCGGTGAATAAATGGCCTCCTGGCGAGACGCCCGAGTTTCGGCTGGTGGACAAACTCGCGGTGAATGATCGCGTCTATCAAACCTGGCAGGAAGCGGTGGAGCGCGAAGTCAGCGTGCCATTATGCAACATGGAAGCGCTCGGCCACAGTCCGATCACGCAAGCCTTCAGTTTTGCTGCGGAGAGGCACTCTGAGTCCTTGCGTGAGTGCGACGGCAAGCCAGGGGGCGAGTCACCAGGAATGATCGTCGGCATTCTTGTTCGTGAGCGAAGTGCCCTTTTTGGCGAATTGGATGTTGCCGGGGCCCGGCAGGACAATGGTGTCTTCAAAGTAACCGTGCGCATCCGCAACACCACGCCTTTTGAAATCTCGAACGAGACCAAGCGCGAAGAAGCCTTATTAAGCTCCTTGGTCTCGGCTCATACCATCCTCGGCGTGCAGGATGGCAGGTTCGTCTCGCTGCTGGCGCCTCCTGAACAAATGAGCGAACTGGCCGCGAGTTGCAAGAATGTGGGAACGTGGCCCGTCCTCGTCGGTGAAGAAGGAGAATGTGACACCGTACTCTCGTCGCCGATTATTCTTTATGACTATCCCCAGATCGCACCGGAGAGTGCCGGGGACCTGTTTGACGGAACCGAAATCGACGAGATTCTTTCGCTGCGCATCATGACCTTGACCGACGACGAGAAGCGCGAGATGAGCCAGTCGGATGAGCGCGCCCGCCAGATGCTCGAGCGCACCGAGACCATGCCGGTCGAACAGTTCATGAAGCTGCACGGAGTGCTGCGTGGACTGCGCCCGCTTAAGGAGGAGACCCAATGAATGAGTGGGAATGGCAACTCCTCGAAGAAAAGGCACCGGTCGATCATCTGGAGATTTCGGGAATCGAGGTGCGGACCGGAAGCCGCGTGCGTCTGCGTCCCCATAAGGGTGGCGATGTGATGGATATCGCCTTAGCGGGCCAGATTGCCACCATCGAATGCATCGAGCAGGACTACGAGGGCAAGAGCCACGTCTGCGTAGTTCTGGATGACGATCCAGGCAGGGACATGGGTTTGCTTCGTCAACCCGGGCATCGCTTTTTTTTCGATGCGGAAGAAGTTGAACCACTCTCTGAAGAAGAAGCCAGGCAAATCAACTCATCGCAGAAGCCAACCATCTTGATCGCCGGCATCGGCAACATCTTTCTCGGCGATGACGCGTTCGGCGTCGAAGTTGTCCGACGCCTGGCTGGCCTGCAACTACCGGAAAGCGTGCGCGTGGCCGATTTCGGCATTCGCGGTTTCGACCTGGCTTACGCCCTGCAAGACGGTTACGAAACCACCATCCTGGTGGACGCTTGTCCGCACGGCGAAGCTCCCGGCACTCTCTACGTCATCGAACCTGATCTGAAAGCCTTATACAATTCGGGGACTCCGCAGGCCGTGGTTGAAGCTCACGCCATGAATCCCATGAACGTGGTGCGCATGGCGCGAGCGATGAATATCGAAGTAAAGAACGTGCTGCTGGTCGGCTGCGAGCCGGAAACCCTCGGAGGGGAACAGGGGCAGATGGGACTGAGCGCCGCGGTCGAGGCTGCTGTCGAGCACGCGGTCAAGCTGGTCGAATCCATCGTCAACAAAATTCTCGACGGGGATCGGCCCGATTCCAATCTTCGTTCGGGGCTATAAACAGCTTTACAAAAGGAGACTGCCGTGGCAATCGAAAATGGTGACGGGGGCTTCAACGACAAGGACACGCTGTTCATGCTGAGTGGAGTGGCTCTGGTGGTTTTCGGGGCAGGTTTGATTCTCTCCAATCCGATCGCGCGGCGCTATCTCGGCCAGTTCGGGGTCGGAAATCTGGCGCAGGCTGCGTTGCCGGATCTGGACCGATATTTAAAATTGCGCGCCATGTGACAGCATGAGATGACATGCAGGGCCGCAACTAGGTCAGGGGGAACATCAGTTTGTCTACAGCAGGGACGCCACAGACGACCAAGGTTCGATACTTAATTGAAGCCAAGGGGAGTACATTCACGGTCTGGGCGTTTGCCACGGGTATGCTTTCGGCATTTGGCCATAACCCGACGATCGCAATTCCGGACCTCCAGGGCGAGATTCAGTTCGCCTCCGATACTCCGGAGGGTTCGTCTCTGCGGATCGTGATCCAGGCGGCCTCGCTGGCGGTGACCGGCGACATCAGCGCCAAAGACCGCCAGGAAATCGAACGCAGAATGCACGACGAGGTTCTCGAGACTGATGGCTTCCCGGAGATCATTTATGAATGCCCTCGACCTTCGTCGATTCAGAAGATGGGCGATGGTCTATATGTGGTCGAGTTGAGGGGAGATTTGGCCTTGCACGGGGTCACGCGCAGTCAGCCGGTTTCGGCGCGAGTGACGGTGAAAGGTGATGTTGTGCGCTCCGCGGGGGAGTTTTCCCTTCGCCAGAGCGATTACGAAATCAAGCCGGTTTCCGCGGCTGGGGGCACGGTGAAGCTGAAGGATGAGATCAAACTGTCGTTCGATATTTTCGCGCGCAAGCAGGCGTAAGCCGCTCGCGGCAAAGGTTTTCGAAGATGGATCAGGATGAAGCGAATCATGAGGTTGCGGGAGGATGTCGCATGTGTCTAGCCATACCAGGAAAGATCGTCGAGATCTCTTCCGATAACCAGGATTCCGCGCTCGTGGATATAGTCGGCGTGCGGCGCAGGATTGATCTGGGCCTGTTGCAGGACGACAAGCCAGCACCGGGCGACTGGGTGCTCATTCACGTGGGCTTTGCTATGAGCAAGATTAGCGAGCAGGATGCCGCCGACCAGATGAGCACGCTCAGGACGTTGGGAGAGATCGATGGAGCCATGCAGGAAGTCCAGGGATATGGCTTGGAGGATGTGAATTGAGGCCCGCTCGCGTCCGGCCCGCAAGGGAGGGATCAGCATGAGATACGTCGATGAGTTTCGGGAACCCGAATTGATTTCGAAGACGGCATACGAAATTCGCCGCCTTGCCAGTACAGAACGCCACTACCGCATGATGGAAGTCTGTGGCGGACATACTCACGCCATCTATCGCTTCGGCCTGAAAGATCTACTTCCGGAAAACATCGAGTTGATCCACGGCCCCGGATGCCCGGTCTGTGTGCTTCCCATGGGAAGAATCGACGATGGTCTTTCCATCGCGCAGCAGCCAGATGTTATCTTCGCTGCTTTCGGCGACATGATGCGTGTGCCCGGAACTCAGGGGAGCCCGCTTGAGCACAAGGCTCGTGGTATGGACGTTCGGATTGTGTATTCGCCTTCCGATGCGCTGAAGCTCGCCCGGCTGAATCCCGACAAGCACGTCATGTTCTTTGCCATCGGGTTTGAAACCACCGCGCCTTCCACCGCTCTTACGATGATGCGCGCCAAGGCCGAAGGTGTCCGCAATTTCTCCGTGTTCTGCAACCACGTCACCATCATTCCGGCGATTCGTGCCATCCTCGACTCTCCCGACATGCGGCTCGACGCCTTCATTGGTCCCGGCCACGTTTCGACCGTCATCGGTTGCCGTCCTTATGAGTGGATCGCCCGGAACGAACGCAAACCGATCGTGGTGTCGGGCTTCGAACCCTTGGATATGCTGCAATCCATTGTCATGCTCCTGCGCCAGTTGAAGGCGGCCGAGGCTAAGGTGGAGAATCAATACAAGCGCGTTGTTCCCTGGGAAGGGAACCGAGCCGCGCTTCGCGCCATGGCCGAAGTTTTCCAGTTGCGCCCTTATTTTGAGTGGCGCGGTCTAGGATTCATCTCGCAATCGGCACTGCGCATCAACGACAGGTACGCCGAATTGGACGCGGAACAACGCTTCGCGGTTCCCGGCATTCGAGTGACCGATCCGAAAGCGGCTCAATGCGGAGAGGTGCTGAAGGGCGTGCTGAGGCCGCATCAGTGTAAACTTTTTGGCCGGGAGTGCACGCCGGAGCATCCTGTCGGCGCACTCATGGTGTCATCGGAAGGATCATGCGCCGCCTATCACAACTACGAGTACCGCAAGGCAGCAATGGTAAGTCTGAGCTCGATCGCCTGAGCGCTCCGGCCGCCGCAGTTGCCGAATCCGCACCCGTCCGGTTCCGCGATCCGCAAATCGAGATGGCGCACGGTGCCGGAGGCAAAGCCAGCCGCAAGCTTGTCGAAGGCCTTTTTGCTCCCCTGCTTTTTGGCACGGCGCCCGGACCACTCGGAGATGCCGCGCAGGTCGACATCGACGGCACAAAAGTTGCGATCACTACCGACAGTTTTGTGGTCAAGCCGCTGACCTTTCCCGGCGGTTCCATTGGGGAACTTGCGGTGAACGGCACGGTGAACGACCTCGCGGTTTCGGGCGCCAGGGCAGAAGCCCTCGTAGTCAGCTATGTTCTCGAAGCCGGCCTGCCGACGCAGGTTCTCGAAGCCGAAGTTCGAGCCATGGCAAAGGCCGCGCGGGACGCCGGTGTGCGGATCGCTGCCGGGGACACCAAGGTCGTCGAGCACGGCAAAGCGGACCAGATGTACGTCACTACGACCGGCATTGGCCGCCCGCTTCATGAAGTGACCATCGATCCCCGCTCGGTGCGCGGGGGCGACAGGATTCTGCTCTCCGGGCCCATCGGCGATCACGGCATCACCATCCTGCTGGCGCGCGGTGAGCTTGATCTCGAAGCCGATCTTCGTTCTGACACCCGCTCTGTGCTCCCCCTGGTCGAAGCTCTTATTCGCGCCGCCGGCCCGGGCGTCCGCTGGATGCGCGATCCAACTCGCGGCGGAGCTGCGACATCTCTAAATGAGCTGGCGCGCGACTGCGGACTGGGGATGGTTCTCTTTGAAGATCAGATTCCGGTGCGCGATACCGTGCGCGGAGCTTGCGAATTACTGGGGCTGGATCCGCTGCACATTGCGAATGAGGGGCAGTTTCTGGCGGTTGTTTCTGCTGAGTACGCCGACGCCGCAATCAATGCCTTGAGGCTCGCGCCCGGCGGAAGTGAAGCCCAAGTGATCGGTGAAGTTCGCGAACAGAGTGCCGGGACGGTGCTCGTGACAACTCTTTACGGGGGCAGCCGGATCGTAGATATGCTGGTCGGCGATCCCTTGCCGAGAATTTGCTAATACAGACGCTATGGCAACTGCATCTAAGCTCGCCAACCAAATCGATGAGCGCCTGCTCGAGCGGAATCCATTGTTCGAGGCTTTCTTCTCGCGCGAGGCGCCACGCATGGCGGACGCGTGCCGCGAGATGTCCGAACGATTCCTGCGCGGAGGGCGATTGCTCGCTTTTGGGCGCGGGCCCTATGCCACGGATGCCCAGCATGTATCGGTGGAGTTCGTTCATCCCGTGATCGTGGGCAAGCGTGCGTTGCCCGCTCTGGATCTATCGGTTCTCTTTCGACCGTGGCTCGGAGCTATCCTTCGCCCTGAAGATATCGTCATGGGATTCGGTCCCCCGGAGGGCGATCCTGAAGTTTGGGCGACGATTCAGGAAGCTCGCCTAAAAGATGCGATGACCTTTGCTCTGCCCGGTGTTGAAGGTTCCTATGCCGTGAATGCTGCTACGCAAGACCCGTTCATGCACCAGGAGATGATCGAGGTCCTCTATCACACGCTCTGGGAGACGGTACACGTTTTTTTCGAGCACCGCGAACTGGGCTTTGAGGTGGGCGACTCCGGATTCCTTTATCCATTTCTCGGTACTGAAAAGCAGGGAACCAGCGATGTTGTGGCCGAAGTAACATCTTCCATCTTGATGAAGGTTCACGATGATGCCAAGCTGCGCGCGCAAGTCGCACGGGAAGAAGCCGAGCAAATCGGTAACGCCACGCTAGCGATTTATGAGCGTTTACGCCGCGGGGGCAAGCTCATTCTCCTCGGCAATGGAGGGTCTGCGACCGACGCCAACGATTTCGCCATCGATTGCGTGCTCCCGCCGCCTGGCTATCAATCTCTCCCCGCGATCTCACTCTCCCTGGAGCCTGCGAATATCACGGCCGTTGCCAACGACATCGGCGCAGATGCAATTTTCCTTCGCCAGCTGATCGCGCAAGCCCGTCCGGAAGATGTTGCCATCGGCATTTCCACCAGCGGCGGATCGCGAAACATCATTATGGCGCTCGAAGAAGCGCGGAAGCGAAATATGTTGACCGTGGCGCTGCTCGGCTACGATGGAGGCGAGATCAAGCACCAGCGGCTGGCTGACTTTCCCGTGGTAGTGGATTGCGACTATATCCCTCGCATTCAGGAAGTGCAGGCTTCCATCTACCACGTCATCCGGGAGTCGTTGGAGGCGCTGAGCCATGGCCAAGCTTGAGCTCTATGGAACTGCTCGCTGTCCGCACACCGGCGAAATGCGCGAGTGGCTGGAGTGGAAGCGCAGTGAGTTTGTGGAGTACGACGTGGAAGCCGATCCCGTGGCGCGCGGGCGCATGCGCGAGATCGCACGTGGCCAGCGCACCGTGCCCATCCTGGTCGAGGACGGCAAGGTAGTCCAAGTGGGATGGCAAGGTAACGGCTGCATTGTGGACGAATAAAGCGGACGAGTAGGCAACATAATGGCCAGCGCTTGTTCCATCCGAGTTCGGGGCATCGTGCAAGGGGTGGGATTCCGTCCCTTTGTCTATCGCTTGGCCTGCGCCAATGCCTTGAATGGATGGGTGCTCAATGCGCAGCAGGGTGTTGAAATCCATCTCGAAGGCGCGGAGACCGGGCTGGAAGCTTTTGTTCGGGAATTGAAATCTCAGCCGCCACCCGCCGCCTGTATCGCGGAAATCGACGTGCGGCCTGCCGAGGCAACCGGCCTGCACGAATTCACAATCCGGACCAGCGAACGCCGGGAGCGCCCGACAGTTCGTATTTCACCGGACCTGCCCGTTTGTGATGAGTGCCTGAAAGAACTCTTCGATCCAGCCGATCCGCGTTACCTGTATCCCTACATTAACTGCACCAACTGCGGGCCACGCTACAGCGTCGTGCTGGCACTCCCTTATGACCGCCCGAACACCACCATGAAGGATTGGCTGCTCGACGACTACTGTGTCGCGGAATACTCCAACCCCGGCGATCGTCGTTTTCACGCGCAGCCCGTAGCCTGTCCAGCTTGCGGTCCCAGCTACTATCTCCACCCGCAGCTTCAAGCGAACAACGATGAAACCACAGGTGGAAGTGAAGGCAGCATTCGTCGGGCGGCCGAGATTCTTCGGGCTGGCGGGATTCTCGCGGTGAAAGGACTCGGCGGGTACCATCTGGCATGCGATGCCCGGAATCCCGCAGCCGTCAAGGCTTTGCGGGATCGCAAATACCGGAAAGAAAAACCCTTTGCCCTGATGGTGCGGGATATTGAACTGGCTCACACTCTAGTCGAGCTTTCTGTTGAAGCGGAAGCGCTGCTCACTTCGATCGCCCGTCCCATCGTGCTAGCGCCGGCAAGAATCGAACTCAGCGGGGTCGCTCCGGAGAATATCGAACTCGGAGTGATGTTACCGTACACCCCTTTGCACCCCCTCCTGTTCGCAGCCGGCGCTCCGGAAATACTGGTCATGACGAGCGCGAATCGGTCGAGTGAGCCGATCGCTTACGAGGACGAAGACGCATTGCAGCGTCTGGCGGGAATCGCGGACTCGTTTCTGATTGGGCAGAGGCCGATCGCGCGCCGAGTGGACGACTCCGTGACGCGAGCCGGGGCCTTCGGTCCCGTAATCCTGCGCCGCGCCCGTGGTTACTCTCCGGGCGCGGTTGCGTCGCTCCCTGCCGAGGGCCCTTTCCTCGCGCTGGGCGCCGATCTGAAAAACACCATCACGCTGGTTGTGGCCGGCCAGGCCTTTGTGAGCCAGCACATTGGAGACTTGGATCATTACCAGTCGCTCCATGCATTTCAACAGATCATCAAGGACATGGTGTCGATGTACGAAGTCCGCTTGGACGAACTGCTTCTGGTGCACGATCTTCATCCGCAATATCTCTCAACGGCTCACGCCGCAACCCTCGGTGTTTCACAAAGCTACGCGGTGCAGCACCATCGCGCACACGTTGCATCTGTGCTTGCGGAACGGGGAGAGTGGACGAAACGAGTCGTAGGCGTAAGCTTCGACGGCACCGGATACGGAGACGACGGATCGATCTGGGGTGGTGAGATTTTCGTGGGCAGCGTGCAAGAAGGTTTTGAGCGTGTGGCTCATCTGCGCCGCGCAGCCCTTGCGGGCGGCGACGCTGCCGCGCACTACCCAGTCCAGGCGGCGGCTGGATTCCTTGCCCAGCTAGATAGCTTGCCAGACGTGCTTGCCGGTCCGTTCGCTTTTCCCAAGCGATACCAGAACGCGATGGAATTGGTACGCAAAGAGGTGCGCACATTTGCTACGAGCTCGGTGGGGCGTCTGTTTGACACCGCTGCAGCGCTTCTCGGGTTTACCCGTGAGGTGACTTTTGAAGGACAGGCCGCGATGTGGCTCGAGCAACTCGCCCGCAGCGCGTCCTTGACGGAGG